>Ga0209367_1000030_pt1 | contig 78591 bp, 34 predicted proteins | sample WorMetLIZISLAND2_FD_187412 | JGI IMG/M metagenome (GOLD analysis project Ga0209367, IMG submission 187412) | Marine gutless worms symbiont microbial communities from Max Planck institute for Marine Microbiology, Germany - Olavius geniculatus... ...
CATCAGTATCTGAAGATTAAATGAAAAAGTGAGAATAGACCTATACTTCCCCTCCCCCTGTACAACAGTGTCATACTTACTTACTTACTTACTTGCTACCCGACGGGTACCCGGGTACCCGCTAAGCTACCCGGCCGGGTACCCGGGTAACGAATTACCCGATAACGGCAGCCCTATTAACGACGGACCTCGGCATCAGGGTGGTCCTTGAGGGCTGTTAGTACATCGTCACGGGACAACACGATCAGCTCGGAGTAACCGACCGACCGCACGTCCGCTGAGCGTCTGCAATATACAAGTAGCATAATACCCCGTTTACATAATCAAGCTGGCTCGACGAGCTGGCTTGATGTTTGCTCGATGTTTGCTTGATCGTGTAAATGGGGTATAAGAGTGAATCGTATCTTTACGCCAGCCACTAGCTTACACTACCAGTCTGCATCGCGCCGTGTGCACTTGCCTTCCCCCCTCCAAATTTCAGCAACTTTCGTCCGAAATGCAAAATTTGCCGCCATAAATTTCTATTTTAAACAAATTAGATAAAGAAGTAAAATTCTGAACACTGATAATGTTCTCTGTCGGTAATTTGCAGCTGTCTGTCAAAAAAGTGCAACTTTTGTCTTTCCTTTATTTAGTCGACGACGCTACTGAAAATGGCGCTTCTTGTGCATTAAAATTGTAGACCTACTGCATTGTAGTTTATTAACAGTACGAACTGCTACAGCCCTACGAAGAAATTGTGTGTTACTATTCTGAATCAGCGCATTGCGTAGAATGCAGGACGTACTTGTTAACTCCGCCGTCGAGATTCAGGATGCCGATCTCACCGAAAAAATCACCCGCACCCATCTGACTCAGCACCTCACCCGAATCGCTTTCACAACAACAATAATAATAGCACTGTCTACACCTTTTTATAGAAACCCATCTCTCACCTACGAAGCGTCACCTGCCATATGCGATCATTCATTTATTCATTCATTCATTTCTTTATTACAACAAATGTCACAACGCATTCGTTGTTACATATAACTTACACATATTGCGATTATGTTAACAAGTAAGTAAGTAAGCATTATTTTTGCTAGAAGTGTACATATTTTACGTCCAAACGTACATAAGCCAATTTTTCGCACACCGTTACCTGCCATCCGATACAGGTAAACGCGCCAGTCTGACCGGTACTCGATTTACCGATCCAGCAGGAATAGACGGCTGAGTTGACTTTAAAAACGATCAGTATCGGTAGTCAAAATTTGAATAGTGCTAAAAAAGTGAAAGTCGCCTGAAACTTAGTGCATGGCGTAGCCTAAGACAGAATCTTGCTTAATTTTTTACACGTTTATAGCATGTTAATAACCGTACCATGAACAAAATCCAATAACATTTTCATATTATTTTTAGAATACGGCAAGTATGTAAAATTCTCAGCTACAAAACTACTGCGTTATAAATTCGGAACGATAATACAGAAAAACAACATAACACGATGTTCTGTTTCTTTCTGTGCAGATTTTGGTAAAAAAAGTATCGTGAGATGCGTTCGCTGCCTGGAGTGGCCAGGTAAACATAACGTAAACGTAAAGTCCTTTCCCGAGCCTTAAGGCCCTTTGGGCGGCGCTGATCTCCGTTTCCTAAGGCCCTCAGCCAGACACCAGTTTTCACACTGCGAGACCACGGATACGGGGCCAGTGCATGGCACGGTGTGCCTGTTTAGGTCCCAGCTTTCGCTGGTACTAATTTCGCTTATCCACGGAGGGATGGCCAGGCTGAGTTGACCTGGGTGGCTGGTTACATACTGGGATGGTCACCCATCCAAGTACTAACCGGGCCTGGTGTTGATTAACTTTGTCGATGCAATCAACGACGCTGCAAACTGAGCCAGGTCACCACCGATGAGTTATATTCAGTGTCAGTTTCAGATTATGAGCTCGATAAGCAGAAGCTTTTATTGCTTATTTCTTCGAATTTATGTGTTTGTTTTTTTGAATGACTCAACCGAGTCTGCTGCTATAGCATTCTCCGGCACTTAATTCCATTCATCAATTACAGTTTGACCGAAAAAAGTTTCTGTCCACAGGTCCTGCTGATCAGATGTTTATAAAATTTTTTCTGTGTCCAAGACGGTGGGAACAGCGTAAAAACTGGTTCCGATTCGCATTTTTAAGTTTGTGCTTATTTTCTGTGTTTCGTTGAGAGTTCAGCGGAGTCTTCGATATTCCGGAGAGTATAAAAAGTACCTGATGACTTCGAGGAGGCCGTCAGCAATGATGAACATTTCCCGTGCCACTTCACCCTTACGACAGACGAGATCATCTGGAGTGTAGATAAAAGTTTTCATCTTCAGCACGAGATCGTGCAGAAACTCCGGCTCACACTTGTGAAATATCGTCACCTGCAGCAACAAAATAACTAATGAATAAAGAATACCACCGTATATCATCCGCAACAAACATGTATGTGTTCGTAGAAAACTTACTTTTCACTGATATATAGACTGTAACAAAATTTGATTCTAACACACTGATTCTCAATACTGATCAACCCTCGTAAACTATACGGCAAAACAACTTAAAGAGCCCAAACCTTCGACGAGACCAGTGTCGCCACCTGGCATATAGAACTAAATTGATGAAATCAGGTAGGCCTAAGCTTACACGTCGTGTTTCAGTTCTGTGAAAAATAAACCGACAAACTAGTTATTACTACCGAGGGAAACGCTCGCGCAAAATGCTGATTTTCCACACCTTTTGGTTTTCGAGCTACGATTTTATACGGGACAGATATAGACCGAAGGACGGACGGATAAGAACAGACAGGCAAACGCAGACGGAATGACGGACAGACAAAACCTGTAATGCGGCTTATTGGATTGGTCGCACAATACAAAAGCATGAGCAACTAAATATTTGGCGTTTGTCATCTAAACGAGTTGCTAAAAATAATAATTATTATTTTTGGTGTCGAAATCACAGCGCCTCGTTGCGACAGTATGTTAGATCGTTCCTTCCAAGTTTTCTTACTTATTTACTTACGTTATTGCGTTAGCGGCAAAATGTAGTTAGGTAAACCTTCTTGAGAGTCTCGAGGTTGACGTGCAAAGCGAGTTCGGTCTTGAGTTTGTCCGGCAGCAGACCGAGCGCGTTGATATCACACCCACCGCCGTTAATTCGACCTCTGAACCACACACCATACACACATAAGCACGAACCGAGAGATTTTTTAACAGCAGCAAATAGCAAATAAATCATCACTCAGATCATTTTTTTAAAAATAATTTAAAAATCCAAAGCAACAACTCCATTTTCTTTCATCTACGTCGGAAACCTGCTGCAACTGTAAGCAACTCTCTCTTTAATTTCTATTCCACTTTCGTTAACCGTTATCCTCATTTTAACTGGTTCATCACTGTATGGCTTTTGGTCATTTCGTTCGTGGTTTCACTCTAATAAACAAACCACGTTCCTATTCATTTTCAACGCCTGACCGTCGCTGTCTAACGATTCAAACCTCTGCTATAACATAGTATGCTGCGCTGTTATAAATGCAGACTACTTAATAACTCACTCACCTACATCCCAGAATGCAATGCGGCCTGCCTGGCAGACATGTTTCCAGTTCCCCAGTCCAAACCGTGACCATTCCAAACACGATTTTGCTTAATTTAATATTTAGCTTTAAAATTTGAATATTTTTAACGATAATAAACAAATAATAGATAGATGAACGAGCTACCTTGACCAGGCGTAGTCGTACCAGCGCTGTACGTGGCGTTGCATATCTCGGGGTACGTTATGATAGCGCATGTACGCCTTGGCACCGTCCTGAACACATACGGACAGACAGGCGGACAGACGGACAGACACTATAACTAACGATACTCACTACGTATCTGTATGGAACGTACGCGAATATAAATTAGTAATTCAAATGTACGGCCCAAAGTACGCAAATACGACTTGTTGTAGATTTTTGGGACTCACGTCGTACAACAGACTGTACAACACCTTAATCAATTAATTTATTGATCGATCATATAATTAACTAATTAATCAATTAATTAATTGATCAAAAGCCTTTACTTGCAAAAAACAAAAACATTTTTTCAGTTGTTTTTATTGTATTTTATTTTATGTATTCACAAAATGACATATGAAAACATTTTAACGACCACAGAAAAAATTTTTCTTACAAGCGTAACTGTCGTTGCAAGCCAGCTTGCTTTACTTCAATAAAATTATAATAAGTTGTTAATAAAGTCTTCAATCGAAAAATTCAGTTTGGACAACAGCAATCGCCGTGTGTAATTTTTCATCGCTAACCGTAGGCTATATTTTAATGAAGATGGATCGGTGATTTGCGACGTGGACAGAAGTAAAGGTTTTACGATCCGTTGCACTGCCAACCACGGCGACGCTAGTCCAGGGCTAAATCCACGGCTGGCTCTCGGTTAGCGTACGAGCTAAGTCAGCCGAATGGACGCAACGACCCTCGCCATTAAGACCTATTAATTATTCCAACCGTCTTAATGCATCCTTGCAATAGACGTTTATAGACGTTTCTTTACTTTTCATAGAAACGGCTATTTAACGTTTCCCTTATGTTTGCAACGTTTTCTCCCATTATTTTTAGTAAATGTTAAACGACCAAAGTAAAAATGACGGCGATTCAAAATATTTACGTATTCGAAACAACATAAAATAAGACTAGAAAGAAAAGATGAGAAAACGTAGGTCGGTGGACGAAAAATAAAAAAACGAAGGTTGTCGGACCGATCCGTCACTTAGTTAACTCGAGCCGGTGGCACGTGACTGCATGTGCCCTGACGGTGACGTAATTGATGACGTCACGTGCAGATTATTGCATACGTCATTGTTGATTCAGAGCCAGCGTAACTAACTGGCTTAAAGGAAACTATAACGAACAGTGAGTAGTTAAAATAGACGGGAAAAGAAACAGTTTTTGACATTTGCATAAAATGGCTGAGAAATGGGTAATAGATTTATCATACTGATAAATGAGCGCTGTCATGTTTTGTCCCTGTAATAAGTTAACAACCTACTTTTTCGTTCGAAAACCGAAACGTTTCTCTGACGACTAACGCTTACTAGAAATGTGACAAATACAGCTGTTCTGCTCTTGCGTTTTTTCCATCTCTGCATTTTTTGTCCCGCGTTTATCAGTTCTGCATTTCCAGTCCTATGTTTGTGTGTCGCAAATTTCAACCTTGTATTTTCCATTTTTTCTAAGCGTCGCCAATTATAATTTCCGACAACGAAAAATGATGTAAACCTGATACGCAACACACTGACCAATAAACGTTCGAATTCCTGTCGACTGGCGTTTCGATTCGTGATTACGTTGCCAACTTGACCTGTATAAAAACATTTTAAACATTAAATGCGTTAATGCATAATTATTACAATTAAAACAATGATGTTTTAATAACACAGAAATGCAGAGTTTCTTTCGTTTGTTTTCAGTTAGAAACAATATTAACATGCTTATTACAACTTATAAACTACGAGTACAGTCATCCAATTGCAAATCACAGAAAACTAGAGATGACCATAGAAATGGGAATCCCATGGGAATTTCATGGGAATAGGAATTAATGACAAAATTGGGAATGGAAAGGAATGGAAACAATTTGTATGGGAATGGAAATGGCCCTTATTCCCATGGAAATTCCCATCGGTGGATGCCTTGTCTGGCTTATGTTCTGGCTAGAAAAAAAGATGCTGTTTTTGTCAAAGTCGAATATCATTCATCATATGATGATGAATGATATATTTTCTGTAGTTTGTGTTGTTCAGTAATGATGACTGTCGTGACAATTTTTAGATTCAATGACAGGCAGAGCACACTCAGTACAGTATGATATTGTGTGTTAGACGTGAGTCTTTGATAGGCCAAAAAGTGTTTATGCCGCTAACGATGAAAAGGGAATGGAAATGGAAAGGAATGGGAAAAACCCAGTGAGAATCCCATGGAAATGAAAGTTGGTTACAAAATTAAGAATAAAAATGAAAAAGAATGGAAACTGTCTGCATGAAAATGGGAATGTAAAATGCCATTCCCGGTCATCTCTACAGAAGACGAAAATAGAATAATTAACGCAAAATTAAGTGACAGTTACTTTGTTATTTAATAATTACCATAAAATTATGTTCACGATAAGATTTAGTTACGCTGATGTACAGCAAGTTCAAATTATTACAGCAAAAAAGTATTATGCTAATTAGTTCATGGTGTCGATGACCACTTTTTTGATTTATTTTCCAATAACGAGTGTCATGAGAATAGAATAGTGCCACAAAAATATAGCGTACTTTGCTTTAAAAATAAAATTTTGTGATTGAGTACAGAATAAGATTTTGTGTCAAAAACCAATTTTGATATTAATTAATTAATTGCCATTCACGTACATTTAACAGGTAAGTAACAGACTTACCGACAATAGTAGCGAAGACAAACACTCCTATGAGATAGCTGACGATTGTGAACACGTGCCTAAAATTATCACACAACAAAAAAGTTTTTTAAAAAAATGTACTACATATTTTACAGTTTCAGGCAAATTTTGCTACTACGCCATTTCCTACTTTCCACTTTTTGTCAAGTCCAGTTCGACAAACATGGTTTGTACTTTTGATCTTTTACATAAGCCACTGACAGTTCATTTGCCCATTTCTAGTACAGCTTTAACGTGCATCACTGAACTAACGACAATTCGCGAATGGAATTTTCAAAACACGCAGTGGCGTCATTTCGGTAAATCTTGCTCTTTTCCATTTCTTTCTTTCCCTGCCTTTCCCCTCATTTTTCCTTTTTTTCGTACCCTCCCCTATCCTACTTTTTCTTTCTCCCTTTCCTCCTTACCACTCTTTCCCTACCCTTTCCCTTTCCCCTCCCTTAGAAGTAAATCCCCTTAAATCCATTCAGGAAATCTGGAAAAGCGCTCTAAGCTCCCCCAGCGGGGCCTGGGGCGGAGATCCAGTTGAAATCAAATTTGGTGCATTTTAGCTCTAAAATGTAACATCTGGTGGCAACAATTTGATAGATTTTCCTGAAAATCAACTGACTAAATTTCATGATGTTTACACGGTAAAGGTCAATCGAGGACCAAACGTTTGTCGTCAGTCGTCTACGCAGGACTCACTCAAGGAAAAAAAATTGAAATCACAGATCCTTAAAAGGTCCCTAGACCTCCCCCCTAAATGACGCCCTTGAGAACACGTGAAGTGGATTAGCATCATTTTCACTAGACAGATAGACCGAGGCCTCATTAAAGATACCACCATTGTAGGCCCAGTACTCCTTAGCTGCACCCAAATTATACAATGCCTGACATGTGTATAAATTTGAATTAAGTTGAAAAAACAGCACTGTAAATGTCAAAGGTCGCACCAGGAAACTTCGTCGATACACTTGAAGATTTAAACAAAGCACAAACTGTGCACCTATAACGCCTACGTCAATGTGCTAGATAACTTTCAATGAACGGGTTCGTGGTCTCATGCTAGAAGAACATTGCTTTATACTCATTAGCAATAGGCCTATGCATGTAGAGCTTCACGTACTTTTAAAAATAAGCAAAAATGTGCGGTACATCCAGTCAAAAAAAGCGATCTAGTCGTGGGGAAAATTTTTTTACTATACTCGTAAGTATCAACAGCCACAACGGACAGTAAAATACCTGATTATTATAGAGCTTTCTACTTATAGAAAAATACAAAAGTGTGCGTTACTGGCTGCCTAGCTTTGGTAGGGAACAATGTATAGGCCTAGGCCTACTCGTTAGCAAGACAACTGGCAGTTAATGATCTGCTAGAGTCAGCGATGGCGTAGCGAAAACATGGCTGAAGATATCCACTCCACGGCAACCGAGCAAGTTTGACTCAGCAAACCAACCAAGAGGCGCAGAGATAGATTAACGATGTTGAGAAATTGAGTCTTAAAGCCTTAAAGGCGGGTGTTTGCCCTCGTATCTCTGGCTGATTACGGTGTCTGAGGAAACGTCGTTAGCCGAAAGTGGTTTCGTGTATAAGAACGTTTTAAAACGGTTCTAGACTTCCGAGAGGTTCATTTACGAAATATATAATTCGATCAATAAGTCAGTTGTAAGTTAGTCAGTTAATTAGTCAGTAAATAAACAAATAAACAAATATACAAAAAAAAACAAATAAAGAAACAAACAAGTAAGTAACCGAGGAACGGAAAAGCAAATAAATAAAATAGCGATCAATTGATAAAATAATTTGATCAACATATTCGTAAAGCGCTGTAATATTTGCTACATACAACCGTTGCTGCAAAAGTTGCAGCAATAGTTGCTGCAATATTATCTACGGGACTTAGCCTATCGTAGCGTGTTTTCACCGTGTTCAGTATAGCTTGCGATCACCAAATTCTGCCTGCGACGCTTGTTGTATCAAGACATCTAATAAAACTCTATCATCCGCATCCAACAAACCTATAGGCCTACACTTTTACACAGCAGCAGCAGCACGTTTGATACAATTATTGATTTAGTAACATAGATCTTTTTCTATAGTTCGAGGAAATCGTAATGCTGTCACACGATAGTGATTTATGCCAGACTTGACGTTTTACATTGCTGCAATAATTGATAACTATTTGCTGTCTTTGATCGTATTTTTCATTAAATGTTTGTTTATTTTATTGTCTGCTGATTTGTGTGCTTATCTGCGTCAATGCGTTTTTGTGTTTCCATAAATTTGTTTATGATTACAATAGATCACGTTAATTCATAGATTCATATATTTAGTTGTTGCAATTTATCTCATTTATCAAAGCTGTGTGCGAGTATCTGCTCTGCAATTTGACACGGCATTTTATTAAACGAATATTTTATTGCGTTGAAGCGCAATAAACCGCTTCAGTCAGATATAATTTTTCGGAAATCGTTCTGAATGCAAGGATGTCCAATTCGCGGGTGTCACAACTATCAGAAATAATTGACATTCAAAATTGTGTTATTATCAAACGTAGTTTAAAAACTTTTAAAATAAAACAATGTTAAAATTCCGTTTCTGCAGCAAAAAGAAATTTAAAAAAACTAACGTTTATAAACTTGTATTACAACTACGCCGCTTTAGATCGACAGTATTATCAACAGTCATCAGAAAACAGAAGCAGACGACATCAAAATGGTCGTGGTTAATGCCGGGAATTTTGATTGACAACCGATGTACGAGATTTTGTCCAATCACAAACGTCGGTAATTAACTCTGACATGTAATCATTTCCTGTCATTCTAAAGACGAACGAGCACAATGGATGAAACTTTCTGTCTCTGACAAACACGTTTCGGAAATGGAAGCGCCGTAATGGAGTGTTTACACGATCTAGCAAACGTCCAGCAAACTTCTAACAAATGTATTCAAAATACACATGCTAATGCTGGACGTTTGCTGGATCGTGTAAACACCCTATAAGAAAAGGACGATATTGTTCCCATAAAAATTGGTCGGGTTGTAAATCGAAATGCAGAAATCCGGTAGGCCTACTTGCTGTAATCGCGCTGCTTTCACGAGTCGGTCTCACGTTCAAAAGCACTTTATAACTTCGGAAGTGGCAGCTGATTGGCGTAAGGTAATAATACCGCAGTGCAATATATGCGGCCATCCATTGTACGCGCTAGTAAATAGTTGGTCCGGCGGTGCAGCCGGCAAACACATTATCGCTTCAACAAGCCATTTCAGACTTTCTCCGCGGAGCTTATAAGTACTATTACATTATCCGTCTCGTTCGGGGTAGGAGGCCGAGTAGACCTGAACACCCATGAACACAGCCAATACAACGTGCACGTAGATTACTCGTGCGACAATTTGTAAAATTTTGCACACTGACGCCAGTTAAACCATTCTGCAACAATTTAACGGAGCAAAAGTGCGTTGCGCTTTTGTCTGCCGTCCACTATAGACGCGGCGAAAATTTACGTTTTTATAAAGCTGCAAAAAAGTTGTGCCGTTTACGATTCTGTTCCATCGGAATTAGACCTCATATACGGCGAGCTAATGCACAGAAAAGCTGCATTGAGTGAGTGTGCAGCGAGACCATTAAAATTAATGAATAAAAAGCAGAATAATTCAAAATCGACTACGACCGATTGTACCGTCAGTCTACATGATGGCACCTGTTCAATAGCTGTTAACCTCTTACACCATACTGTAAAATATTGCGGTACAGTTTTGTGAATAACTTTAGTAAGAATCACGCAGTAACTTGTTGCTACCATAAAGTGATTTTTTCAGTAGGCTATAAACTCAACATAATTTTGTATGCGTTGTAGACCCATTGTAAAATTTTGGAGTCTAATTGCTAAACATTTCAATTTCAGGCTCAGCTAACGTTGAACTGAACCGTTGAAGTTTGGAATGAGTCCATGGAATTAATTTGGTCTTCTGCCATATGGCATGGGTTTACGACAAACTGTTCTGACAGCTGCTATACTTTTCATATTCAGCAACGCCATATTTAACAGTACCACCGCTAACGCCATGCAAATTCCCTTTGTTTCAAAGCACCATGCTCACAACTCCGCAACGCTATAGCTTACCGCCTATAGTGCCAAACTATCGGACCGTTTTTTAAATCTATGATTACAATAATTGTGTTTATGCGTTTCGACATCGTTATATAGTTGCCCCATGATGATGCCTCTTGTGCATTCTATGCGCTGACTGTAGTCTGTGGTATATTTGCTGATAAAAGGACGGCGACTTCTGTAGACAAATGGGGGCCTAATTCACTTGTCGCTCGATCAGACTTCATCGAAAGCAGAAGTCGTTAGCATACGCAATAGGTTTACAGTCGAATCGAGTCGACGAAGGCGTTGTTGAGTAGAACCTATAGCTATTAAGCACACTTCGCGTGACCGTTTACGAGACCTATTGCCACACTGGTACTTAGCACAATCTCAACAATACTTCTAAGGAAACTTAAGATCTGCCGGCGGCCGTCTTTCACACTAGGCTTAGTGACGTCGATCGAGGACCAGCTTAGACTACTGGCGAACGCACTGCGTGCCAGCCAAGAACTTCTATGCATTTTTCAGTTAGGAGTCCGCACGGTACTGACGAACAGACGGACGGACGGAGGGACGGACGAGCAAGACGCGTAATGCGTCCTATGGGATTGCCTCGTAAAATGGAATAAGCCTACTGTTGGCAAATGGACACGCAACAAGAACAATTGAAGTGTCCAAACTTCCAAAGTAACATGAACGTCACTTTACAGTCACAAAGAGGAGAGATACGAGATGTGAAATAGACATTGTCTTCGGTGAACTATAAAATGTGGACTGGGCGAATTTTTAATGGGAAAGAGACTTTTTCATGACGTAAGCGATGTTTTTACGACGTAATTATTTCTTTCCAGGCCAATTTTTATGGGGGAGACATTTTAATGTGATAGCCGCCTCGACCCTTAAGATAAACAGACATTTTTCCCCTGTATAGGCCTATTCCGCCACCGAACATTTTCCCGCCAGATATTTCACCCACCCCTTTCTATGGTCGTAAGTCGTTTCTTCGCATTTTCTTAACGAGCACTGACCGTTGGCTGAATGGTCAATTTATACGTCACTGATATTGCAGACGGACAATCCGGCGTCATTACAGGCACGTCGCATCTGATCACTCATCACAACTAGTGATGCGACGTACACCGCGTTTACGGCAGAACCGCGGTTTTATTAAAAACGGTAATTGGCATTAGCCTACTAACGTAGTTTTGCATTAGTAGGCTTAACGTATATACCATAAGCTGAGATTAAGTAAACGCAAGTTGATTTTAAAAAAATGCAAATAAACGTCTGCAAAAATTTGCCTAGAAAATGTAAAAAATGCACTAAAATGTCGAAGAACATTTTCAAAAAATAAAAAGGAGCTATTTGCAAAGTTAAGCTTTTTTCTAATGTTTTGCAAACAGTGCCGGGGCTAAAGAGTTGGAGGCGCTCTCAAATAAAACTGTGAGGCCCCGATAAAGGGGTCTGGGGCGGAGCCCTCAGCGGGGTCCAGGGGCAGACAAGGAGTAATTAATGGGTCAGTTAGCCGAAGCCCCCTGAAGTTTCGCCCCCTGGAGCTGAATCACTTTTGGTTTTTGGACGTTTAATGTAAACTTGCCCACTTTCCAAAAATTGAAAACGCCAAAAAATAGATAGAATTTCTGTTGTCTTTGCAAAAAATTGAAAAAAATGAAGTTTAATAGGCCGCAATACGTCACAGATTACTGTATATTAATGAAAAGTAATAGAATTGTCTATTTTAAATAAACTTTCCACGTTTACATATTTTATATTTTGAATATATTTTTTAAAAACTAAAAATATTTTTCATACATGGTGTGAGGCCTTCGAGCATGCGTGAGGCTACCCTCCGGCTGGGAGGGGGAGTACGGGGGCCCCTTCGCCGGTTTTACAAAATTAGCAAAATAAATAAACGAATAATGTTTCTTCATAAATTTCGTTTTAAAAATCAGTCAATCGTCGAGCGTTTCCGATTTAGTCGGTCTATATCAGGACATTTTTAAAACGGAGCATCACTAATCATCATCATGATCAGCAGGGGCAGCAGCAGCAGCAGCCGTGTATCCAAACACATTGTGTCTATCGGCATTACTGACCAAACCACACAGCGAAGACATTTGTATCCACATCTCAGTCGTATCGGTCGTTCCTTTGAACTCATCACGTACCACTAATGGTCTCCATTCTGCCAACTAATAGCACGAAATTGCCTCAATCGTGACCGGGCCGTCCTAGCAGCCATTTCCGTTCCTCTGCCTTTATTATGTCATACGTCGCGCGTCGGAGGAAGAAATAAAATCTTTTCCCGGGCTATTTCTTTCGTTCAGCTAAAAGGTACATTATTGGCCAGTAAGTAAGTACAAGCAGGCCTACCGTAGATTTACGTTAGCTTTAAAAACGTCTTTCAGCAGTCTAGCAAAAAGCACTGACATTAATTTCGTTAATTTATTTAAATTTTTACTTATTGTTTTATAGATGCACAGAAGTTCATTCGGCCGTTCCATAGGCCGCATTACGCTTTCCTGTTTTCGTTTGCCAGTCTGTCTAGCTGTCCTGCGCGGGCTTTTAACTCAAAAATAAAAACGCAGAAAACCAAAAATAGTTAGTAAGTAAATAAAGTAAGTAAAACGTAAATTTTTATTGCGCATCAACGCCAAAAAGCCTCTAATGTGCTGAAAAAAGCTTCTAATCAGGGTAAGTGTTTCGAAGTGCAGCAGTAAAACATTGTGAAACAATTTTCATTTCAAAACGTCAGAGATCAATGTCACCGAAAGTCAAAAACCTCCAAAAAAAATATCTCTCATACACGTGCACATACAGCTGATGGATCACGCGCTGGCCGACGGCCCGGCTTAGGCCCACTGCACACTACGCTTAACTGTTAATAGGCCTAGTTCGGTATCAGTGCCTACGACCCTCCGAAACTATATGCAGACGGCCGCATGCGTAAAAAAAATTTGTGCTTGTAAAAAATTATAAAAAAACGCTGAAGAACTTTTTTTTAAATCGCCAAAACGCGTTGTATAAAAAGCAAAAAGCATTTTAAAGCAATTATAAACGTTTACTACAATATTAATTACAAAGTCGTGCACAAACAACCAATAAGCATATGCGCAACTTAGCCGGTCACATCATATATGGTAAACGTTTAAAAGAAGTAAAATAATTAAACGAAAAATAACCATCGCGAACAGATACCTGTAACTCTAGTAGCATTTTCAGTGAAACCGTGAAGTAGCGATACTTACTCCCAGTTGGTTTCTGGCGGCTGCAGATCTCCAATGGTTGTCAGTGTCAGAGTGGACCAATACAGCGATCGGAGATACTTCTGCAGACCGGACGAATAGTTACCCACTGGTCGCCGGTTAGAGTTAGGGTTAGGGTTAGAACTGAAGTTAGACCTGACACCAGCATAGTTGCCCACGGGTCGCGGGTAGCCCCACTGACTGCAAAAGCCCTCGGCCGACGAGATGAGAAAGTAAAATGCGGCAAACCAGTGCGAACCGAGGAACAAAATGTGCGTCAGATTCGCTACGCGCCACATGTTGGGAAAGACCGTTCTCGTCTCGACCATATAGACGAACCGGACCAGTCGGTAGGACTTGAGAAATCGCGGAAAGCGAATAATTAATTACTCAATAAAGCTCATAGCCATAACCGTACGGTGTGGCGAAAAGATTCGAAAATTGGTAACAAACGACGACTGTGCAAGACAAAGATCCACCACGAACAGAGGTATACTTTAGATTTTGATGACGTTAACGAATTTTGCGTTGGAAAAGTCAAGTTGAAATAGATCATGAACAGAACACATAATTACTTAATAAAGCTCACAGCGACAAACACTGCGGAGACTACGACAATCACTTTACATTTTCTTTGCTGTTAACTTCTTAAGACATCAAAACAAAATAAGCTAGACTAGGGCAGACTAAATCGAAATAACTTAATAAAGCTCATGACTATAGTTCAAACCGAAAATCTATAAGTACAGAAGACAACATTACAATAAGAGCAGAATAACTTGATAAAACTCAGGACTGGCTTAAGTTTGTTTCGTTTATAGGCAGGCAAGGACTTGAGGAATCGTGGAAAGCGAATCAGCGGGTGCGTACCGATGTATCTCTGCAGAACGTAGTCGAGCGGCGTCAGCGACAGAATGTCCAGGACGAAGTTACGCGATCTCACATAGTGCAACGCTAGCTTAGACGAGTCATAAACGACCAGACCTCTTTCTAAGTACCCTGTACGAAACTGCACCGCGATGTCTGCCACGTACACTACGTCACACATTACGTCATTGCGTCATCAGCTCCATATGACGTCACACATAACGTCAATCAACTAACTAATCAGAGTTGCTCCGACAGCTGAGCTATACTTCAAGATTAATAAGCCTATAGTATACAAGTAAGACAAAATATAGCTTTAGAAGGCAATGTCCGGGTATGATTTTCTGAACAAATGTAAAATGTAGATAGTGTGACGATCCTATACTATATAATTTAATCTGTGTCAGCACTGTTAGCTTCAAAATGACGTCACACATGACATGGTTTATGGCGCGTAGCATCTGTAACGTGTGCACAACGCTGTCTTGAGCTATCGACATATGCCGTAGAGACGTAAGAAGTCAAAAAAATTCACGGCGATAACATGCTTTTCATTCGGTATCAATGTCAGAACAGTATGCAACAATATGATATAAGCATTGTTTATAAATAATTAAGATAGAAGCTTTAAATGACGTCACACATGACGTCAGCGATGAACCAGCCAGTGTCGGACCAGCTCTGAAACTCTGGGAAAGCTTCGCGCGCGATACACGTCCACAGGTTGCAGTCTATTTTATTCTTTTTTACAGCTACAACTGTCATGAATTTAGCTTCGCGAGTCAGTAAGTCAGATCTTCTGTTTCTCGTATGGCAATCAGGTTCACAGGTTGTACAGTACGGAGAGTGCGGTGACCGTGAGCCAATAGAACATGGCGCTTTCGTCGGGATTGACAACCAGACAACGGTTCAACTTCCGCCATCCTGGACTTCGCACCACGACGAATTTGGAGCCTTCTGCTACCTCTGGGTCAACGCCGCAGGTCGGGTCGCCGGGGCTCGGGAAGTCATTACCGGTGGACGGTGAGGTTTCGACCGCCAACCTATCCGCCACGTCGACCTGGACGTAAAATGCCCAGTACAGAATGATTAAGCATAGCTAAGGTAAATTAACTCAGTAAAGATCAGAGATCACATTAAGATAAAAACACAATCCGATAATAAGCATTAGATGTTAAAAGCCACGTTAAAAAGTTACCCCCAAAAAGCAAAATGGCAAGTAAAAAACAGAAATCACGCAAAAGTAGAAATGACGGAGATGATGCTAAGATAAATAGGATAGAGCAAAGATCGGAGGTTACGTTAAACGCTCGCGTAGTACAGTAGCCTAAAAATCATAAGTCACGTTAAAGCGTCGTCGACCTGGACGTAGGGCGATCCGCTCTGTCGCGTCGAGAACTTTTTGATGAACGAATCTTTACGATGTTGATGACGAGTACTGTTGATAGACGAGCTGGCCAATGTCTGACTGACCCAGTCATTGGAGAATTTACCTTTAGCGAGTGAGTCAATACTGTAAGTATTAGGTAGACGAGCTGGCGGCGTTTGCGACCTGAATCGTACCTCGTAGCTTTGACCAGCGTGACCTCTGATCCATGCCGTGTGACCTTTGACCTTCGGCTTTTTATGCAACCTCAGATCTCTAAATTGTAAATAATATCGGCTTTACTTTCAGCCCACGAATTAAACTTTTGCCGTGACCTTTGACTTTTGGTGAAGGTTTTTAATGCTTGAGCGACCTCTGACTGGCGAAGTGACCGCTAGCCCATGATGACCTATGATCTCATAGCGATTTATGACCTCTGACCCATGATGCCGGTGCTGATAGCGGCACTGCAGTTGTCTTTGCCCGGTGAAGAAGAATGTGGCGGTGCGTTATCTTTGAGTGAGTCGCTCTGATTGTCAGTTTGCATCTTGTCTCGTTTCTCTTGACTACTCATGTCACTGTATGACACTGTCATCACACAAAAGTACAGTGAGTAAAAAAGTTAAAGTAAACAAGTGAACTAGTAAGCAAAACGTGAATTTATATATCGCATAACGTTAAAATTAACTTCTAATGCGTTAGATTCGGCCACCGGCTGACATAGCGCACTATAAATATCGCATTAACTTACTTATTTACTTACTAAATGTAAACTAAGTGACAAAGATTACAACGAACGATCTATAAACACAGAATTGATAAAAAAAATTATGCCAGTAATTTATTAAAATCACCGATGCGACGAACAGTGGAACAACATTGAATTAATTTTGCTCCCACTACTGTTCAAGAGCTTATAGAAAAGCTACTACACAGTGGCGTCATTTCAGTAAATGTTGGAAGACGGGTCTCAGTTTACGTAGCGTATTGTTCTTGCAGCAATAATACCGTTTCAAACGTACGATTTACAAGAAAAAAATTAAAATCATGAATCATTGGGGGTCCGTAGACGCCTCCCCAACCTCCTCCCCTAAATAACGTCCGTGCTACCAGAGCAGTGTCACGAAGTAAAACATGTCTAAAACATCCTCGAAACTGTTTTCGCGTTGCAACATAAACAATAAATTTGAGCTAAGGCTCACGAGACGCGCGAAAGCCTATAGCAGTTTTTGTTCAGTAGTTTAGCTAAAAATTGACGTTTTCACGCTAAGTTAATATACAATTACCTGGATCGCATAACGGTAGTTGCGTGGTGCCACCTGGTGAATGATATAGACTTGTGTCGCAGCCCGAAATAGCCAAAAAATTTATAAAAACCTATATTTTGGCGTTTAAGGTCATCCAAGGTCATTGAATTCAGTGGCAATCGAAAGCCAGTGTACGACTTCCTATTAGTGATTACTGATTAATAGTAACCTGGGCCCTATCTCGCACCGTTACTGAGATACAGCGACTTATTGGATAAATATCGCAAATTTTCCCCACCCTCTCTCAATTAGCGCCCTCGTTTGGGGTGACCCCGTTTGAATTTATGGAACAAGTTTTACGGTTCCTGAAACTAGAGTTCTCTAGGCAGCCGACGATGAAGATTTAGTGATCCTATCTTGCACCGTTTTTTGACTGATCCACCCGACTGACGGACAGACGGACGGACGGACAGACAGACAGAATTGCGACGGCTAAGTCGCGCTGAAAGCAGTAGCTGCTTTCGCGGGTAAAAATGCAAATGTCTACATCATTAACGACGGTGGGCCTCAAACAGCAGTGGGTTGCTAACAAAAACTGCAAAATTTAGTAATTTCGGTTGCCATATCATCGGAACTTATAAAGATAAGGCTAATGTTACTACACAGCGACACAAAGTAGTACTTTTCGGAATTCCCACGTCGTTATGTCATTTCGAATATAATGTAGCCAATCCCAATGTATTTCGACGTCATCCGTAGCCTGCAATATTAATGTACGCTGTCCCACGCACTTGCCGTATATGCTCGGTGTAATTAGAGTACCGAAATATGCTAATCTGACGACAAGTACATTAGTCAACGTCACATCAGATTTTTATCATTATCTGGGAGTGACTGCTTAACTCGTGCCGCATTCAACCCATTTCGCCTCCCATACACGTTTCTTGTTTTCAGAGAGACTAATACCCCGTTTACACGATCGAGCAAACATCGAGCAAACATCAAGCAGGCCTGATAAAACCCCGCCCCCTGGCTCAAATGTAAGCCTAGGCCTAGGCTTAGCCCACAGCTGATCACATTCACGTGTTATATAGGCTTTCCAGTTGCAACCCGCCCGCCCTCCTAATTAGCATGCTAATTACCATAGCTCGTCGCATGCTAGCAAACATCGAGCAGACGTCGAGCAGACGTGGAGCAATTAGCACGTGTATTTTGAATACACTTGCTCGACCTTTGCTCGATGTTTGCTCGATCGTGTAAACGGGGTATAAAGCCACTGCTCAGGGCTCAAGCTATGCCTTCCGGTCTTCGCACATCGGACCTCGATTCGGTCAGAAGCAGACAAAAAGTTGTTGTTTAAAAATAACAAATTATTTACATTTATGTTGATAAAAATAGTAAAGCATGTGACTTTTGTAACTTCGGGTTTTGACAATACCCACTGCTTTAATTAAGGTATCCGATACTCCGAAAGACATAGGCCTACCTATTTATTTGAAAGATTTCGTAGTATTTTTTCGCTGTGGAGATGATAATTTTTTTTTCGTTGACACAATTTATAATAAAAATATGTTTACAAAAGTAATGAAAAATGAAGGGATATTATAAATTCTCAGCCGTTCTGATTATATTAAGCTGCTGCACAAAATGTGGCTCAGTTATATCCCGTTTACACGATGAAGCAAACATCAAGCAATTAGAGCACACGTCGTGCACATGCATTTTAAATACATTTGCTTGATGGTTGCTTGATGTTTGCTTCATCGTGTAAACGGGGTATTAACGTTTATCTTTAACGGGCTGAGTGAGTTGTATATGTGCAAATTGGTTGTCTAAAACCATGTCCTGCTGCTGCGACACGGTCAAAAGACTACTTCGCTGCCGCGTAACACTATTAGCCAAGAAAAGACGCTTATCTATAAGCCGATCTCACCTTAACGCATTCTGCTGAAGCCTGGATGAATCAGGAGCTTCCTTCCCAATTTCCTAACTCACCGTTTTCTCGCGAAAATCGAAACGTCACATGCAATATGACGATATCGCTGTACATGTATATTGATTTGCGATATACATGACTACTCTAGATCGGCGTTCCTGACTTCGCGTCTCCCTGTATCTTAAAATGATTGCCGAGTTTACGCAAACGAAAAGTTGTCTTCGTTATTTTCGGGGTCACGCCCTCATCTGTCCCCGTGGAATAATGTTTATTACTGCGTATATTTACTGTCTATCAAATGCTGCATGGCTGGCTAGAGGTTCTGTATATAGCGCAATCCTATTGTATTTCTACAGATTCTGCACACAGATGACATTTTAACATAGCTTCATGTCGTCGGCTAAAGCAATCATCATAAAGTTGGCTTCAACTGTCGATATTGCGACAAACTCTGTTCTGTATATTATAATCTCAGAAGTTTAATGCTCATTGTTTAAGTCTTTAAAAAGTTTTCATTGGCAACTTTTCTTTAGTTTTAATTTATCAAAATAACTGTACGATAAAAATAGACTTTGATTTTTTTTTGTTTTCAACTCCACAGAAATTTAACGGTTCGTTCAAAATCTAAGGAATTATATGTCGAAAGTCAAGTGTGCGTACATGCTAATGGAAAAATGTCGCTGTAAATGCATGTTTTGAAGAAAATAAACAGAAAGTCTAAGAGAATGGCGTAACTGTGTCAGATGATGTTGCTTTTTAACATGGCTGTCGGAATATCAGCAAACAAGACACGAATTGGTCGAAAGTCTATTTTCCGCTGTCCGGTTTGGCGGAAGCAGACAGAGACAGACATATGTTTTTGTGAGGTAAATTGAATTTCCTGAACAATGACAGCTGTTGACAGCAGACACAGTACGTGTTCGGCTTACCAGCATAACGACATCTTCAGTGCTTGGCTTTGCGAACTAAAATGATATCAAAGTGGCAACTTGAGGCACGCGTGCTGTGCACATTCTGCGCCATCTGATGCAACACATTACCTGTAAAATTTCGGTGAAATCCAACGTATTCTAAGCGATCTGCCAGCTGTGGTATACTGCGTCGTTTCTCCCGAAATCCTCCGTGCGTTTATGCGAAGGTAAAATGTGGAGAAACAGCCGCAATGCTTTTTTTTCTAAATGAACCTCCCATCAAGAATTATTGCGTCGCTCGCAACTCGAAAGAACGACGAGTTTCCAATGTGTAAGTATGATAAAACAGTATACAAAACGGAACGTTTGCATGTCTTTCGCCAGACTATAGTGTTATAGTTTTATAACACACGTTTCAAAGCGCCAAACGTTTTTCTGCAAATTTTTCGGGCGTCGTTGCACGCAAAAACACACAAAGATGCAATATACTTAAATAATCACAGTATCCGTAAAAACTAAAAAGTTTAATCGCCGTGCGGTTTTTCTACAGCGTTTGCGATCCCCGAAATGTTACACGGTTGTGTCAACGTACTTATGTTTTCGACAGAGTGACTTCTCGCGTCAAGTAGATTATGTACGTGACCACATGCTTGGGTGACCTTTACAGACGCCGCCGCTAGGTTGCACATCTTGTATATGTAGGCCTGAACTACGCTCCGAAGTCTGGAGATGTAAAAAAACCGACATATTAAAATGCCGCAGTATCATCAGTGACGATTAAACGTTTTATATGTGCCTATATTGCACTTTTTAATGTTTTTATTAATTGACCCAAATACTTTCAAAAATTTAATAGGCCTACCGGCTAATGAATTCTATCTTCGATTTGTGTTGATGATGCTAAAAACATTTGCAAGCACGCACGTTTTAAAATATTTTTATTTACAATGCACTAACGGTCAAATTTGTGGCTGATCGCAATATGAAAACTTTTGAAATTTTCTCAGCGTTGGCTATCGTATTGTGGAGTTTATTTTATCATTGTGTTTTACTTCTATTTTTGCAGTTAATTGTGTAGGCTTATGCTAGACCTATAAAGCTTACGTGAAGATTATGCTTAATACTCCGTTTACACGATCAAGCTGGCTCGACGAGCTGGCTATATGTTAACTGGACGAGCCAGCTCGATGTTTGCTCGACGTTTGCTTGATGTCTGCTCAATGTTTGCTATGCTTTATGCATGCTTCATATTTGCTCGATGTTTGCTCAATCGTGTGTACGGGGTATAAGCGTCAATCGTTCTGCCTTTAGCGTAATACTAATAAACAACGACCATACCGTATCGTAGAGCACTTTTTTAACACCGATACCAAATAGTGGCATGATACTGCCGTGAACTTTGTAACTCTGCGACTCTCCACGCCATACATCGATTGCTCAAGACAGCGCCACCTACACGTTAAAGATGCTATGCGCCACCGACTTCCTCGTCTGAGGTTCTGATGGGCGTTTTTGCCTCATATGGACAAAAACCTCATCCGAAGACATGGGAAAGAATGAGCATGCACATTGCATGTTCCGGCCGATTTCCCCCGAGAAGATTTTTAAACCTCGAAAGGCTCGGCGACGTCGGACAACATTTCGGACGAAGAAATCGGTGCGTGTAGCCACGGCATTAAAGATGCTACGAGCCATAGACCACCAGCCTGTCTTGGCCCCTTAGTCGTCGGTCGCCACCACGACGTAACTGCTTGTTAAGCGGCCTCGCAACCGCTACAGATGGACAGACGGACGAACGGACAGACGAGGTTACGTGTTTGTAATGCGGCGCGTCGACAGAGGGCGTGGAACTAGTCGCGATCAATAATGGGTCACTTGCACGGATTATTGGTCGGCCGGACTCTGATCTCTGTCGCTAATTTTAGCACATGCGTTAGTTTGCAGACGAATCAATCCAAGTTTTAATCGTCGTTTACAGAACCGCTTTCGTTAAGGCCCGATCTCCATTTTGTTGCTTCGATTTGTTACAGATTTTTGTACAAAATGCTGCAGGTTCTAATACTCCAAGGCAAATCGAAAGTATGCCAAAAAATCCACAATAATTATTATATTAAGCCCGACGCTTCCGGACGATTTCGCGAAAATATTCCCTGACCGAAACAAAAAAAGTCGACGAAATACCCCGATTACACGAGGAAGCATACACGAAGCAAACGTATTCAAAATACACGCGAACGATGTGTGTTGTAATTTCGCTTCATGTTTGCTTCATCGTGTACAGCGTCGTCGCTGACGCGAAGAGAAAGCTCCATTAGGCAGCATCAGCAGCTGATAAGATAACAAAGACTTACAGCATCGTTCTGACGCCGAAACTCGGACCCAAAGTTGCCATTTCCGCGAAATTGTGTTGCTCGGACTTACTGCATCACTGGACCGGAAAAACAGGGGCATACCGGGAAATCGTACGAGAGGGTACGTATCTCCAACGGTAAACTACACGGTGTTTCATAAAAGGCGCCTTTTTCTTTCTTCCATAATTCAGCCAAACGATGATCAATCTGCACAAAATTTTTAACAGCTATAGCTGAAAAAATACTAATTTAAAATATTTGGACAAAATGTCGCTGTTAGTTAAATATTCTTTGCTAGTCGTGATTTAATGGTGACGTCATAATGTGCCGTAAATACAAACTTGCTTGTCGCAACCGATGCTGTCAGTTGCTGAATAGCTACCCTGCTTTGATGGTAAACTTCATCTGGTTCACTAGTGACAAACTGTTGAAGTTTTACCATTGCAGCCACAAAAAAACGCCCAAAACGATCACTTTCACACACTTGTGAAGAAAGCTTGACTTTTACATCTTCCAGCAAGACAGTGCACCAGCACACACCGCTTGCCAACGCCAACGGTTCTGCGACATATTTTTCGCTATGGGTGTGTTGTTACTTACGACCAACGCGGGAAAACGCGATAATTTTGTGCGACCGACCGACTTTACGTTGTCAATGCTGCCGTTAACTACAGCTTTCTACGTATTCACGCCTACACTGACGTTGATTTAACACTTGCGACAGGACTTCAAAGAAAGCTTCCATATACTGCGGATCTTGTTCCGCTGATGGACTTCGATTCGTTAGAATTTCGGGATTTGCGGATCCGTCGCGGATTGTACTGGATGAGAAAGAAGATGTCGCAAGGATCGGAAATGCCGCGTTTGTTTTATTTAATTTCACAAACATGTCAAGAAATTTCAAAATCACAGCGAACCTCGAAACTCTCTGGCACTGTATTAAGGTACAATATTTGTTTGTTACGCCCGCTTTATATTTAAAAAAACGGGTAAGTCTTTAAACATATTTGGATAAAATTATGTGCAAGGGTAGGTATGTTTTGCAGAAATGTCTTTTGCTAAAATACTGTACGTGCAAGCCATGAGCGAAAATTTGTTTCGCCTACGGCGCTTCAAAAATGAGTATTTTTGTTGCGGTAGTATCAGCGTTATTATTACTAATAGGCTAGTTGTAAGCTTAGTACAGAAATAATGGTGGTAGGATATACGCGGCAAACTAACCTGTTTTGTTGCTGAATCCAAAGAGATCAGTTATCATTCAGCGCTCGTAACAGTACAATTACTTCGTGGCGTCAACGATGCAGCGCTGGTAGAGAGAGATGAGCGATTAACCCGTTAGTTATCAGCCTATATAATACACAGAATGAATGGATCATCACGCTGTGGCCCGTGCGTCGTCTGCGTAGGCTACATATGAATGGATGCAGGGAAGCGTGTTGTCCACATCACTGCAGGCTGCCGCATCCCTCAGCTGCTGATGTTGTCAGTTACGTTGCAGTTCACGATATCCACTCCCGAGATTTAGTTTATGCTATTTACACCGGGGTCCGGAAAAAAAGTCTAAGGTATTTTCAACATATCTTTGACAAACCGTAATCTATTTTCATAATTTTTGGCACGAATATTCACTAGATATTCACTTTATTAAACTGCTGTGATATCTTCTTCTTATATTGCTATGGCACTACGTAGAGCTGACGTAATTATGACGTCATCGAAAATGCCGTTTTTATTGTATCCGTGGTGAAAAAGCTAACAGTATTTCGGTTAATAATTTTAACAAATTTAAACATATGTTTATATATTTGTAGGCAACATTAAAAAGCAACGTGCAACTATATATAGCAGTGTATTAATAGTCCACTTCGCCCGAATACTGGTGCCATTTTACCGTGTAAAATAAAACACTCTTCGCATTTTTACTTTACTCCACACCAAAATAAACAGAAATGCTGAAAAAATAGACTTTTTGCCTGTAGCTGACTTAGTTGTCAGCAACAGTAACAAAACTTGCTATTACCCAACTTTTGAGTCAACAGCTTTATTACAAATGTAGGCTACACTTCCGCGATGCTAATGCATGCTGCAGAAATGACCCTGCTCGCTGATAACGGCTGCTGCACAACGACGGTCCCGTACTGCACGCGATAGTCACACGTTAACATGGCGAAAAGCAAGACTACGTTAAAAATTTTGATAAGAAGTAATTTATTTCTACGTCAAAAGTTTCTGAAGTTTTTTTTACTGCAATTTTCTTTAATCGGTTTTCACGTTTTCATATTGCAGACTCATTCAGACGTTATCTTTCAGCAAAAATGGCATTTTCGATGACGTCACGCATCGCATTACTGTCGTTGCTTATAATTTAAAAACCCGCAACAAAACTTTTTGAGGCCTCGTGCTACGCAAGGTCTCTGATAGTTTATATTTTAGTAAGATTATGGCTCAACGCTAGTTTACCACATTAACATTCCACACAGTAGTGATTAGCATGAAAACTTTAGTGATCATTTTGCTGCAAATATCTGATGACATGCTGTGTCTGCGATAAAAAAATTGACACGAAAGCCCACCTGTCGCTAGGAAAGACGCGCCTATACTGTTTCTGTTGCTGTACTGACCGTTGAAGTCACCCAAGAGCGATGTTTTTTAAATATCACCTGAAAGGGCTTATGCGATTTTCTATTAGTAAATCATAGCAATTTTAGCCTTATCTCTCACCGTTTCGCCACAGTAGCGAGTTCTAACCTTCAAGGTCATTCAAAGTCAATGATTATCATGTCATTTGAAAGCCAATATGGGACTTCTTATTAGTGATCAACAGCAACCTAGGTCCAATGTCCCACCGTTTAGCTGCAATACATCCGTGACGAACAGAAAGACAACAGACAGACGCCAACTGTGCCATAACCGCCTACAGCATAGCTGTCGCGAGTCAAAAAATAATTAAAATCGCGTTAAAATATGGTCAAGAATTCAGTGCCTTGTATTTTTACTCACGGTGTATCGGTATGAAACTACCAGAGGCTGTCAGGACCTGCATGTTGATTGATGGCCACGCGCTGATCCAGACACGCGTGGAGATCACTTGAAATGTGCGTCAGGCATTTGGATTTGGAACATATGGTGACGTTTTGATGAGCGTCGTGACACAATACTTTAGTGAAGATACAACCAGAGTTGGCATTGCATTTGACGGTTACAGTGCAGATGACCCAATCTAGCGATCAAAGCGAATGGGCAAAAAACTGATTTGCAAAACCATCGATGGTCATGAGGTCCCATTTCTCAGATTTGCAAGTTTCCCGGCAAAGACAATCGTACAGAAAAGCCGAGATCTTCTGAAAGGATTGGAACTGGTGACACGCCTGTGACGCAGCAGAATGTTGTAATGCCGCTAGACAAAAGACTCAGAAAAAACATAGTCATTAATCCGTTTGATGTGGCATTGCTGATATGTAAGAAAAAATATAAGACCTAAGCATAACAGACTTCCAGTTCAGATGAGCGCAAAAATGACTGTGGTTACATACAGTGACATTTGATGTACATGACTGGCAAGCCTTGCTCAAGGCCAAGTACTATCCACGGGTAGCCGCAGTATGATGCAAACAAAAAACTTGTGATTTTGACCTTTAAGTAGGCTCTATGACCTTCAAATTTAATAGCTTTTCAAAGATTTTCAAAGTAGATGTTCGTGCAAAATTCAATCTAGCTATATGCAGTGATTTATGAGTTATCGTGTTAACGATCAACTTTTTGCAATAGCTCGGAATAATGAAAGATCTGAAAATCTGGTCCTGTGACCTTCACCTTCGAATTATGACCTTAAAATTTAAAAATTTTCTAAAAGTTATCTGTAGATGCATGCTCACGGAAATGTTCCTTAAGCTAAGTGCAGCGGTTCGGAAATTATCGTGCTTACAGTGAAACAATAAAACAAGGTCATCCACGACGCTAAATGCAACACTGTCATCGCTACCGTGGACAGTAATAACACACGTGCCTTTTATGTTATTTTTCGCACATTTTTGTCACTGTCTATATGCATCTCAAACAGGAACCGCTGGCAGCATATAGCTAGCAAAAATGCTTGGACGTTGTAAAAGATATACGAAATTTTTGCTTCGTTTTCGATTTTAGCCAATTTTTCATCTTATTGACCTTAAAAATGACCTTAAAATGTGGAACCGTCAGTAGGCATCCACCCTTGTCTTTTTTCCACCCTACAGCGAGTTAATCTGGCATGGATGCCAGCTATTAACACGCGATGCCGCAAAAAATGTAAAATTGCATTTTGGCTGGTCCACTATAATAATTATGTATGTTCATTTTTTCCAGATTTCCTCGGACAAGGTTTTTCTGCCTGTCAGCCAATAAACGCACATCAGAACCTCGGACGAGAAAATCGATGCGTGTAGCTACGGCATAAGGCAACATTTTAGGAGACAATTTTGCAGCTGTGTCTTCAGTAAACATTTATTTTTCGGTTCAGATGTTGGTTTTCGCGGCCGGTGTCTGACAGGATGGCAGCAGTCAGTTGGATAAGCTTCTGCTGCAGGTAGCTCGTTTGTAGCTCGATGCGGTGACGTCACCAGCTGATCGATTGAGTGAAAACTCGTTTGTCAAGAAAGTAGACGACGTCGAATACGTGTCTCGCTGACCTATACGCTACCCGGCGGCTGCCGTAGTTAAGCATTCCGCGACCGTTTCACCAACCTCTCTAGCTCCTACGCGTCTGGCTGTCCATCTATCCGCCTGCCTGCCCGTTTCTTTCGTTCTTTCTCTAGCGAATAGGCCTACTATCTGTTTTCCCAGTAACTGTTTCAATGTGTATCGGTATTACTGCAAAAGCACCGCTTTAGTCGGCGCTTAGCCTACTCTCTTAAATTCATCCAGATGAAGATATTAGCCAATGCGAACAGTGGCGTCATTTCAGTAAATCATTAGGGAGTCTCAGTAATCCGTTTTTTTTGGGGGGGGGAGAAGGGTCTCAGTCTACATAGCGTATTGTTTTTGCAGCAGTAAGACTGTTTTAACGATATGATTTACAGGGAAAGAATTGAAATTTCAAATCCTTGGAGGTCCGTTGACCCCTCCACCCCCTCCCTAAATGACGCCCCTGCTTACGAATCCTTTCATTCATTCCTCAATCGCATCGATATTACGATTAATGATTAGTTTACAACTAAACTCAACGGAACTGAACTGATATGGTTTAGTAGGCCTAATGCATTACAGTAGACACCGCCTACCGGCGTCGGTGACCATGTGATTAGGCGAACGTATACGTGTCAGCCGATGACGCAATGGGCTCGCCATATGACGTATGTTAAAAACATTAATTTGCAAATAAGAAACGTTTTTTTCACTTTTATAAAAACATGTAAAAACATACATAAAAACAATTAACTACATTTAGCAAAATAACATGTTGAAACAAAAACCTACCATTTGTGAAGACTAAAGGCCAAAATGTTATTATGTAACCGTGATTATGGTACAGATCGAAAACAGGGCTAAACGCAATTTGTCGATAAGAAATGCATCATATTTGTAATTTTGTATGTTTATTTTTAATAAAAATAAGAACATGACATTAAAATAGGACAAAAACATTGTAAAATCAAAAAAAACTTCAAAAACATGTATTTTAAACTGTTATAAAAACAATAAAAACTGTTATTTTTACATCTATGGGGCTAGCCTATTGTTCAGTTCGTCAAAAAGCCATGTTCAGTTCAGTTCAGTTCAGTTACGTCGCTCCGTACGTTTTCTAACAAAATAAATTTTCCAGGAACCATAAAACAAAAAATCTTTTTGCCACGTCTAGGCCTATTTGATAAATACAGGGTGGACCATAAAAACGTGACACTTTACTTTTGTCCATATCTTTGCCAGTTATTGACTGATTTTTTAAATTTTTTCACTGGTGCACTCTGCTGACATTTTGCAATAATGTGATTATTATATATCCTACCACACCATAAATGTGTCTCTACACTACCTTGTGAAATATCAATGAAATATGCATACATAACAATAATAACAAACACACATTTTGGTAAAATTGAAAAAAAAACATTTCAAACCAACATTGCAGTGAATGGTCTGTATGAGACTAGACTGTGTGGGTATAACACAGTTTAGTGTCATACGAATCATTCATCGCCATGTTGGTCTGAAGCATTTTTTTCATTTACCTAAATGTTTGTTTTTATCGTTGATATCTTCCTACATTTACATTTCACAAGGTAGTGTAGAGACGCATTTACGGTGTGGTGGGACATATAATGATCGTATTATTGCAAATTGTCCGCAGAGTGTGCCAGTGAAAAAAATTTTAAAATCGGTCAATAATTCGTGAAGATATGGACAAAAGTAAAGTGCCACGTTTTTTACGGCCCACGGTGTATGTGCAAGATCTGACGTTTGCCTAAACCTATACGTATCATGAGTGACGATTAATTTACGTCAAGTAAACACTTATCTAATGCAGGGCTGGGAAAAGCTTTGAAAAATCTGGATTTTTAGCTTTCTAAAAACCGAAACAACCACAAAAGTCTGAATGTTGGGTCTTTTTTGATGCACATTTCGTATTGCAAATCATATATTCAATGTCATAAATCATGATGATTGAGTTTTGCTAAAACTATTAGAAAACGATGTGAAAAAGAAAATGATGTATAAAATGTTTTTCTCAGTCGTATTTTTATCTTGACACTAAACGCTTAAGAAAACTACAAAAACAGCTAAAAATTATAAACTTTTCCCAAAAAATAGTTCCTTTCCAGCCCTGATCTTATGCTATACGCTGTAGGTCTAAAACGTAGGCCTACTGTCAAACGTTGACATTTATGACAGTCGGTGCGGTGACGGATATTGTAAATCGGTAACTTAAGACCGAAAGTGACTTTGTTGGAACGTCTTCTTTAGTAAATCGTTTCAATAAAAACGAGTTTTCTTCGACCATTTTTTCTACAGACAAGACACACAAACATCCGGCTTTTGCTGAAGTTTTAAACCAGCTAATATGTTTACAGAAGTCACAGTGAAGGCATTCTAGAGAGATCAGACGTACTGATCTCTCAAAGTAAACTCTTGTGAACAGACAGAGCAGAAATTTACAGGCTGAGGCTTCCTGTTTGTACGACTAGCATCGCCAAACAATGAGAATTTATTTCGCTTAACACTTTCCGCGGTTCTGACAACACAGAAAACCAAAAAGCCCAGCCCTCGATAAGACAGCCGACCGTACTGGTTGTCAGTGGCCTTCAAGGTCATCCAAGGTCAATGATTTATATCTCATCTGAAAGCCTATTAGCGTTCAATAGCAACCTACCTAGGTCCTATCTCGCACCATTTAGCCACAATGCATCCGTGACAGGGACGGATGGACGAGCGACAGACGGACAGACGACAACCACGACAAAAGCTCGGCCGTCACTTAAGTACGGTCGGCTAATAACAGGCTCTATCAATTCACCAAAACACAATCTTATTTGTCAGCAGCGTGGTGGACTAAAAACCGGGCAGAAAGTGGCATTTTTCAGAAAAACACTCCATATTTCCGACAAAATTCCGAGAGACAACTGCAAATAGTGCTGCTTAAAATTTTATTTTTGTCCTTAAATTTTCCCATAGTAAAATTTTTAGCCCCTAATTCTGCATTTTCGAAAGAAACATTTTCGGACAATTTTTTCCAACAGCCTAAAATTTAGGGTGGGGTATTTGCTCCTCCCCTTCTGCCCTGACGCCACTGTTATTTGTCGACAACTCAACTGTTGTAATTTGATGAATCAACATAGCTTATTAGTGTCTGTGTCAAAACTGTCAACTAACGCATGCACGCATAGAGAACGAACAAAAAACTGTTTACAATAATTTTAGTGAACTTCTGCAACATGATTATCAGCATAGATGGGAAAACTCACACGGCACTGCCGCCAACATTAAAGGACAGCACAGCAATGCAAGAAAAAACAATATGCTAATAATAAATCATATTTCATGATTATATAAATAGACAGCACATTGTTTCGCATGATCACCGCATCACAGTGTAGGAAAAAACGAGCTACAAGGATAACTGACAAGCTTCAAAATAACTAATTACATGCATAACAGCACTATACACTTTGCATTGGCAAAGTCAAAAAATTTCAATAAAACAGTAAATGCTACATAGACGGCAGACGGATAAATACAAAAAAGCCTAGCTAACGCAAAGGGAAACGCGCGACAGCGATGCATGTGTGAAGGCCAGGTGCGAATGAAATCTAAGCTCACAACGATGTTTCATTTAGACTCGACGGCGGATGACGCCTAGCGCCATATCCAGTGCAGGAATTTCAGTATTGGCTGAAAATCGCAAATTTATCCTACCCCCTCTCATTTAGGGCTCTCGATCGGGGTGACCCCCTTCGAAATTATGGAAAAGCTTTACCGTTCCTGAAACTAGAGTCTTCCAGGCAGCCGATGATGAGGACTTGGTGATCCTAACTTGCACCGTTTTTGACTGATCCACCCGTGTGACGGACAGACAGACAGACGGACAGATAGATAAAACTGCGATGGCTAAGACGCGCTACAGCATGTACCTGCTGTCGTGCGTAAAAACAGGTTTCCTACCGCAGTGACCGCACACAGTTACAGCATATATGGCAGTTTTGTGATGTCTCACTGGGGATTCGATCAGGAACATTTGTGGCCAAAAAATGTTTTTTTCCATGTCAAAAACATTTCTGAGAAAAATAGCTCTGCTGTCTAGCTGTAATATTATCATTATCATAAGCATCAAGTCGATCTACTTACTAACCACTATACTGCAGCAAACAAAGACGAAAAGTGCATCAAAAGCAGTAGCAAAAGGTATACTACCTGCTAGCCAATACAACGTATAGAGAAATCCTAAAGTTAGGCTCCTCTACGCCAGTGGTATCAATAGTTCTTGTAAATTCACAATGCACCGGTAAACATTCTGGCAACACTGGGAAAGCCTTCACGTTTTAGCAGTTAGCCTCAGTGCTTGAAGCGGCAAACACTTCACTGGCCATTTGGAAAGCATATCGCCACTTCTTTTGCAAGACAATAAGAAAACGAGACAATTGTGTATTAGAAGAATATCAAATCTGCAACCGACACCCCGAAAGTTTCCAAACCAGCACTCATCTTTTTCCACTTCCGGCCCTGGATAACATACGGACCTACCAACCAATTCACAACACCTATTTGTGTTTGCACGAAGTGGAAAAGCAACACTAGAAAGTGCAGAGAATACTACACAATGTACACGGCCTCTGACGTGCCACTTCTATATGGCCATCCTACAGGCAACATTATGTAATATCATTATGTAATATCAATGCAATATCAATTCAGGTGGTCCGTGGTCTACTGTTTTCAAGTTAAGGAGCCCATGTGTCATGCAAAAACCAAACAAACAGACAGACAAAGGAACAGACGAACGAGACGCGTAATGTGGCCTACAGAAAGGCTGCATATGTACACTGTTGTTCGCAAGTTCACACGATATTCATGATTAGAGATAAAGCAAAAGTCACAAACAAAATATCCTAGAATCAAAAATACACATAATTATCTTGTGACATGCAGCTTTATACACGTTTTGATTGACATGTTCATCATTTGATTAAATGATCAAATACTGCAGCAGACAATTGATCGATCTGTCTTGCAAGCATTTTGAATGTGCTCCAAATACTGTGTGACATTTTACGATAAACCTACCAAAAATTCTCCTGCACAAATCACAGCCGTGAACTCTCAAATGCTTTTTCTGATCTAGTCCTTGTTCCATTATCATTTCTAGTCTCTCGTTCCATCAATTTTCAGTTTTGACTACTGCACACTAGCCTATAGGTTTCAAACTTATTCTCAACAAAAATTTCCATTTTACTTACTTACTTGATAAGCTGGTATCCATCAATTTTTGCACAGGAATGCTGTGCATTTCTGTGCACGATATAATATTCCTGCATATTATATCATTATCTGAACCTACAGACTCATCATTATGTTATACTACGAGTAAGAGCCAGTTCTACTGTGATAATCTCGGTTAGCGTTCAACCCATATTCACAGCTAGTGGACCTCATAATCCCAGCACCGTCAGAAACATTTAGGTTGACCTGATCTGACGTGGAACCGTTTAAATCGCTGGCGTTCCTCAACACATCGGCCTTGCGGGCTCGCGGTAGGTTCCGGGTGGAAATGTTGAGATCGCGGAATGCCTGGAGTAAGAAGATTCCGGACACTATGACGAGTAGTCCACAGAGATTACCGACCACATCCTCAGCCGAAAGGCTGCTCCATTCGCGGAACAGTACGGCCGACGCAAGGATGACACATCCAGTGAATATGACGTACAACAAAGGCGTTACCACCGCCGTGTTGAACACGTCCAATGCTCGGTTCAGATAGATCATCTGTACATACATACACATGCAGATCCTAATCAACACGTTCCTTTAATAAACAAAAGACAAACCACAATATAAAAACCAGCAAAAGAGGAAAAAGACATTACTATAAAACAACGTAAACCTAACAATCAGCTGATTATCGGCTGATTACCAACTATTGGTACTCAGGCACACATGGACAGATGAGAGGATGCACGGACGCACGAACATTGTGGAAACATAATGCCTCCAGCCACTACGTTGGCGGAGGCATAAAAACAGAGCGTACCTGTACAGTGATGCATGTAGTGACAGTGACTAGAATCATCCACAGCGCTGGGTTCGTCAGCTGACTTGTGCCGGCGACCGTCTGTTTGATGCCAACGCCGAGACCTTTACATCCCATCACCGACAGGGAGCCGATGGTTCCTGTGATGGTAATGTAGACAAGGGGATTGGTGTTACCCCAGCGTCTGCTGGCGTAGAACACCAGCCAGATGGCACCCACCGCTACCAGCGCAATGTATGCTATAAATCCTGCACACAGGTATGCAGACTCGGGAAACAATTAAAGCTAAATGAAAACCAAATGTAACTACACCGTAATAAATAAGATGTAATAAATTCGTAAATTTAAATGGCCAAACTATGACTTCAACACTTTACAAGGTAGTGCAGCAACAGCGTTAACGTGAACTGGGTGAGACTATATTATCTATGTCAAGTTTCTTTGCAATGTTGCATGCCAAAAATCACTAAAATCAGCCAGTGTTCATGAAGTTATTTAAAAAATAAAAGTGACACATTTTTCAGACACGATGTAGAAAGTCAGTCATCTCAGAGCTCTGTCAAGCATAGCACTGTCACCTATTAAACACAAATACGAGGATCGTTTGATAAATAAGTTACAAAACAGTGTTATTCTGTTAATTTTCCAAATCTAAAAAATCCGAAATATACGTTTTGTAGAAAATTTTATCTTGAACAAGTGTGAAAATTTTTTTGATGACGACATCATTATTGTGACATCATCTGTTTACAGAACACAGTCTACACGTGTATTATTTTCCTCACCAGTAATATGTTATAACTCATAAGTGACAAACAGCATCAGAATGAAAAAATGAATAAACTTAACAAGTTAACGCCATCTCTTTAAATGCCAAAGACTAAGGTTTTATTTTTCCACATACCATCCGAGTTCGCCCAAACATTTGTCCTATCTGTCAGCAAAGTTCGGAATGCCCGATGCAAGAAACAATGCTGGCTGCTGCCACTAAGAACGACTGACTGCACCTCGGTATATGATACAAATTTCTGCCCACCTAGCATTCTCTTACATCAAATGTGAACCGTTCGCTTTGTAGGATGCATCTCAGAGTGATTCTGATTTGCATCAAGTCATTTTGGTGACAAAAATGCAATAACGGCACGCTGTTCGTTATGGGAGAATTTCAATTTCAATTGGCAACGTTGTCGTATGTAATGTTCATAAATGACGTCAAGGTGACGTCATCGCTATAAAACTCACAGCTGCTATTCAGAATTAAATTCCCTACAAAACGTATATTTCGGATTTTTAATCTTTGGAAAAATAACAAAATGAGGCTGTTTTGTAACTTATTTATCGAACGACCCTCGTAACTTAATATATTGTTGGTTAATGCCCCATCTTCTAATGGTAAGAACTCCTAAATAATAATCCAGAAACCTCAAAATTATCCAAAAATCAAAAATCAAACCACTTCCTGCTGACTCCCAACACTCCACAACAGTACAGAAATGGAATAATTTATGGCAGTGAATGAGTAATACAGTATAAGTAAGTAAGTAAGATTATTTAGAAGGTGCAATTTAACAACAGCCACAATGCGCAAGACCTTCAAAAATGCACAACCTAAAGTTGTATGATACTGAAGATTACTGTTGCCCCAAATGTCCAGATACCAAGATTTTTTTCTGTAAATATTAATACCTCCCCATCTTTTGGTCAATTCCCTGACATTTCTTCAAACTTTTTTTTAAAAATTCACTAACTAGAAGGTGCTCGTGAGAGTGCATATCTCCACCAAGAGAGATGATTCAAACACAAGGAAAAGGGAAGAAGAAGGAAGAGCCGCTTTGCTGCATGGAAGGGAGGGAAAAGTAACAGCCAGCATTGCTGCTTGCACTGTTGGTGCAATGACGTCATTGTTATTATTAGTCATCAAGTACACAGACACACACAGACACACAGAATGACAGACAGAACGACCAATCTCTTAATCTCCTCCAATGTTCACTACGTTCACTTGCTCACCGTGATCCTGCATCTTTGTGACAAATTCCACCAATGTGCGGACTTCCTGTTCTCTGGGCGAATGGATGACAACAACTGTTGACCCCAGGAGACAGAGAATGCAGCCGATCTTGCCAAGAAGATTTAACCTTTCACTCAACCAGTAGGACGACAGCACCGCACTGTAACGATAACAAAAGTGGTTAACGAACATATAAACATAACTTCTTCTTCTTCTTGTCTGGGGATTGCAATCTTGGGATCCCGAATCCCGGGATCCCAGCCATTTTTGCCAATCCCAAACCCCGGGATTGGCGGCGTCCCAATCCCGGAATTTCGGGATTATAAAAATTCGTTAAAATCGAGCGGTAAATAATAACAATACTACAGAGCGAATAAGCAAAATATTTTATGCCTGTTAGAGTCCTACTCCTTGGTATGCACTGTAATTTGTGTTTTGACAGTCACAGTCGCTCTATACCTTGCGTACGGGCCTACTACATCTTATGCATAAAATATGTTTATTGCAGATGCCAGAATAACGACCAATATGTAAGACTAATCCCGAAACGGGATCCTGGGATTGGAAATTCGATCCCGGGATTGTAATCAATATTCTTGTCCCATGGTTTAGGAACTATAGGGGCCAGCTATAAAAGTCCTCCACTTTCCATGATCCTGTTCATGATGTGACGCCTCTTGTAGAGTCATGTTGCACCACTTTAGTACATCATCGACCCAGTGCTTCCTTGGTTATCCCCGGTAGACTGTAGTTGCGACCTTCCACCATCCTGAACGGCACTTTCTTTAACAATCTGTTGTCTGGCATGCGGCATACGTGACCAAATGGCTTTAGCTTGCGACGTCTGACTCTGTACACAATGGTGTATTGGTGAATGAGTTGGCTTCTGATGGATTCGCTGGTCTGAAAGTCCTGCTCTCTCGAATATGAATCAGTCTTCTGTAGCAACGCATCTTGAAAACTGATAGTCTCTTTTCATCAGATTTTTTCAACGTCCGTGTATCTGCTGCATACAGTAGTACTGAAACAAGAAAATCCCAGCTAACGCAATGGGAAACGCATGACAGCGATGCATGTGTGAAGGCTTGAAGTGAACAAAATCTAAGCGTACAATGATGTTTCATTTAGGCCTAGACACGACAGCGGATGACGCCTAGCGCCATATCCAGTGCATGAATTCCAATATTGGCTGAAAATGGCAAATGTTTCTTTTACAGTCACCAGAGAGCGCCAGACGACCAATGGCTAATTACCTATAGTGCTTTACTTGTACTTGCCAGAGGTCATGATCTGTCTTGCTCTGCCAATGCTGTATCGGCTGAAAATCATAAATTTTCCCTACCCCTCTCATTTAGTGCCCTCGCACAAGGATGACCCCTTTCAAATTGATGGAAAAGCTTTAAGGTTCCTGAAACCAGAGACTTCCAGACAGCCGACAGTGAAGATTTGGTGATCCTAGCTTGCACCGGTTTTGACTGATCTACCCGTGTGATGGAGAGATGGACAGACAGACAGACAGACAGACAGATGGATGGACGGACAGAATTGCAATGGCTAAGATGTGCTACAGCAGTAGCTGCTGTCATGCATAAAAACACATGCATCCAGTAGCTAAATTTTCTGTTCTATGGTGATGTTGTGGTCATTACAGATTACATTCACGTCTGAGTATGCTCCTGTCACCTTCTGGATTCTGTTCTTGATTTCTACTGAGCAGTCTTACACAACTTACTTGCAAACAATGCTAGAATAACTTTCACAATAGCTATGTACAAAGGTACTTGCGATGGGTACTGGTTCAAAGCTAAAATCGTTTACTAATGGAACACAATATACAAAGTGTAGCAAAAAAGTAGCCCACAAAAGTTTTTCACTGTTTTCTCAGCAACCATTTGGGATTTTAATTTGAAATTTTACAGCTTTCCTTATTGTAACATTACACATCTTATTGTCAAGTAAAGTGTGATTCGGTTGAAAAATGGCAAAGTCATAAACTTTTTAATATGATTACCTACTGATTTTTAGCATAAAAATATTCGAGCATAAAAATATTCGAGCAAAAAAATGCAATTTAATTGTCAAAAACTGGTTACCACGTTACTGCTAATGACGTCGCAGTGACATTTGAAAAATTTTTGGCAACATTTTAAAAATGAAATTTGCACATTTTGACAGACAAAAAATGCCGGCTAAATCCTATGGAGCATGGATATTACCAAATTAACATTGCAGGGCAGGCAGTTCAGATTAATGTATTGATTAACGTGATTAACTAACTGACAGAGATGAGTACTGTAATTAAGTACAAAGGATTAGTTTTCTAACCTCACGAGAACACTGAGAGCTCCAAGTGACGTCACCAGCGTTGCAGGAGCAAACGCATAAGCAGCAAAATTAGCCGCTTCACCAATACCCACTAAAACAAACAATTACACCGAAAATAATTACAGAAAACCAATAGAAAATAACTGTAAACTATGCCAAATGCATGGATAACTGAGTAACTGCACTAAGTTAAGTTAAATTGGTAAATAAATAAATAAATAAAATCATCAAATTACAACCTTTGGTCGTTCTAAAAAGGCAATAAGTTAACAAAAATGTACGAAACAAATTTTAACAGCTTTTTTGTCTTAATGTTGTTAGCTCAGTTTAAAAGTTCAGAACTTATTATTGAGCAGTTGAAAGAAAAGTTTACAAACCTAACTGGCTGCTGACTATATGTTGTAACAATTACAAACAATGATAATCATGATAAAAATCATACATTACATAAAGACAACTTACTAAGCAGAAGTCCAGACCACCATTTCCACTGCCGCAGATAACCAAAACCACCTCTACCTGTGCACAGAAACATTGTGCTTGTCTCGGAATACACAATGTCTAAAAAAAACAGTCAAAATTATTTCTGTCCTAACTTTGTCAAATTTAAACCAATTTTGAAAATTTTTGACAAAAAGATGCCCAAGACGACAGAATTATGTAAAATGAGCTCACTCACCACCTCATCTAATTTATGTCAATGCACTACCGTGTGAAACACAGATGTTCCAGATTCCAGATCAGTCGATTATTGATTCTGCTATCACCCAGTGGCGTTGCATCAAAGCCACATCCGTGTATGTGGGACACACTTCGGGCATGGGCATAATCTCTGATAATTTGCAAGCGAGTTGTTATACAAACTTATAATTCTGGTAAATAATTCACATTTTAGTTTACTGCATGCTTAATTTAGTAATTAGAACGTTTACTGGAGAAAAACAACTCAATGTTATGCAACAACTTGGGGCATCGATGTTTCACACAATAGTGTGTTGACAAAAATTAGGTGAGGTGGAAATGCACCTTACATATATCAATCGTCTTGGCCATTTGCGTGCCAAAACTTGTTAAAGTTGGTAGAAATTTGACAAAGTCATGACAAAAAAAGATTTGACTGTTTTTGAGACACAGTGTATAATAACTTAAGGAAAAACTCACCGGCAAGCATATGCAGCACAAATTTGACTAGGCATTCAATCTGAAAACCTTCTTTTTCCATCGGGGACTGTGGTCCGTCTAATATTACTGTGGATCACAAAAGATCAGATCTGTAAGCATATCCAAAACTGTAAATACATCACAATTTATCAACACAGTTGCAAAACTTCCCCACCAACATCGTACGGCTAGCCCTAACCCTGCGGCTAGACTGCTATTTTCAACTTTCTGGAAAGAAAGATCTGCAGTAGCCCTCCCTTTATCTAATCTTGCCACAGAACTATTAATAACTTACAAGAGGCAACACTATAAAGCAAACGTTTTCATATAGCTACTATTCTATATGAGAAATAACTTTGTCGTAATTAATAATTCCATTAACAGATAACAACAATAGCGGACACCACACTACACTGCAAGTACAATTTCACACTACAATTGATACTATTTTATATGTAACGATAAGTCACTGTCTAAAATTACAAAAAAAGTATAAATCACACACGCCTCTAAGTACTTACTAGCTCGGACAGAAATCTGCTGAAGGCCCTTCTTAGTGAGAATAAAGCTAGAACCGATGAATACGCTGGAACTCATTGCCAGGCCGAGACCTATGTAGAAATCCGTTGAATGACCCGGCTTTTCCACCAACTCAGTTCTATAAGTCTGATCCATAAATACTGTCAACACGCTGCCAAATGTGCTAACATACAATATACCGCTCTTATGCCAGCAGTACAAACAATTTAGCTAAAATATACAAAAGTAAACAAATTATCACGAGGACACACCCCCTAAGAGTACTTCCGGAATTCCTTGGATTGTTAAATAAGTAACACTAATAGGGTGCCGTGCCTGACTGGTGAGTGTGACCGCGGATATTTTGTAGGTTGTTGACGCGCTACGCTGTAAACGTTTATGGTACGAGTTGTCGTGTGTCTGTCTGGCTGTCCGTCTGTCCGTAACGGATGGACTGTGGCTCTCGGGTAGGTCTTAAGGGACAACTTTTACACGAATAATTAGTCTTTTTCGGGGTTTGCTGCATACAAATCTGGGAAATGCAGTGCAAGAGAGACGTTTTTTTTCAAATTTGGGTTTGAATGAAGGAGGCGTGAAAATGCGCGTTTTCCAACGAAAAACTGGCCATATTTTAAATGAACGGTGAGAGATAAGGCCAAGTTACTATTGAATTGATCACTAATAGAAAGCGGCATAATACGCTCTTTCAGATTAAAGATCATCGACCTTGGATGACCTTGAAGGTTGGTACGCGATATTGTAGCTAAACGGTAAAAAAGAGCCAAAGTTGTTATTAATTAATAATAGAACATCGCCTAAACCTACGCTCTTTCAGATGAGATAAAATTCTTCGACCTTGAATGACTTTGATCGTCAGTACTGCAACAGGAACTGTATAAGTTGTAGCGCGTTTTCCCTAGCGACAGGTGGGCTTTCATATTCTGAAATCAGTACGCGATTAATACATTTCCAAATGAGAAATTTTGCAATCTTTATCCTTTATAATATGGCTGAAAAGTTGCATTTTAAAGCTGTTTTAAACGTTTTTGACCGACCGTTAAAAATAAAGTTTTTAGTACGATGTGCCGTCTGTCGTCGTTCTGCTGTATTGTGGCTAAACGGTAAATCCTGCTAGAAAACTTATTACATGATTCATTACCTCAGTGTGACGGCTCTTAAGTCAGTGATCTAGTCCAAGGGGAACAGTTTTAGCCGACCGTACTTAAGTAACAGTCGAGCAATTGGCATGCATGGTTTGTCGTCCATCCCTTTGTCCGTCCGTCGTCCGTCACAAATGTATTGTGGCTAAACGGTGCGAGATAGGGTCTAGGTTACTATTAATGAGAAATGACTAATAAAAAATGGCATACGCCCTTTCAGAGTACACGAGAATCATTGACTTTGGATGACCTTGAAGAGTCATAGCGCACTATGGTATGCAATCGTGCAATATTGTGGATATAAGCGGCAAGTCGCAAATGGCCGGCGATGGTAAGCCTACTATCGGATAGAGCGGTGGCAATTTCCTATAGGCTGTCAGTAGTAACCATGTCTCCATCTGCAGCGGTTTGGCCGCAATTTTTAATTAAAAGTTTCAAGCTGTAACTGTCCCTATCTCGAAAACGGTAAGAGATACGATCTAGGTGGCGTAGCATAGTGGTTAGAACGTCGGTCTTGGCCGGCGAACTTTCCCTTTCCTGCGCTAAACTGGTGGATGGCCGTTTGACCACTTTGTGGGTAAAGCGTCCGCTATCAGTCAACCAACAAGGCCAACTCAACCTGCCATCCTCCAGGGTCGGTTAAGTGAGTAGTAACTCATTTATATGGGTTACGGAAGGTGGTGACCTTAGTACAGCTGACTGGGGCTGCCTAGCCGGCTGCTGCGCTGGCCTGCGTCTGCAGGCTCCACGTGGTGGCTGTGCGGCCGGCGGCTCTGGTTAGTAACAAAAAGCGCACTAGAGGAGTGTACGCGCATTGAGTGTATGAGCATTGGTTGTATTCGTCATTAAGTCCCGTCAGGTATGGTAACGTAAAACTGATGGAACAAAATGTGTTGTGTGAGCATTTTTACACAATAATCCGTCAATAAAATAAACAAACAAACACATTAGTCATAACGTCACAACATGAAACGTAGGCCTAAATGCTAAATTAAATCATTAGCCAGAGCACTATAATCGTTTGTAAGCCTAGCGCTCAAATTTAAATAAACACAGTGTGCTCCAGAGAAAAAAGGTCCCCAACTTTGTTTTCGTTCGCAAGTTAATCGAATTGCAAACAAAATTTGGTAGATTTGTATCAGCATAGACCAGCTAAATTGACTTTCATCTCTTTTACGAACACTTACAATTTTTCGAATCAAAATTCTCATTCCGCGAGACAGCTAGCACACATGTAGCTGTAGCGCGTATTATCTACGGTAATTCTGACCGTCTGTCCGTCCGTCCGTCCGTCACGCCCCGGTAACCAATTCAAGCCCAGGTGAGATAAAAACTTCGGGTTTTCACTGTATGATGGTATGGAGTCCCTAGTATTTCGTGAGAAAATTTCATGCCGCTGGGTGAGGAGGGTCTTCATGAATGACGGAGCGAAAAGGGGCATCCCCTATAAAAAGACGTTATTTTACCGCTATTGGCTCGTCTAGCGTGAAAATGGTTGCAGATAAGCAGAAAAATGCTGCTTATCATAACAATTTAAGCACTGGCGACGAGCTTCTTAGGAATGTCAACATCGATGACCTTGAATGATCTTAACCTCCGAAATAGGGGGTTTTCAAGAATCTTTCGCGGCTGCGAAACTCATTTCAAGAATAAATTTCACTGAAAAGGCTGGACAATGTGGAGATAGACCAAGACATCCTGCGTATGAAATTTTTGCCCTTGAATGTAGATTTTAGCAGTCTAAGTCCCGACCACCTACGTTTAAGGAGGCCTGTGCACGCGACTGTCAAAGAGGGGTACTCCCCTAAAAAGTAGTTAGGCCTATTTTTCTGTTCTTAGCTTGTCTAGCGTGAAAAGGATTGCGGATAGGCACAGTCGTGCTTCTTATCATAACAAGTACTTTGGCGTGCTTTTTACTGGTATCAACGTTGATGTTCTTGAATGACCTTGAACCACAAAATAGAGGTTTAGTGATTTTTTTCCGATTTTCGGCTGCAGAAGAGTGAACTGCGACGAAGTGGATAGAGTAGACCAAGATTGCCTGCGAACAGGAACTGCTATAAGCTCTCGCGCGTTTCATGAGCATTAGCTTAGAATCAGATTTCTTGTTTTTACTTAAGAGCCTACATTACCGTGCAATTTCATCTCTGTTCGGAGATAACGCACTCTAGCCCCTAAACAGACTGGCTTTCCGTTTTCCCGCTGCAGTAATTTAAGCCCATATAGCCTGTTGACTTTTTTGCTGTGCGATGCCTCTGAAGATCGATTGCTACGATAGGCCTACTTAACACACTGCACAAAAGCAATATAACACGCCGTGTTGAAGATATGTTCAAGTGTCATTATTATGCAGCGAAACTGTACACTGGTATTGCGACCGATCGCGCAGTCGCATTTGCGTGATACGCATCACAAAAATCGAATCAGTAAATCAAAAACTTTACCAGACAAAACACAACAGTAACTTAAAACTGTTTGAGCTATATCGATGACCATCTGCTGGCTCGAAGGTTAACGCAGAACTGACCCAGCCAGCGAATTAGCGCGTACGCCTTTAACAAGAATTCTTAGAGATGTGAGTCAGATATTTTACTCGAGTATTCGATTTTCTTCATGGCCGATTCATGTTGTTATCTAAACAGTGAACTTATGACATTGCCACAGTCTACTGACAAGAAAGATGTCGGTGACATGATACGCGGTCGTCCATAGGTTTGGGCATTGACATTAACTTACGTCTCATTTTCAATTTGTTTCGTTTTGACGATATTAATAATTTCAGTTAAATTCGTCCCATTTCGTTATCTTTTGATAAATTATTGTCCGACTCCCATCTCTATATATAGTTCAGACGGGCGTATCTTCGGACGAGTTCAGTCTAACGCCGATGTTGATGGAGTCGTTGTTCAGGGGCCACTCGCTAGGTGACGCCCTGCAGTTCGGCCACTGTTCGCTGGAGGTTGCCGCCAGTTGTCCGTCAGTCACACAGCTCGGTGCGCCCTGGTCAACCCTAGACGGCGGCCCGGTAGACGTCGAACCGCTGGCGTCGACCGACCGAGGACTGGGGCACTGCGGACAGGCGGCCGTGGAGGGCCAGACCTCGTGCCGTCGACGTGGTAAAGACGCAGAGGCCGTGACGGTCATCGTCTGGAACGCTTCTGACAGAGAACACAGATAACGTGGAAACAGGACCTCAACGAAGGTCAACGATGAGGTGAAAACAAGCCGCAATAAAAAGCAAAAAATGCAGTAAAAACAGAGCGTGAATGAAGGACACTAACGACATGGAAACAGGCCCTAAACAAATAGGAGGAATGACATGAAAACAAACCGTAAACGAAAGGCACGGATGAGGTGGAAACAAGTCACAAAAGAATGAGGTGTGGACAGGCCCTGAACGAACGGCAGGGATGATGTAGAAACAGAATGTAAACGAATGGCGTCAATGACTTGGAAACATGCCGTGACCGAAAAGCACGGATAACGTGGAAACAGGCTCTGAACGAAGGGCACGGACAAAATGTGAACAGGTCGTGACGGTCATCGGCACAGCGGCCGTGCATCGTTCCGCCTTCAGCGTGGCGGCGTACGGCCGATCATCCAAGGCGGCAGCGCCTCCTAGCCCGCTCGGCGGCCGACCGTCCCTCACTGGAGACAGAAACGTCACAGTGGACCGCCCTACTCGACCCGCGGCTCTTCGTCTACCCTGTAGAATACCGCCCCCACCGCCGCGACCCGCCCCAGCGTCCATACAAAGCCACGACTGGTAGTCAGTAGCACTACACGGTAGTGTGGTCACGTGACCGCCGGAACCGGAAGCAGATTCCTGCACTAGAAGCTGGTCCCCGACGCTCGACTGTTGAGTCTTCCAGACGCCCACGGCTGACTGACGCGGGGATATGCAGCCTCGCGGTGACGTCACTACGCAATTAAACACATCAACACTGATAGCTTACACTGTCATTTTTATCAATATAATAATGTCATGAATGGTAAATTATCAGCTGAAATTGATCTTGCAGCGCAAGCGAATGCGCCTATACCTAGACGTTTCTCCGTAACGCGGTCAGTCTCTCTCTCGTCTGTCACCTTCCTGTATGCTTAAACCGTTTGGCGAATCTAAATTCCATTTAACTGGTACACTTGTGAGGTCCCAAAACATATTTGTTGAATGAGGGGAACAAGAAGCCCAACTGTCGCTAGTATAGCCGACCGTACTGGTAGTCAGTGAACTTCAAGGTCATATTCAAAGTCGATGATTTTCATGTCATTTGAAAGCGAAGATGCGACTTCCTATCAATGATCAGTAGCAACCTGGGCCCTATCTCGCACCGTTTAGCCACAATACATTAGTGACGGACGACAGACGACGGACGACAGACGACAATCACGACAATAGTTACTTAAGTACGGTCGGCTAAAAAAGATTTGGGGTGCGGTCACACTCAGCCAAAACATTCAATGACTGCAGCCAAAGTGTAATATAACGTAGTAACGTGAAACATGGTTTTAAATATTGTGAATCAAAGTTTTAAATCAAAAAGCAATTTATCTGTGGAGTTTCAGTTTAGCTACGGCACGTCAACAAAGTCGCCAGCGCATGCCTACTTTTACGAGGGTATTTTCACGATGAAACAAACATCAAGCAAACATCAAGCAAATGACGTGTGCTCTATTTTGCCTCGTGTTTGCTTCACGGTTGCTTGATGCTTGCTTCATGTTTGCTTCATTTTTGCTTACATGTGACGTCAGTAGCAGGTGCTTGGCACCATCAGTTCGCTACATCATTAGCATGCTCTTGTTTACATCTTTCCAGATATAGCACTACTGCGTGCAACAACAGTGTGCTCGTTTTTCCACCGTATCTTGTAACAACGTTATTAGCTAGGCCTATTATTAGTTAAGATTAATTAAGACTTGATTGAGTCGTTATTGGCTTTTCTGTTTGGTTTCATCAACATCATGGCAAACATTAGGCTCTGCTCAGAATTACACTGTGTTCAAACCAAAAACGCCACATTCTTTCTTCCACAATTCAGTCAAATGGCAAAACAAATTTGAATAAACTTCTTTTACAAAACGTACCTAAAAAAATTAGGCTACAAATGTAAACTATTTGAACAAAATATAGCTAAAAACGTGCCGCTGTTATTAACATTATTACTATTTTTGACACTCGTTACAGCTAGGCTATACGGCGTCCCTGGTATCGTTGTCGTCTGTCTCACTGTCGACCGTTTAACCGTAACAAATGTGTTGTGGCTAAGTGTCCGGTAGTAAAAAAACTTATTGTAGTAGCAATTAGTCCTGTGTCAAGGCTCGCTGCTAACAAAATTTGGGGGATGGGGTGCAAAAGATATATTTTCAAGTTTGTGGTTAAATAGAGGGGGTAGGAAAAATATGCGTTTTCAATGAAGAACTGGACATATCTCGGAGACGGTGAGAGATAGAGCCAAGATTGCTATTAATCACTAATAGAAAGTGTTATACGCCCTTTCAGATGAAAAAAATTATGGACTTTGGATGATCGTAAAGGTCCGTACGCTCTTTTGTGGCTAAACGGTGCGAGATATGGCCTAGGTTGCTATTGGTCAATAATAGGAAGTTGCATATTAGCTTTCAAATGACATGAAACTTATTGACTTTAAATGACCTTGAGGGTCATTACTGGGACAAAGTTGTAGCGCGTTTTCTTCAACGACAGCTGGGCTATCTTATTTAGTAATCAGGCCGTTTGCAATGTCGGATTTATGCGCAAGCTAAAGGGTTGAAGCTGTTTACGCTATCGTTTGTTTAAGTCCTTGACATTTGACATTCTGACCGTAAAACCTACATAATCAGCTGATGTTTGTCCCTGGACGCACCACCGGCAAAAAGTGTGGCAAAACCATCAAATGATTAATATCACAAAAACAACACACGACCAGGAAAACTATACGTGAAAGCTAACGCTTCCAGGCACTAAAAACAAACTAATAACTGGATGGATTACCTTTAAAAAAGTGCCGAGAAGGACAAAAAATTGATTATTTTCGGTTCCGATTACTTGCCTACGGCACGAGACAATACATTATTAATTATCTGATTTACGAACAACACTTCGCTGAGCTATATACACGGTGTTTCATAAAAAGTGACCCTTTTTTCTTTCTTTCGTAATTTACTCAAATGATGAACAATTTACATGAAATTTATATCAGTTGTAGCTAAAGAAATACTAATTCAAAATATTTTAACAAAATATGGCAGTTGAGTAAATATTCTTTGCTGGTCCTGATGTAACGCTGACGTCATAATATATCACGGGTTCAAACTTGCTAGTCTCAACTGGTGCTGTCAGTTGCTACCCTGCTTCAATGGTGAAAAATCTGGTTCGTTGGTGTCAAATATTTGAAGTTTTACAGTTGCAGCCACAAAAACGTGCAAAGCGATCGCATTTACGTGTCTGTGGGGATAGTTGGTATTTCACATGTTCGAGTAAGACACTTCACTAGCACATCCAGTTTGCAAGATGGTTGAGTTTTTGGATCACGAGACGCCTGATTTCATGTTTTGATGTTGCGCAGTGCTGACATGATAAACGTTTTTCATTAGCGAACCAGATTAAGTTCACCATCGAAGTAGGGTAGTAACTGACAGCACCAGTTGGGCATCAAGCTTGTACCCGTGACACATTATGACGTCAGCATTACGTCACAACTAGCAACAAATATTTAATCAACTGTTACAATTTGTTAAAATATTTTGAATTAGTATTTCCTTAACTACAACTAGTAAAAATTTTGTGTAAATTGATCATCATCTGAGTGAATTATGAAAAAAAACAAAAAGGGGTCTTTTTTTATGAAACACCGTGTAAAACGATATTGCCCGCGGAGAAATGGATTTCGCGATGATAGGATACAGGCGCCAGAAATGGTTCTCGTCGATTGCTATTAACACTTGTTTTATACAGAGCATGTCTATAGACGATTTCTGAGACATTATTTCCCAAATGTGAACGCTAAGGGCTGGTAAGCGACGACACCCTAACATGTGGTTGGAGTCAGTGGCATATTTAGGATTTGGCAAAGGGGGAGCCATGGCGAGCGCGGAGAGCTCGAGCCTATAACGGGGGTCTGGGGGCGGAGCCCCCAGCGGGGTCCAGGGGCAGAGCCCCTGGTCAGGGAGTCAGGGGGGCTTGGCCCCCCTGAAGCTGAAACACTTTTTGCTTTTGAACGTTCAATGGAAGCTGCAAATTCGCCCATTTTTTTCCGAAATTTGCTGGAAAACGGCAAAAAACGCACCTTTTCATATAAAGTAGCCTGTAAAAAATTTTCATGGTCGGCCCAAAGGGGGGCATCGCACCATGCCCCCCTCTAAATACGCCACTGGTTGGGGTCACACGCATTTGCTGCCCTAATGCTGATTTTCATATTTTGACAAACGGACATGATGTGTATAGGTAAGATTGCTAATATTTTTTTCACACAAAAAGTCGTGTCGTTGCAAGGAAACTGAGAAGTGCAGCAATCAGTATGATGCGATTCCTCTAACGTGTCGTGAAAATAATCACACGAATAATTAACTTACGGTCTTTGCTACACTGAATTCCAAACATTTCTGACGTAGTTTAAGGAGACGTCCTAAAATTTTCGGCCGGAACATGAGTACGTGGGAGCGACTGTTTTCAGTAGAAAAACTTGTAGTGTCTCCGAAACTAAATCAGTTAGAACCATCGCCGCTGGTATTTACTAATAAGAAGTTGCGCATTTACTGGTATGACCTTGCATGCCCTTGAACGGAAACTACGTAATTAGTTGCACAAAACAAGCATCTTTTGCAGCCTAAAAGAAAAATTTTAGTAAAGATAGAAGCATACAGTCAGGAGCAAAAATGTAGCTCATAGATGTTTCCAATTGCGTCGCGTCGTGTATTCGGTTGACTTTTCAGTTCATTTGCTTGAATTAAGCTGATGCTATTGTCTGTCACCGAGTGTAGATTTAAATGCCGAAACTTTTTCTGAAAATTAGCACGTGAAATGGAGCGTTTCGGTGCACTTTTTGCGACGACGCGCGTCCGCCATTTTGCGTCCCGTTAATTCGCTTGAATTGACGTAGGTCTAGGCGTATTGTTGTCAATTCAACCGAATGCGTGCGATAAAAATGGCAGTCCTGGTGAGACTTGATTTACTCCACGGATGCTGCGTACGTCACGTGACCTAGCAACCGGACGCTGATAGGATGTTGATGACGTCATATAGATGCTTAAACGAGATGGCGCCACTGCAGGTGCTAACGTACGTCTAAGTATGTCGCTATGAGGTTTCACCGTCAGCTATCAATCTGAGCCGATTCACGGCGGAAAAACCTAGAGTTGGGCCTTTTCATCAACAAAGTAGTTTCCACCAACATCGTCTGACAGCATCCGATTTTCTATCTCGTGCATTTCCGGACTTTGCTATCGACCTATAATGGAACGAACTATCAGCTGAGATCATGTCAGTCACTGTCGATTATCAGCGTCTTAAAACTTTTTTTTGTTTCGTCGCTCATATCCGGACCTACTCACTCGAAACTTATTCCAAGATTAAGACCACGACAAGCGTCGATAACTAATCCAGATAGACAGCCTGTAAGGTCAATCTGTTGCCATGCTGACGGGATCAGAAGCTAAGGTAGCAGACGAAAAAGTCAGCAAGTAAGTAAGTAAAACGTAAATTTCTATAGCGCATAAGTTTGAAATTGAACTCTAATGTTGTAGTCATACTAGGAAAAGCTAAAAACAACATTGTTTTTAAAAAAAACTGTTTAAAGGGCTGTGAACATCACACGCCGGTTATATCTGAGTTTACATGGCAGTGAGCTACAAACCGTCGGGCCAGAAAAAGAACGGGCAAATAAAAGAAGACGTCAGATGAATACAGCTGAATACAAAAGAAGTTTTACAAGGAATGAAAGCCAGAACAGTCTGAACCCAATCTCATATCAATTTCATTGTTTTCGTAGAATGACAAAAGACAGAAAAAAGAATATTATTGTTGTTCGGCAGAATTAAATTAGTCGTACAAAACCGTAGCTGCCATACCGCGGTATTTGGTGTTGATATAGAGCACATCTCTAGTCGGTTCGAGGCAATAGTGGCATGCGCAAGCTGATAGTGTGGCTGTCGCTAAGTGTGCGCTTCACGGAAAGTCTCGCGAGACGAGACTGGCTGCACGACGACGTGATTTACTGTCCAGCAATTTACACGGTAATGCAGCTACATACGCTCATCGCACCTGCCGTCACGTGACCGAGCTGAAGTCACGTGATCACTTTCCACCGACCGCACTTTCACGCGTCTCCATTACACCGTCGGAAAACACTATTTTTCTACGACACTTCCTTCGGAGCCATGCAGACTGCCCTGAACGAACACTCAGGCACTATTATAGATCCAAAATGTTCGTGCAATTTCGTTTCTAAAAAGTTTGTTTATCGCATCTGGTTCAAAAGAGTAGACTACAAATAAAGGCCAAATAATAAAATACCCTGCGATTTTTTGGTGCCTCCTTGGGTTTGCTGCTAACTTCTTTTACTGGCGTAAGCATGTGAGAAACAATGTATTGTGCACACAAAAGTCAAATAAGTTGGAGACAAATAGTAAGATTGTTAGCGTAAACTGGCAGAAAAACAAAAGAAATAGAGCAATAAAAATCTCCGCCAATGGAACGAAATGAATTGAAGGAGATTATGAGATTGCTTTTGTCCGTGTGTGTGTCTGTGTCCGTCTGTCTGTCTGTGTACACTTCGCTTGGCGGAGATATGCACTCGAACGAGCGCCTTCTAGTTTTGACGTTGTTTACCTGAAGCAGGAGATCTCGGCGACGGCAGATCGACGCCCCTAGTAACTGTTGTCGTCACACGTAAAGTGTTGTTAGTCGTAGTCGGGTCGGTTGTGGCTTCGTCACAGCTCGGTCCTCTTCCGCTGTCTCCGCTGTTTGTGTCGCTGTCAGAAGGCGAGCGCGTCGTCGCCAGCGCAACCGGAAGTCGCAGTATACCGTGACGACGATCAACCACCTCGCCCGATGACGTCACTTCCTGTTGATTACCAATGCTTCCGGTCGTTGTGTCCCGAATGAAGACCACCACCGGCTTCTTTGGACTTGCCTGCGTCAACAACCACGGAATATAGCCGTTGTCAGAGAAACCATCGTATAATTTCATCAATCAATTCATAAGTCAATTAATGTGTAAATTTATAAAACGCCACGAAGTTTTTAGACGCGACTGTTACGAGCAGCCACATTTGTTAGGCCGTTATCTGTGAAAACCCTTATCTGTAAAAGTTAGGGTTAAAGTTAGGGGTTAGGGTAAGAGCTTTTACGGATAAGGGCCCCATAATTTTCACAGATAACGACTGAAAGCGTAAAACACGATCGAATAGCTCAATCTGAAACATCGTCTACCAAAATATCAATCACGGTAATTGGTATACAGTACAGCTAATTCAAATTTGTCAAGACTAACTTAGCATTTACGCCTGACATTTTTCATCTCATCGCTTTTTATTTGGCTTTCTAGTTTTTGCTTTTTTTACCAATATTATTGTTATCAATTTTTTTGACCGAATTGCTTACAATGACCAAAAATAAAAACAGTTGAAAAGACTGTTTTTTATATTAAATACATCCGTTAATGCAGTGCAATGGTTGTTTTTTAACAAAAAAGTGGGCGTTGATAGCATTATAATATGCGGTTATCCTTTGATCCTTTGAGCTAAAATTGGCACACCAATTACTTTTGTTTTAGAAGCGTTCACACGAATATAAAGTTTTCTATGTTTTTTACTAAACAGACAGACGGACAGACAAAAGATCTAATGGGGCCTATAAGATGGCCGTAAAAGTAAGCATGCAAATTAAATAAGTAAGTAAATTTTTAGAGCCCACGATGACAGCGAAAAGCCCAACGAATCTATTTTTCTTACAGCGTCGTTTATTTAATTATAGAGGATAAAAGATGTTTGTGTAATCTGGTATCATCTTGTTTAAGCTTACGTCGCTACAAACAAATTGGCTTGGAATTTGTAAGCATTCGCTGCTAGCTGGACTGCGGATTACTTCTGGGCCTATTTCACGATGCGTTCGTTACAACACACGCGGACGCAGATGGTATTTACCTTATCGGGTTTCAGTGAATAACAACGCTAGCTTCCCGTAGTATACCCATCCTTAGCTCTAACTCTTCGATTTAACGTATTGGTCTTTTTCTCTGTTCAGATTTAGGCCTATAGATACTTAGCAGATGCAATGCTAAATGGATTAGTTGTATCCGGAATTTTCTGCGTTTATCTTTTGCTTTCTGAACTCGCGGGCAGTAGATGGCTGCATAGTGTGCCTCGGTATCATTAGTTCATGCCAATCAGTTGCCATTTCCGAGGCGCTTTTGTCTCGATTCTGACTCACGTAAGAACCACTCCAGAAAGCATTGCAACTTTACTTTTTGCTTTAACCCAGTGCTTGCTCCTTAACGCGCAAACTACGCAAACTTCGACGCTACATAATTTTTTACTAACTTACTCAAAATGTCTCAAGTTCGCCTATGGCAACATCAATAATCTGAGTGCATTGCCCGAATAACCTTCCCCAAAATGACCTATACTACGTGCTGAGCGGGACGTTAAACCTATACTCACTCACTCACTCCCAAGTACCGAAACGTCACCGTCCAAGCGGACAGCTGGTACACCATGATGTGCCAGGGTATTTAGGGTTCTGGTAGTGGTCGTCTGTTGTTCAATGAAGCGTGGCTGTGACTAGTGGACCGTAATCGTCTTCAGCCAGTTTACATCGACCCGATTCAACACTGGCGCCAATATCGTCTGTCTGTCCATCTGTCTGTCTGCCCTCACTCTCCAGGTCTCGTTTATACCCCGTTTACACGATCAAGCAAACATCGAGCAAACGTCGAGAAAACATCAAGCAAATATAAAGCATGCATAAAGCATAGCCTACTCGAAGCAAACATCAAGCAAACATCGAGCAAACATCGAGCCAGCTCGTCGAGCCAGTTTCATCGTGTAAACAGGGCATTAGGCTTTCGACAGTCTATACTTCCACTTTTTCCACCTCTCTGTGTAACACGGTGTTTAATTTGAGCACTCTATGTTTTGCTCAACTGTAAAATTTTAAGTTTCTTTAAAATTAAAACATTGCTTAAACTGATTAAACTGCCTAAGTGTATAAACAATCAGCCTAGTTTCTGCCAATGCGCAATTTTGATTCGGTCGCAACCGGCACTACGCGTAAATGAGTTTTGATCGATTAGCTGGCTCATTAATTGATTTCGTGATTTTGACATTTGCTCGGCGTTGTCGAAAGTGCAGCGAAGCATTCAAGTTGACCTTATTTAATTTTCCCGTCACTCTCGCACTAGCAGCTCATTTTCCACCAGGCTACCCAAAAATTAAAAAAAAGTTTGATAGTTATGAATTATTCAGTTCACCGTTCACACTAGTCTTGAGAGTACTAGAATTAGTATAGGCTACTTCTGTTTCTCGTGTTTCTATTAGGCCCGTTCGTTTCTCATTTCAAGTTAATTTTTTTCTACACTGGTGGTGATAAGAGATTTTATATTTAACGATGAAGTAACACGCGTCTAGTTGAGTACTTTCTCTCTGATGTGAGCCGCGTGTGGAATTAGCATCGTCATTATATCATCACCAGTATCATTAGCTAATGCTGCTGCTGCTTATCGCTAGCTTGCATGACCAGACGTCTGATCGTATCATAACTATTTCCAGGATTTTTTGCCATTAGGGGATAAATCGTCAGCCCACTCTTCGCAGTGTATCAAGTATCAAGCGGACATTTTTTTACAAATGAAAGTTTGTGGAGGGGTACCAGAGATGGGGATTAGTCAAAAGGCCAACCAATCAGATTTATGGGGCTATCAGGTTCAAAAGCAAAAGAATGACTATATTGGAATAAAATAACGACAAAAGTTCAGAAATATTGTTGAATGATGTAATACGATGTATCAGCTGTATCAAGTCTGTTGTACATGATTTAAATACCCTTTTCTTACAAGCACCGCCTACGAAAAAACAATAAACCAAAGACCATTGCGCGACTTCAAAGAAACGGTACAGACATGGCTGAATGCGTATAAGATATCAGACACTGGGGACAATAAACTAACCATAATTATAATATTTCTACCGTTATAAAAAATAATGTATTTTCGTCCTTAAATTTCTATGCGTTTTGTCTGAGATCGGTGAGATTGCTAATACAGATCTAATCGGATTTACCGTCTGGTATACTAATTCATCAACCACGCAAACTGAATACAGCCGTCTTATAGGCCATATTACGTGTTCGTTTGGTTGTCCGTCTGTCTGTCTGTCTGTCTGTCCATGTGGCTCGTAGAAGGTACGCTCTTAAAATCAAAAACAAGCGGCAAAAGTAAAATGGTTGTAAAGCATAGTTGTCACAAACGTTCATAAATGCTCATTTTGTTTTGTGAAAAAACGCGTTTATTTTTCTGACTTTCAATTTCGTTGCTGCAAGAGAATAAACATAGAAAAATTAAACGGGAAAAAGAACGTTAGTCATCACGCCTTCGGTCCAATGATCGAGACAGCCACAGCGTCGCGAGATCCGCATGACATTCTATCAATACTGTACATACCCGCCTATGTAGTAGGCTATTTGACTATCCAACTTCCTGGAAACTGAAAACGGACAAAAAACATCCCTATAGGCCTATACATGCGTCATTCATCGCACAATCCATCGAAAAAATTGTTCTTTTACGGCTTCTGCTGAAACAAAATTCCCTGCCGCAAAAGCATTATTACAACTGTTACAACTGAGCTTACAAGAAATTACATATCGCCTAGTGTCAGGCATAAAAATAAACATAAATTTCGGTTGGTTCGGTGTGCGGCACCGCGAGCCAAAAACACACATAATTCGCAAGACGCCCGTCAGTTTCCGAAAGTTTAATTTGACCTTGGGCAATCCTGATCTTTAGCTTTTTGAGCTAAAAAAATCGGCACACCTGACCTGGAAAACATTCACACCAATTTTATTTTTCTACGCGTTTTTCAAGTTAAAAGCAAGAACGGTATAAACAGAAAGACGTATATAAGAACGAGCAAGATCCCCTAATGTGGCTTACTAAAACGGTCGAATGATGAAAATGACTGTCTATAAGGCCTATTCAGAAGATTTTGTACTAGGCGAAGAAAGAAATTTTATCTGAAACCAAATAAGCAAAGTTAGAGACGACGAAAATTCTGTCTGGGGTGGAATATGTGCCGGTATTCCGTTGTTTCTGGCGTGATCGTGACGTATACTCTCAGTCAGTCTGTCTGTGTGTGTTTGGTTGAGGACTGAGGCACGCAATAGATGCGTCCATCTGGCATAGACACCTGCAGCAGTCTAACCCCCCATCAATCTTCTTTCCCCTCCTCCCCCTCACACTGCCCCTAATGACGTCACGTACAGCCGCGAACTGGGTTCTAGGGAGAAAGAGTGAGTGGAAGAGGGAAATGGATTGGGAAAGTGTGCACTATGGTATCATTAGCGGAGACACGCAAACGATGTGATTGCTCCCAGCGCACTGTGCCAACATTGCAGTTCGCAGCAGACCCACTCTATACCTTACCGACGCCTCGTCGTACTGTGCAGCGTCTTTTAAGCCGTGGTTACACGTAAAACAGACGAAAAACGTTCAAGAAACAATTTACAAACGTTTCTGTGTTTCAGTTCATATGTAACTAAGTCAAAACAATACGTTCATTTTTTTTTAAATAATTTTAAAATTGTTTCAATGTTTCGTTTGTTTTGCCTTATAGATATGCTCGGAATTCTAGTGACCGACCCAACTGTTGTGAGAGGCCAAATACTGATACAAATCGTTGTTTATGATATAAGACTAGGCAGGGGCCTATCACAATAAGCATTATCTCAGCCAATCACTTAACAGCACGCACTCGGCTCGACACTCTGCATTATTTTTTAATGAAGTTCTCTTGCTGATCAAATTTTCGTGATTTCCAAATCTTGCTATTTTTGCATTTCTGCATCGTTTTTTTTCTCGACAATTATTCACATCAGCCAGTACTGTCGTAATTCCCGTTATTTGCTGTACGTAAACCGTGAGTCACTGTATTACTATTATATTACAAATAATTCTGATAAATAAGTTTAGATACGCCTATTATAGACTACATTTTTGCTTTACTTTGTAGTTTAAGCCTATACAGACTAAATGAAGTAAAAACTTAAACGGGGAGTGAGCCTTTTCCGGAGTACACAAAAGGTTCCGGCGGCATTTTGCCGGAACCATTTTTGTCCATTTACGGAAATTTTTTAACGGAATTTCTGTTCATTTACGGAAAATTTCCGTTTAATAATTTTTCGTCAATTTACAGAAATGGTTCGGGCAAGATACTGCCGAAACTTTTCCGTAAATATACGGAAGTATTTTTACGGTGTAGGGCCTAGTTTCGTCGAAAGCAGTTGTCGCGGTATAAAATACTGCTGGGACATTGATGGACAGATCGATAAACAGAGGCTACGTGGAACAGAATGATTTGATGCTGTTGGAACGACTCGAACTACAAGCCGGTGTCCCATTATAGGATCGCCCCCGGGAAAAGTCTCCTCCCGGCCGACAATTTACCGGCAAAAATTCGCCCCGCCTGGCGGCCGACCGGGCGGAACGGATTTTTACCAGTACATTGTCGGCCGGGGGAAGACTTTTCCCGGGGGCGATCTTATAATGGGGAAACATTTTATGAGGCCGGCGATGTTTTAATAAAGCGGAGATCAATTCCGTGATCATTTCTTCCCGGCGGATTTTGTTTCATGGGGAAGACATTTTAATGTGACACCGGCTGCATGTTAGTTCATCAATCACTGAAACTCTGCAGCCTGCGCCCAAGACATCTTGCTGCTTTCTGTGTATCCAAGCAAACGCAGGAAACACAATCATAATCATATAGACATTAATTTTACTAAACAACTGCTTGATTTCACCTCGTGAAGTTGCTTCGAAAGCTTCGTCGTTACTGTACTTTCTGTTTTTCTCGTGTTTTCCACAATTATTGTGTTATTTAGTATAAATTTGAAGGGTCCAAACAAAAAAATGAACTAAGCGCCATAGATAAAATACAACAGAAAAGTAGACTAAATCGAAAAGGGACTTAATATTATGGAGTTAGACCACATTTTCGATATAGTCTTCAAAAATGGACTTAGTCCACTTTTCGTTTGGATCATTCATTTGCACAGAGTCAGCACGTACAAAATTTTAGACAATTGAGACTTAGCTTATAGTAAAATTTATCGTAAAATAATTAAGGTTCAGCTAAATAGTGGCATCTTGATGTATGTTTTTATAAAGACGCGATCTAGATTGGGACAATTTGAATTATCTGATAGCCATGTTTTCGAACAAAACATCATCATTATCAATCAAGAAACTCGATTGATCAGCAGGGCATTCTGTTCTCTGCAGCAAAATTCAGCCGTGTACAAACTGAATAGCTGCCTGGTGTCACCTGTTGTTTGTCGCATAGGTGTATTGATAATTTTGTTGTTAGCCTATTTTCTAAACTATAACTCATTGATTTTACTGCACAATGCACGCACGCAGCGCAAAGCGCGGGTATCGCCACCGTATGTTGTCCGTCCGTCCGTCCGTCTGTAACGTCGACGTATACATGGACAAATGGGTTGCGTTACTTAGAGTTTGTAAAACATCCTTGCGATGGTGTTTAAAAAAGAAGAGCTGGCTTATGTTAATTTCTCTTTAACCTATTTCTGCCCGTTCTGTTTTTCGCAGATTAAAAATATTTAGTAAGTAAAATATGAGGCCATTAGTGCACCTCTTGGTTCGCCAGAGGGCGGTATAGGCCTAGTCGTTTGAACAAGATAACCTGACGGTTCTGATAGCCAATAAGTCAATAAGAAAGATTGGAATGACACTCGGCTTATGTTCGAGACAACTGGACGGCAATGCATTATCGAGCGGTCAGTGTAGGCATAAGCTTGATCGTTATGTGTGTACGGTAGATCAACACATAGCCGTCCACGCCACTAACCCACCACTGATGATGCTGCTGCTGACAAGAAATGGTCGTCGGACTGCGGATTGGAATCCGCAACAATTTCACGACGGAGCTAAAGGTCCGCCACCATATGCCATGTACATTACATTACACGGTTATTGACGTACCATTCAAACTGCAACAAGAATAGGCCTACGAAGTTTTCCGCTTTTATTTCTTTGCCTGTTTATTTTGCGTTTATGACATTGATAAGCGGAAAAATAATGTTGCACATACAATACAAGAGTGAATAAAATGCGATAACATTAAACAAAGAAACTTTACGAAAAAACTTGGCAAAAACAGGGTGTCTTGAGTTTTCTTCGGAACACAGCAGTATCATTAGTTTGCTTGGTGTGAGCTGACGGTGAGAAATGGTTCAAATGACCAAAAGCGATTTTACACTCTCGGAGATGGCAGCTGATTGACATGAGCTAATGGTACCGCAGCGCACTATGCGGCCATCCATTGCGGTCCGTGCTAGCGAACAATTAGACCAGCGGTGCAGCATTCAAACGTACCACCGCCCCGATCAGCCACACAAGGCGTTCACCTTCGTAGCCATCGATTCGGAAATAGACGCACGCGATCAAGATAAGTAGCGGATCTGACCGAATTCTGATCAGAATCTGCTGCAAAATGGGCACAAAATACGCCGAGGTCATTTACCTGCTATTATCTCCGCCGAATAACCAAACAAAGCAAGCACATAATCATTTTGGATAAGTCGGTTTTTTGTCAGCAGACAATTCGCAAAGTATGAGCCGTTTTGGTGAAATTTTATGAACGCTGAGCGCATGAACGAATATAATACTAGAGGTTTGAAATTTTTGATTGCTTTCATAAGTAAATGCACAACTATCTAGATACCAAACTTTAGACTTCGGATTTTTTTTCTTTTTGGGACACCACGTTTTTTGTTTTGACTCTGTTTTGAGTCATTTCAGTTAGAATCCACGCTTAAATTACATTGAACGGAATTATCCACAAATTAAAACAAAAAAAACTGCGCTGGATCGGGATCGAACTTCCACGGATCCACGACCTCCTCATCTGTCGAACGATATTGCTAGAGTGGCGTGCATGCTTCGGCGTTAAATTATTAATCGCTCGGCCAGCGATCATTCGATGATTATTGTACTCGGTGATCGATTCCGATGCAGCTAGACTATCGTTCACTTGCCTCTGATGCCGATGCGTATAACTGTTACCATGAGATCATGCCGTAACTGCCACATTATGACAGTTAACTGTAATTAACTGGTCTAAAAGTTATACTTACAGTGATTATTTAGGCCTAGACTGAAAACGTTTATTAGGCCTATGATTATATCACAGTTTAGCACTGAAAACCTAGAAGTGTCATTTAGATTACTGCAATAACTTCGTGTGCTGTCAACCAAATTCCTATGCTTCAGGAGAACAAAATATTTTCGCAAAAAATGCATACATAGTCACGAAACTCTGTACTGCGAAATCACAAAAGAAGTAAGCTCTGGAACGTTTTTGCAAATGTTTCAGGTGTGGTTGCCTGAAAAGAAATAAAGCAAAAACAACGGAAAAAATTTTCTGGAAATGATTCGCAAGTTTTTGTTCACAAATGACCACGGTTTAATGACCACAGTTGGGTTGGTGGCATGGTGTAGTGGTAACGCGTTTGATCCGATCAGCGAAGTTACTGTACGCCGGACCCGGTTAATACTGCGAGGGGTGACTGTCTGCGGGCAGGTAAACCATTTCAGTATGTAACCAGCCGCTTAGGTCAACTCAGCCTTCCATCCCTTCGGGGTAGGTAAATCGAGTACTGGCCTACATGGTTGGGGTTAAGGCGGGGCGCGTTCACCTCTGTCAGATGGCAGGTAACAGTGTGTGATCCCACATGGCAGGTGACGCTGTGTAGCTCTGAGATGGGCGTCCCATTAAGAGCTATAATATCATCACCTTTAATCTTTTAACCTTTTAATAATTGCATTTCCGGCGACACGGGGGCTGCAAAATTCCACTTTCTGCCACTTTCTGCTTTTTTATTCAAAGTTCAAACCAACTGGATTGCATGGTGCACTTAGTAACGTATGCTAGCGTAGCCTATCCAGTTCCGTATTGCGGCGACTGTTTACCGCTGTCCAAATCGATTTGCACCAGTCTACCTCGGTCAACGATTGTGTATTCTTCCGGTAGCAGAGAAACAATTATTAAGATATCATCTCCTATTCCCCGGTCATCATTCAGCGTTCGCTTGACTGCTCGGACGGCAAAGCATCATTAATTTACGAGGATTACTCTTTCTCTGTCTTGAACTATGAGGGGCGTCTAAAAGTTCTGAAGAATAGTAAAAATGGTTTTAAAAATTAATACAAAATAATGCAGATAATATAAGAAGCGGTCGAAATTCAGACAAAATGTAAATTAAAATAAATCTGCCTTAACTTAACAATTAACTTTGCAAAAACAAGAACTTACATCACAATTATTTACGTACAATCTATCGTGAAATTTATTTTCCGTTTTTTGTGCGCATTGTGCAACTGATATTTCAATGCATCTGCGGCACTTTGCTGCCGAACTGAAGGAACTCAAGCAAACCTGTTTTGGGGGTCGACAGCAGTATAGGCCTAGTCATCACCTGATTGAAATTTTGCTGCCAAGCAAATCAAAAATCGGCCGACTACTTCATGCGCAGTATTTTTTCCTCGAAAATTGATCGTCAATAACAAAATAGGCTTTATACCCAGCTTAGACATCGGCTGAGCGCAGACAAGCTGTCCGCAAGCAAGCGAATGCAATTATCGCTCGCACTTGATCATGAAGTATCTTGTTAGCCAACTGGATACGCTGACAACGTTCTCACATTATAGGCAATCAGTGGTACAACCAGAACAGTATTATGTTCACCGCCAGCGACAGGGCGCACAAGCCTATGATTATATAGGTTAAGTGAAGCAAAATTGAAAAATGTTAAACCAGGCCTTTAATAATGGCGCGCTAAAAATGTTAAGGTGTTTTTTTCTCCTGTCAGGTAGGCCTACCATGATGGGCCGACGTAACAAAAACAAAAAAAATGGCAAAAACGGAATCGCTCTTCGTTTGTATTCGCCAGGCGTCAGCACGCGAATTGCAATTCCATGTTTTGGCTGGGGGTTCGACCTCAAATCGCCCCTTTCCTGAAGATTAAGAAATCGCATCTAACACAATAGGGGCCTATGTCATTAGAGTAGACCCCATGAGTGTACCTGCCAAATGGCACCTGAATCCGTATAGCGGTTTGAACTAGAGATGACCATGTAAATGGGATTCCAAATGGGAATTGGAATCCCATGGGAATGGAAATTGATGACAATATTGGGAATGGGAATGAGACGGAATGAGAAACAACCTGCATGAAAATGGGAATGGCCCTTATTCCCATGGGAATAAATTCTCATCGGCGACTGGTTTTGATGACAATCCTGCATGTTGGCATAGAAAACAACAGTTAGTCAAAGTAAGTAAGTAAATAAGTAAGTAAATTAAATTTATAAAGCGCACAATGTCAGCGAGAAACTCACTGAATCTGAGGCGCTGAGTAGTAAGTAGAGTACCATTAGGCATATTTTCTTTAGTTTGTGATGTTCAGTTATGCTGAAAAGTAATGCAGTAAAGCGTGATTCTGGCTGTCGTGATCAGTTTTAGATTCAACGACTAGCAGTGCACAGTCTAGTCTTCGATAGGCCAAAACTGTTGATGCCGATTGTTCGCAGAACATTCGCAAAACATTTCTTTGCAAATCTTTCGTGTTTTACACGTATTCATACGTGGCCTCTAGACATCTGCAGAATAATGGCCAATTTACACATACGACGACGACGCGACCCAACTGTCTGCGACTGTCGCCGACAGTTGAGTTGAGTCGGCGGCATACAATACAATACAATACAATACAATACAGTCATAAATTTGCACTCAAAAACTGACAAACAAACCGTCAGTTTAATCTAGCACATAAACTAAAAAGAACTGAAATGTTTACAAGAAAATGAAATGAGAGAAATGAGGCGTAGGTGTAAATTGGCCATAAAGCCTACTGCATTCGTCCATGTACCCTGGCTACGCCAGCGGCGACCAGACTGGATCCGGTGTTGATTTACAGTTCCATTAACTGATTGTAATGAATTTCTGAAAGATTCACTCCTGACATTTCATTTCAGCGATGATATAAGAGAAAGCATAAAGAGAATCTGCATTGAATACTGACTTTCTATCGGCCAAAAAAGCACAGCATCATTAGGTATCAACTTCGCCGAGAAAGAAAATATGTGACATAGTCTGTGGGTTTGTCTGCATGTCTGCTTGTAGTCTGAATTACTCAAATACTAATGAACGAATGTTTACGAAATTTGGTGAAAAATTTTAACATAACATAGCTAAAAATACGATTACATTTCAGTAGCAAAATTATCAAAGATTTTCTACCATTAAAAGGATAATATTTTGCATCATAACTTTTATGTCAGCAACTTATAAACGGATGTTGATTACATTTTTGCCAAAAAAGCAGAGAGCGGTGCAAAAACTACTCAGTAAAATTTTGGCAGCAATCTGTTTAAGAATCCAGATGCAACACTTTCTGAATCCGGATCTGTGTTCGGATTAAGATTTTTTTTTAATTCCTGGATTAATTATGTAAGGAAATAAAACGAGATCTGTTGTATTATACTACTATGGTGAATTAAGATGATTAATAATGCGTATCGTTTCAGCGATGGCGGCGATAGTTTACTAGTGTAGCCTAATTATCGACTTCGACAGTTCGGATATAGGCAGTTAGGTCGAGACGCGTGAACCGACGGTGCACTCGCATGGCGTCCATTATTATTAATATTTGATATAATTATGACGTCGTCGTTGCTAACGGCTGACACCAATCAATACAGACAGCCGGCATCATCGCCTAATACGTAATGACTTCTTTATTACCGACACAGAGGCACATCAGTACTGTAGCGGCCTGCTGTAAGCACCAGGCAAATTGCCACTAAGCCATAAACCTTCTCCCAGACGGGAATGTCTAAATGAGTTTGCGACAGAGAGGAGAGCTCTTAACTACTGTCCCTTAAAGGTAATCTATGACAATGATCATTCTGTTTGCTGCAGCGAACGAAAGAAACACGACTTCTTACGTTGCTTTCCCACGTGCGACTGGGTAGAGTATAGAGTTACGATTAGGGTCATTATTAAAGTCGGGGTTAAGGCTAAACCACACACGGCTTGCAGTAATACTGTTTTCATAACTTTAAGCTGCAGCAGTCGTGCGTCATAAAGCAAACGACGGTGCAGTGTATGGGATCTAAGCGTGGTTCAAGTACGTTACAGCACTGTCTGAAGTGGTATAAACTCGTACTGCGTACTTGCTTAACCACTGCAGCAGTGCTGTAGCTATAATACGGAAACGTCCATGTGGACCGCAACCAGCGGTTCTAATGTCGAAGCGCTCATGTGACAAATAAAGATCGTGCATGTTTTACGAATTTATATAGCTTATAATCACCAGCTGTTTGTCGACACAGCTGTCGTTACGACTTATTGAACGGGTGGCAAAATATCGGTGGAACAACGCAGCAAACGTGCATTGAAAGTGACAGCGGAACGCCTCCAAACATTGACTGATCGATCGTCGCTTTAATCGAACTGTTGCATACCTGCCCGGCGTCAAGTATGGTCGAATGAAAGGGTTGGAAGAGTGCGGAGCTGCGGATAAACTAAAGAGGGCTGCTGGTATGGGAGAAATCGCGACAGCGCGCTGTTTATCGAATTCCGATGGCGTGTAATGTACGTTGTTTCTCCGGTCACTGAGTGTAGACATGGAACTGAACAGAACAGGGCGTCTCTCACGGCCAGTTTCTCGGTAAACGAAACAAATGGTCATAAGCCCCCACGGACAAAATCCTCCACCCCGTACAAAGCCCCTCCCAACAGAAGGTTCCTCTAAAACACAAAGCCATACCAAATCTGCCTAAATATATGACAGAACTCCATCGAATAATGTCTTCAACCTTCCGCAAAAAAAAGTCGCCGTGGTTAAAAATACTTTGGACATTATAATTATAACCTAACTATGAGCATTTGAGTCATTTTTTTAGTATCAAAGCCTGTTTGGTAGCAGCTTACGTACTGGGATAGAACATTTTTGTCAGTGGGACTTTATCCGGGGTTGGCCTATGTCCTGCACCTGTGGAAACAAACAGGACAATGTTATTGATCATCGTAACAGATAGCTGCTGCGTGTAAGGGGCATACTGACAAGTTATCAATTAACCGGCGCATCACATCAAGTCATGCCAAGTCACTGTGTTTCTCTGCAGGGTCCTATCACCTTCAGTCATTCAGTCGCGATTCCTAATACTCCGTTTACACAATCAAGCAAACATCGAGCAATCATCGAACAAACATCAAGCAAAAATAATGCATACATAAAGCATAGTCACACGAAGCAAACATCGAGCAAACATCAAGCAATTGGAGCACACGTCGTGCACGTGTATTTTAAATGCATTTGCTGGATGTTTGCTCGATGACTGCTCGATGTTTGCTTGATCGTGTAAACGGGGTATAAGAATTAACTTTACTAATGATTCTGCTGACATTCGTCCTGCTGCAGTTCTTTACCTCAAATTTTAAACTTTCTTGTGATCGTGTACCACACAGTAAAATATAGTCGGCAATTTGGCAGTCGTTTGTCATATCATTGTCACAACCAGCGGGCCAGTAATGCGTGTTATAACGATGGTAAATGTCTATTTAGAACTAGCGACCGACGTACGTAGTGGCATTTAGATTGGCCTGCATTCATTGGATCAACCGGAAGAACTGTCGCAATCGCTGTACCACGATGACAGTACCATAAACGTTGCCCTTACTATTATTATGCTATTACCGTATGCACTTTCTTATGCACTGTTCTATTTCCGTGTTGTAAGGGTAATGAATAAATGGAAAGACAAACGGAAGAACGAACAAATGAATGAAATAATGAAGCCATGCAATGATTTATACCTGTTGGAGTTTCTGCACGCTTGCAGACGGTACAGCAGCAGCAACGGTTGTCGCCGTGATCGGCTTTCTGACGTCACCGTTGGCGCCCCGAAACGCCCCGTCATGCTTTGCGTTTCCGTCGCCGCCGACAACCGGAAGTGCGGTCGTTGCCGGCGGCTTCTGAGCGCCGCGTCGCCGCCTGTCGGTGAGAACCAGAACGGCGACGATCGCCACGATGATGAATGCGGCAACGACGATCACCGTCCCCACAGCCATCATGAGCCAGAAACTGCTTCCGGTTCCGGTTTGGCTGTCGGCGGCGCGCCTTCGTGACGACTGGTCGCGCTGCAGCGTGCGCAGGTCGCGCCCCTGTTGCTGCTCCAGCACCAGAGTCAACACGCCCGTGGTCGACATCGCCGGGTTACCGGAATCCGTCGCCACGACCCGAATATTGGCTTTCTGAGCGACCAGCGAGTCCAAATCTCCCACGACAGACAGCTGGCCGGTCAAAGGGTCAACCTCCAATGGAGTTCCGGCCTCGATGGAGTACGTGACTCTGGCATTAGTGCCGAAGTCGTCATCGCGCGCGACCAGCCTTGCAACGGGTGTTCCCTCGTACCTGACACCGGTCATCAGGACTATGGTGTGGTTGTCCGGTGAGGGAAACTCGAAGACGGGGGCATTATCGTTGACGTCAGCGACGGTCACGTAAACACGGCACGTGACCGATCGCGTCCCGTCGGCAACTTCTGTCGCTACCACGCCGAAGCTTAGCGAGTCGATTCTCTCACGGTCCAAAGACGCTCGCGAAGACACGACTCCCGTCCTCGGATGAACGTGAACCAGACCGGAAACGAAAGCCGCGTCGTCGGCGTCGGCCAGCGCGAACGTGACGTCACTTCCGGGCACGCCCACTTTGACGATGGTCGCCGAGATGGGGTTGTTCTCCGGCATTGTGATGTCATAGAAGCGGCGACCGCACTGGAGCGACTTCCGGTCGCTGTCGCCGCCGCTGGGTGGCGCCACTGCTACCACGTAGACCTACATACACACAGTGATGCACGATCACTTCTTTATATACTACTTATTTATTTATTTAGTTCGCTCAGAAAAAAAACACTGAAACAATACAATACAATATTATGTATTTAACTCTTGTACTGCACTGTTATTGAAAATTTTTATTCACTGCAAATGATACAAAGAACAAAGCAACATTCATAATAAGACAGCTTGTATAAAAAGCACAGTCTCAGTTCTGAATCAGTCATAATTCAATTAACTATGAAGCGAAAAAAAAATTAAAATGCAATGATTACAACATAATCACAGCTCGGCCAATTATTTTCCAGGCTTAGGCGTTTCATACAGTCGCGGAAGATGCATACCGGAAGTGCCGAAGTCAAGGATGGTACTCCGTCATCACGGCAGACGATTGAAAACTCAGCGACGTCGCCTCGTACGTTACGTTCGTAGCTCTCCGCCGTGACAATCTTGAACTCCGTCCGGTACATCCGGTGCAGCTGGAACCTGGTCGCCTGCGGACCTGAAAGACGACACCGGAAGTGGGCGTTCTTGCCGGAGTCGGCGTCGTCGACGGTCACGTGACCGACGAACGAGCCTGCCGGCGCGTCCCAGGCCACCGTCAGCGTCGTGTTTTCACTTCCGTTTCCGGTCTGACTGGGGGCGTTGACTCGTATCGTGGGGGCGTGGTCGTTCACGTCGGTGACGTGTATCTCGACGGTAGCGATGGCCGACAGCGGTTCTTCTAGCTGTGGCTTGTCGGACGCGACGACGTAAAGACGGTGCAGTGGTTGCAGCTCGTGGTCCAGCGCGCCCACAGTCACGATCTCACCCGTCTCAGGCCGTACCTGCGACACACACAGGCAGGCTCCTTTACAGGCTAACCTATTTCAACGTTAAGTTCCTGTTACTTTCTGTGTTACAACCATTTGGAGTAATTGTGAGTTTGATAGCTAAGTTCACTTCACTTGTTGTGAGTTGAACGCATTGTCAAGCGTGCAAATTTTGCGAATTATTTCCTGTATGACTGACATAATTTTAATACACAGGTACAACTAGTTGTACGTTCCATTCAATTGCTAGTTTACATTAATCATGTTAAATTTAAGAAACAGGCACGACTTAGCCACGATTATGGTTTTCGCTGGTATTGACGGCCGCCGGCATTTGCGATTTGCAAGCCGTGGTCAGCTGCATATCAGAAATACAGAATGGCAAATTACAAAACCCGTGTTTTTTAGACATCTAGCTCTTCCAAACAATTTTAAATGCAGCACACACGCACATACTCCACCTACTTTTAGACGTCATCCAAAACATTTTACCTTTTTGTTCTAACCCTATACTGGCACATCCTACGTGTTTGAGGTTATTAATTTAGTTACTTAATTACTTACTTACTTGCTTATTTATCGTGATCAACTAAACACAAGATTAGAACATAAGCATGGCAATGGACGTACCTCAAACTTGGTCGCCAGATCTCGCGAAGATCGTTCGGCCAACGAGAACTGCACGTCGCCGTTAGCAGCGGCGTCGGCATCGGACGCCGACAGAGTCAGCAGAACAGTTCCTGGCGCCACGTCTTCACGTACCGTCACGGAGTACGAAGCGTTGACCGCACTAAACTGCGGCTGATTGTCGTTATTATCCAACACGCTTATCTCCACCTGATACAAAATATGAGTTTTTCACAAACATTCACACACATACACTGATTTCTATACCTATTATCGCGTTGATGTGCGTAACAGTTACAAAGCGGTTATGTTCTGGGGGAAATCCAATTTTTTTATAAGCAAAATCTGCACCAAAACATTTTTCTTTCCCTTCCGCCTAACCGATCCAGAAAATTACTCTACACCAGAAACCTTACATATATTTTAAAGTAATCGAGACAACAAAATTAGCTGAACCCCAATTTCTCGCTTGACTGCAGCAGAAGTAATCAAGCCCTCGGAGTTCAACTGGTAGCTTTTTGCAATGTCCGCGCTTTCAGTGGGTAATTTCGAAATGAAGACGGCGATTTTTTTGCTTTTCGTAACGCTCGTCGGCGATTTGATGTCGTTAGTTGGCTGAAGTGAATGAACAGAGCTGGTAGCACAAGCTAATTGCAATTTACTAGCTTCTTGCCTGACGACAGGCCGCGTATTGGACATATACATCGCACGACGCCCGGCGACTTCAATCCAAGACTGACCCAAAAAGCATTTCACTTCTATTTCACTCTAGCAAGACTTGTACAAACCAGCTTTCACAGCTGTTTTACTTTAAAATAGCAGAAAAAGCTAAAACTAAGCTCACTACTTTATCCGTCGTACGACGGCCAGCGACTTCAATCGTAGACTGCCTCGGGAAGCACTTTTCTTCTAGTTTTCTCTAGTAGATATAAAACATTTTTCATAGTCGTTCCAGTCTGGAACAGCAAACAAAGCTCAAATTAAGTTCACTACATACTCTACACTTCATTCCACGGCGGCCGACTTCAATCGTAATCAGCCCCAAGAAGCACTTTTCTAAGTTTTTTTTCTAGTTTATACCCTCAAATACTAACCGGTTTTGGTAGTTGTTCGAATACGGAACGTATAAGAAACTAAAAATTAAGCTCTCTATATACTCCGCGGCCGGCGACTTCAATCGGCGACAAGCTTAAGCCGTGTTGCGGCAGTAAACAAGTCGTCCGCTGGATTCTCTCGGATTCAGATGCAGCTGGCGTCGCATCTGTCCCGCGCCGGATTCAATGACATATAGGAATCGCAACCGATGCGATTTAAGCTCAAGCTCCACGTTCTTCGATTAGTCGGAGTGTAACGAGGCATAATACACTGTAGACCGTGTTGAAACATACTTATTTTATGGCTGTGATCGACGGCGTGTTCTTCTATCAGTCGTCACGCTTGAGTAGAGTGAGATTATGAGCACTTATAACATTCTAGATTCTATAGTGAGAGATAGGAGAAGGTCAAGAAATGAGGCACGTTGTGCAACAAGTCCAAAACAAATAAAAACGAGTGGAGAGTGGGCTTTACTTCGCGCTTAATTCTACTCGTAATTACCTGCCCATCACACGCGGTAGTTACAAACAGTAAGTTGGCCCACTACTTTGAGAAATCGTGCATAGCATCGTATTCTGTTACCCCTTTCCCCCTTCGCCGACGCAAAAGCGACGAAACAGACTATGTTTGAGTCGGTCGATTTCTCTCAAAAAAAATCACGGACAGGCTCTCGTAATTTGTTTTTCAAGACGACACTTTTTGGCACTTTTCAAGATCATTCAAAATCGTTAGTCTTCGAACCAATTGAATGCACTTCGCATCATTTCTCAGATAGGCCTTCGGCGACTTATCCGTTTCAAATCGCCAACTTTGCCTATTCCCCTCCCCTCTCATTTGACGATGACGAGCGTGAGAGCTTCTTTCGAATTTTCGAGAAAGTTTTACAAATTCCGATTTCTGAAACTGTGTAGTTCTTCGCATATTTGACAGCGAAGATTTCGTAATTTAAGCTAGCGACGTTATGACACACAGGGGCCTATTCAGCGTGTGATGGACGGAAGAAAGGACAAACGCATTTTCCGTATAGCTAATACCCCGTTTACACGATCAAACTGGCTCGATGAGCTGACTATATGTTAGCTGGACGAGCCAGCTTAATGTTTGCTCGACGTTTGCTCGATGTCTGCACGATCGTGTAAACGGAGTATTGGACATCGGCATAACAAGCTGCGTTAACGCCCATGGCCTGTGATAAAACAGCGCAGGCCTACATCTTTTCTCGTTTGCCAAGAAGCACATTGTCCCACACACTGGACGATAAAAATGCCGATCAGTATGTATGTCGTAAAAGCAGCTGTCAACTCAATCGTGCGGTAATTCGCTTACGGCCGTATATATCATAAGTGATTAACGACGATGCCGTCAGATTGCATTATTATTGACGGTTAAACGAGAGACGTGGGAACCGAAGACCGACCAAAAGCCACCTCCTCTGAATCGGCACGAACCAAAAAAAACAAAAAGAAACAGAAATGTAGGGCCAAAAAACAAAATGCTGCATTTTCGTTTTTGCGGACAAGCAGTCGATACACGTATACATCTTTTATCGGTGGGGTCGTGGCCGGTGATGGGGCAGGGAGGCATTTGCCCCATCTAAATTTTGGACTGTCGAAGAATTGTCGGTAAATTTTGTTCTTGTCAGAGAATTTTCGTCCAATAAATGTATAACCCCCACATTTAAAAAAATTAGTGGAAAACATTAAAAAATTTGAGCACCCAAAATCTCCTCTGTTGAAACATTTTGGTGTCTGTTGAAAAATTGCAACTTCCTGTCGCGCCTACTATACTTACTTACTTACTAACTGCAGCAAGTAGCAGGTGCTCTCGTATAGGGCCTAATCACCTGTATGGACCCAGACTGAGGTGGTTCTCCGCCGTCCTCAGCAATCACCATCAGCTGGTACTTGTCCGTCTTCTCACGGTCCAGCGGTGACGTCAGCACCAGCCGGATGTCCGACCGACTTCGCTCGACCAACTGAAACGCGTTTTTGACCGCCGCTGACGTCATCATGACGTAGCGCAGTTGTCCGTTGACTCCGGAGTCGGCGTCGTGTGCGGCCGGTAGGTGTAGGCTGGTGCCGACAGCTGCAGACTCGGGCAGGGCGAGGTTGATTGATGGGCGTGGAAACGTCGGACGGTTGTCGTTAACGTCGACGATCTCGACGCGAACACGGACGATGCGGAAGTGCGTCATCGGCCGCACGGCGACGTCGAACCGGATATAGCACGCTTCGTCCACCGACCGCCGACACAGCGTGTCACGGTCCAGCCTTTGTGCAGTCCGAATCATACCTCGTCGCTCGTCTATGGTGAACAGCGGTCGCGTCGGCACGCTGCCGTCGGGTGCCGTAGGTCGCGATAGTAAACTGTACCGCAGCGAGGCCTGTTCCGTGGGCGTCAGCCGACGACCCAGATCGATGCTGCCGACCAGACTGTGAGCGGGAAGTTCTTCCAGCACGTACAAGTCCAGCAAGGGCGTGGTGGTCGTCGCGTTGTCATGGCAACTGATCGGCGTCACGCACGACGTCACAACCAGCAACCACCGCAGTAACAGCTTCCGGTTCGCGTTCGACGCCATGTTGTCGCGTTACGTCACAGTCGCAGCGACTGTCGGCGCACAATCCGCAGGTCGCTTTTTCCGCTACCAGAAGCAGATGCGACCGGAAGCGCTTCGTTTCGTTGGTTTACTTCGCAGCAAAAACTAAACAGAATGGCCTACGGTGTGACGTCATTGCGCGACAAACTCTTACAGGTCTAACCTCACGATCAACGTTTTTTCTTTGAACAGAAGAAAAAGCGTTTTGTCGCTAAAAATTGTAAAAATACGACGCACAAACATCTTCAAAACGGTCTCGAGCGTGTAGGCTCCAGCGATGTCGTAGACACGAGTCACACGACTCGAAGTTGTACAAAACAGCGGCTACTCGCAGCGAAGAAACCCAACATCCGGACGTAACGTAACGCAGTCGTTCCAACCATCAGTGACAACGCCATCTGACGAATACGACGCGAATTAGATGACGTGTAACCTGGCGACTGGCACGCGAACTGCGCCGGTGAATGACTGAACCCTTCCGTATGCTGCACGCACCGTATAGCAGCAGCAGCAGCAGCAGCCGCTGTGAATAGACCCAGCCGACCGGCTCATCCACCTAGCTGCAAAATGCCTCCTCGTCGGCTTTGATCTGAGCCAGCTATTTCGCGGCCCGACCCTTCCTGTCGTCTGCTTTCATCACAAAAGCAGTCATAAGCTTAATGATTACTACGGCCACCGGAAGACGGTGAAGGCTGTACGGCCATTATGACATTGGCGCTGCAGGCATTCTTTTTTTTTCGTGCTCTGTTCGCCGTGTAATCTCCCAGGTCCCTAAACCGGTTGCCTCCAGACTTTTTCACGTATCAGAGAATTAGTGTAACTCGAGAATTTTGGGGCCTACTTTTTAATATTTGGCGCTCTACAAAAATATTCTAACCGTCAATGCAAAAAGTTACGTTAGAGTCTTCGATGCTCGTTGCTTCAACGTCGGAGACTTAGTTGTAAGGAAACGCTTTAAATTTTCCGTGAAAAACAACGTCCGCGGCATGATTTAAATACCTGTGTGACGTCACACGGAAAAACGGTTGTAAACAAACGAAAAAAAAATCGCTGCCAACGTGGGGCGTTTTCGTATATTAAACCATATGAGAAGACCGCGACTGAGGTAGCAAGGAAAAAGTGTCGGCGACCTCATGAGCTTCATGGTTATTTATCAGTCATCAGCATCATAGAGGGATTTAACGTGGTGTAAATTAATAATTCTTGTAAGAAATAATGCTCAAAATTCTAGGATTACGACGTTGAAGTGCCACATAAACAGCGGCGCCATTCTGGGTTAAAAAATTGGCGCTGGGCAGAAAGTCGCAATTTTTTCGACGGCAGCTGTAAATTTCTGACAAATAAAATTATGAGTGCTCGAAATTTTAATTTTGTCTATAACTTTCCCTGCCTCCCATAAAATATTTTCAGTCCCACCGGAAGTGGCCGATCTTGCCGCTGTCGGTTGCTGGACGATAATTTGCTGATAAAAGATAAACTTTTCTGTAATTTTTCCGGACGAAACAATTATTGAGTTTAAAATTTGAGGAGGCCTGTCCCCTGTCACGGCGTTACTGCACATAAGTATGATGATGAGCGTCGAAGCAGGAAAAGTATTGAGACCAGAGAAGTGAAGTGACATGCGCAGTGACCGAATGTGTCAATCGGCGGCGTGTCTGGCACATGTCGATTCTGTGTCGTGCTTGTGACAATTTTCTCTCAAGTTGTCTCGATCGCCGCCACAGAGTAGTTATAACCGCTACCTGTCAAATTAGCATGGCTAAGTTAGCACCAATAAACGGGACAACTATAAACAAATGTGCCAAGCAAGAAGTAGTAAATGCGCAGACGATAATCGCTGACATAGTGCTAAATATAGTCCTCACCACTGATTGGCCCATCTGGTGTATATTTATATATAGATATCTGTGCTTGAGACGCTGCGTGTCTAAAGAGTAAAGACCGAGAGGGACAGTCCAGAGGTGATGTCCTTCCATAGGTTGACATTGATGAGTGTCGTGGTGTCTGTGTGAATGCGCGTTCTTTCCTGTCGACCTTTGCCTGTTGAGCGGATGGTAACTCGCTGAGATGAATGTAGGACCTACCGCTGGACTTATGTCCGGATTAGGCTGCGTATATCTCCGTCTCTGGCTGCACGGAGTGGTCGGATCTGTCTGAGGCCCTATATTAGATTGTATCAGTCGCCGGTTGTGCTGCTTGGGTTCGTTTAGACGTTCTGATTATGCTGCCACTTACAGCTCCGAGACAAACCCCTGCAGCTGAATGCGACTTATGGGGTGTTTACACGATCCAGCAAACTTCCAGCAAATGTATTCAAAATACACGTGCTAATGCTGGACGTTCGCTGGATCGTGTAAACACCGTATTAGTCCAGATGTTGCTGCTGCTGTCGGCGCCGCGATGCATTGGCTATGTCTTCTGATTCTTTGTATATTATGGTGTGATCAAAACTTAAATTTCAAGCCAACATCCTATGACTCGAGATCAACTCAAAAGCCAATGCCAATGATACTGACCGCTAACAGCAAAAAGTAATTACTCGATTAAATGCACGGGGCTTCTAATAAAATAGTTGAAAAGTAAGAACATCGTCACATTTTCAGCCAAAAAGTTCTAAATTCATTTTGGTCAACAGTGAAAAACCAACAGCAAACCGAAAAACACATCCACAGAGATTGAGATCAAGACAAGACGCCATAGCTTATATTATAGAAATAAGCTGGACTGATGCCAATTGCTTGAAAGAGTGCATAAAAGCAACAAGTTTAGCCTGCTGTTCAGTCTCAAACTGTAAGATCAAGGCGAGGTAGACACTAATCTTAAGGTGTTTCTCTATTTTGTGGTTCTTTATGTTGACAAATTTGCAAGGCTCAGTTTTTTGCCCTTGTCCCTCATAAATTTACCCCGCTTTTCTCGTTGTAACCGTCTTGCTTACAAATAATAACGAAGTGTCTTGCTTTAGAATGCAGCCTGGCTGGCAAGATGTCCCACAATTCCGCGGATTGCTGGCGACGTGGACGTGGAGACGTGACGGCCATGCCGCAGATTACAACGACGACTACGACTACGTAGACGAAACATGTGCACAGTTTGCGCTGACGTCATCGAGTTAGTCGAACAGTCGGCGACGTCGAACGTCGGCGATTGACGATGCGGAAGATAAACTCAGTCGACAAAGAGTGCCCGATCACACGACCCGATTCTTTCGCTTCGCTTGCGCTTTTGTGTTCGGCCGGACCGAAAAACACGAAACCGAACGCAGTCGGCACGATTTCCGGCGTTATCGGTGGTCGGAGTTTTCTGGTTGAGTGGCTTATAGGGTGTTTACACGATCCAGCAAGTCAGCAATTAGCACGTGTATTTTGAATATATTTGCTAGAAGTTTGCTAGACGTTTGCTGGATCGTGTAAACACTCTATTAGCGGTGACAACGACATTGCATTGTGCATGTCAACCGTATTACGACGAGCACGGATAGTACCGAGATGGGTGGCCGTTTCGTTATAACGTCCTGGTATTTGAAGGTTAATAAGATAAAGGTCCGGCACTTGCTATAGAGCTGCTTACACGTGCACCAGCCAGACTCGTGACTGGAAGCGTTTTTACAATCTCGGAAGTGGCAGCTGATTGGCATAAGCTAATGACACGGCAGCGCATTATGCGGCCATCCGTTGTCCGTGCTTGCAAATAGTTGGACTTGCCCTGTAGCATGCAGACATACCACCTCTTCGACTGCTCGGACAATAACGTCAGTTCATGAACGAGTACAGAACAACAGTTTTCGAGATAACCGTTGTTTTCAGGGTGAGGGCTGAGACCGGCATGTTGCGGTGAGTTATGTTTGACCAAAAATGTACTGAAAAGGTTACTGAAGCCGTAAAATCCACACCGCCACTATCGTTTTTAGTTGCATGTGCATCCGCTGAGTAATCTTGCAACGTTAGCCAATATACGCCGTTCTTCGCGCAGTGAGTGAGGCAATATAATACGTAGCCGCATAATAATTGGTCACTGTTGGGAAAGAAACGACGAGTTCTGCGTAATGGTAAGCCTTTCCCTCAATACTGCTGGGACACTGACCTACATATTATCTGTCTCTGTTAACAGAGCCGGTCGTCAGGCCTTGACGTGACTCTTACGCTAGATTAATTGGACTTAATCTTCACCAGCTGACTCAAAGCACCGCGAAGGAGACAAATTATAAAGCTCTGAAACAACCACGGAGCTTTTTGCTTGCGTACGCTGCGACGTGATCTCGATAACAGGCAAACAAGCCAACTTATATACGGCATACCGTACTGAAACTGCTTGTAAATAAAGTGAAAATGAAATCAGAGAAATAAAAAAACAAAGTTCGGCGCAAAAAATGTGGAGAACTACAAAAGTCAGATACAGCCAATAAAAATGGAAGCTTGAGACGCAAAGCAACTGTAAACAAGAAGACTGACACTAAACGAAAACCGTTATTTATGCAAAATGTCCTGTCTTGTTTTCAGGTTTGACGGCGAGTATAACGTAGGCCTATAAAGCAATGGAAATAACTAAACCGCATGCACGTCGTATTTCAGTTCAGTTTAGTTTTGTCGTTCTGTACGCTAAGTAATACCCCGTTTACACGATCAAGCAAACATCAAGCAAAAATAAAGCATAGCCTACACGAAGCAATCATCAAGCAAACATCGAGCAAACATCGAGCAAACGTCAAGCGTACGCCAAGCACACATCAAGCAATTAGAGCACACGTCGTGCACGTGTATATTGAATACGTTTGCTTGATGTTTGCTTGATCGTGTAAACGGGGTATAAAAGAACGGTCAACTTGTTTATGTTTTACGCCCTGATTATCGAGTTGTGTGACACGTCACATATCAGGGTGGACGCTGGGAACGATGTAAGCCTTCACCCAAAATTTTCCTAGGAGTATCGGTTGACGATGTTAAAAGCGAATCACGATGCATTAACTTCACGGACAGACAGACAGACACACGGACAGACGGACATTTTACGGTGGCAATAGCGCTACTTGGGTCGAGCGATAGCAGCGCTGAAATATTTTCCATTATCAGCACCGGCGAGCACTGCCATGCATGTGAACGTAGTGTAGACAGTGGCGGACCCGGAATTTTGGAATAGAAGGGCGGAAGAGTTCAGAATGGAGTCCGGAAAAGGGACAGAGCCCCTCAAAAGTAATTTTTTTGGAAATTTTATGCACAAACCATGTATTTTGTGCAAGGTTTTCATTTGGTTAAAAATGCATCTAGTCTATACGGGAGTATTAACGGACAGCCGCCTCTTCGTCTTCCCATCTGAATCTGACACTAAACGTAGGCGTAGGCCGGTCATCATCATCGTATATAGCGCATGACGAAACACGAGACAACGAGTAGAGAATTTTGTTGCCGTTTGATGACGCTGTAAAATGAAAGGCACAGGATATTTGACTAGCAGCCGGTCAAATAGTCTATGGACCAGTGCGTTAGATAGTTGGAGCCCCCCCAAATACAAGTGTTAGGCCCCTATAATAAGGAGTTTGAGGGCTGAGCCAACAGCGGGGCCCAGGGGCAGAGCCCTTGGTCAGGGGGTCATGGGGCGAAGCCCCCTGAAGCTCAAACACTTTTGGCTTTTGGACGTTCAGTAAAAGTCGCAAATTTGCCCACTTTAAAAGAATTGAAAGAGAAATATCAGATACAATTTGTGTTGTCTTTTCAAAAAAATGACGTCTGTAGGCCGCAATATACGTCACAGATTACTGTACAGTAATGAAAAGTAATCGACTTGTCTACTTTTTTGTAAACGTTCCACATGTTTATTCATTTTATATTGTGAATAGGGGAGAGCGGGGTTGGTTGAGACACGGGGTTGAATAAGACAGCGCCGCCGTCAAAAAATTTTGTGTGTTTTATCTATGGTATATAAGTTTTTATGTACAAAATTTAATAAATAATCAAATAATAGTCGCAATACTTCTATATCTGTGGAGACGTTTTAGTTTTTGTCGAATATTTGTTTTGGAGGCGCAAAATTTTATTTTAAATAACCGTTGAACTCTGTCTTCTAAGGTAATAGTCGTTGTCACCTCTAACGATGAGTTATATTTTGAGAGATGTAAAGATGTAAAGAACTGTGTCATAACAGACTTGTGTGTATAGTAACAAAGTTTTGTGTGTAGCTTTCTCTTGCATATTGTGTATTCTATAGGTTTTATTTCTAGGTTTTATTGTGCAGTGTTTTTTATTCTTTGAGTGTGTGTATGTGTGTGTGTGTATGGTCCACGTTGCCTGATTTAAATAAAATGGAAATGGAAATACCTACACGGCATTCAAAAGCGTGAGCGCGATCAATTTATAAACGATAATACAAGTGCTACGGGTCGCGAACCTAGGTCACCCTTGTCGGGGTTGGTTGAGACACCAGGCAATGTGAGGGGAAACCGGGGCTGCTGGTTGAGACACTTTCAGTCCAAATATCATGCAACGTCGCCACTGGTTATATCACCGAACACTTCGGCCTCTGACCCTTTTAATTCATTTGAGCTAATTCCCATACTAATTACTAGCAATTTCTCATAAAAATACTCGATTTATGAAGCCTCAATTTTAACATAATTTTAATGTCTCAACCACGACTGCCATTGTCTCAACTAGTACAGACTCGAGGTTGGTTGAGACATTAGAGTACTTGTTATTTTTCGTACTTTTTCACAAAACAGAATTTTGTTACTGAGACTTATTACTTTTGTTGCTAAATGAATACAGTAATAATGACCACTTTAATTCGACAATAAGTCAGTACAAAACTAAGCCTAAACAGACAGAAAAACAGATGAGTAATACAATAATATATCCAAGCACAAAACTTAGCACATACAGAAATCAGTCAAGCTTAGCTGTAAACTCCGCAGAGATATCTGCCATCACAGAACTCATAGACTTGAAAACACAAAAACGAATTTTATCTTTATATCCTGAACAACATCTAAAATAAGCCCAATAAACATCTTGGATAACAATAACTTTGCTTTTAGCAATCCTGACATAAAACTTGGCTTTCAATGCCTGACATAAATGTACAAAGTCAAGCCTTCGTAGCCCACTGATACATCCCCGAACTGATTCCCATTTATGGAAACCAAACAGGCGTCTATATACAGAGTTCCAACACACATTCAGCTCTGCCAGCTGTTTCACCTTTAAATCAAAGGCAGCAATACAATACGTTAAAATCGGTAATGAGTATAATTCCTGGAGCCTAAGCTGCACAACTTCCTTTAGATTACTGGAGTGACTCAAAATTGAGTTGCATGCCAGGTAAAACGAACGTTTAGCTGGGTTCATATCAAAAGAAATGGTTTTATCAGCTAACACATGTACACCCAGGTATCTAATTGACTGGGACCACATAAGTAGAAACTCAATAAGTCATACTGAACGCAATACATTTTAGATATGATCTTTGGACCGAAAGTGTCTCAACCAACCCCGGTCTGCCGTATATTTTTTTTAAAAAACTAGAAAATTTTTTCACACCTAGCATGAGGCCCCTGAACATACATGACTTTCCTCCTCCTTCCCTTTCCCTTCTCCCTCTCTCTTTTTCCTCTCCCCTCCTTTTCCCTTTCCTGGCCCCCACTCCCTTAGAAGTAAGCCCCTTAAATGCAGCTAGCATGTCTGGGGGAGCGCTGTAAGCTCCCCCAGCGGGGTCTGGGGTGGAGCCCCAGCCTAAATCAAATTTGGTGCATTTTCAGCCTTAAAATGTGACATCTCGTGGCAACAATTTGAATGACTTTTGTGAGAATCAGTTGACCAAATTTCATGCAGTTTACACAGTAAATGTATATAACAGTCAGTAACAGACCAATAAATCTAACACTTCTCCACTCTAGCAACCTTGCATGTTCTATATCACACTTGAACTGACAAAATTATACTCAACTGATCAGTCCAACTGATAGTCTAA
>Ga0209367_1000031_pt1 | contig 76891 bp, 36 predicted proteins | sample WorMetLIZISLAND2_FD_187412 | JGI IMG/M metagenome (GOLD analysis project Ga0209367, IMG submission 187412) | Marine gutless worms symbiont microbial communities from Max Planck institute for Marine Microbiology, Germany - Olavius geniculatus... ...
ACCTTGATTTGTGCAAAAAATCGTGTAGATCTAAGCAGTATTTCTGAAGTTAGAAGCTATGTATCAGAGTGGCCTCGTTTTTTTGGGCCGCCCTGTATATTAATGGAAATGACGACACCCAGATCTACGGCTTTTGTCGACCCGGGGACACCGACAGTCTACGGAAACGTGTTACTGACTGTGTCGCTGCCGTCGCTGATTGGATGCGTTCCAATCGACTTCAGCTCAATGCATCCAAGACGGAAGTACTGTGGTGCGCTTCAGCCCGTCGACAAAGTCAACTACCTTCCGATCCGTTGGCTGTTGGTCTGATCTCGTGTCGCCTGTCAGATGCGTGCGCGATCTCGGTATTTTCATTGACGGCTCTGCACCTGGCTACCTGGCCTCAGATCTTCAGCGCGTCACACCTCAACGCACGTCGACGTCTGCGCTCTTCGACTACATCAGCGCTGGTCGCTCCACGCACTGTTCACTACAAAAGGCAAATGAATGTTACAGCAAATTTAACCATTGGCGACCGCACCTTTCTAGCAGCGACTGCTGCATCGGTCTGGAACAGTTTGCCAGAGTCAGTCCGGTCATCGCCATCGTTGCAAGTTTTCCGAAGCAGACTGAAAACCGAACTTTTTGCCCGGTCTTACAACCATGACTAAGAACGTCTCGCTGCACTGACTACTATTACGTGACTTCACTATTTAGGCTTATTGTTACGTGTCTTTGTAGTCTTATGACTTAACGCCACGCTAAAGTTTATTCATCCTTCATCATCATCATCATCATCATCATCTCGGAGCTACGAAGCGTCACCTGCCGTATGAGATCACACAGAGTTATACCTGCCACCCGACACAGGTAAACGCGCCCGCCTTAATCCCAGCCAGATAGGCTGGTACTCGATTTACCTACTCCGGAGGGATGGAAGGCTGAGTTAACCTAGGCGGATGGTTACATACCGAAATGGTTTACCTGCCCGCAGGCAGTCACTCATCGCAGTATTAACCCGGCCCGGCGTAGAGTAACTTCGTTATCGGATGAAACGCGTTGCCGCTACGCCACGCATTACGTCAGCACTCGGCGCAAGCGCACCAGAAGTTGTAGTGTGAAAATGAACTTTTGGTTGAAAGTAGAAAAAAGTAAGTGTTGTATGCGGATAGTTAGGCGTGGACGGATGGCCGCATCTCATGCCAACACTGGGCTGACATCTTTGTTTCTTTTTACTAATGCGTGTGTGGCTGCTAACACAGCAAAGCGAGGCGCGTGGCCTTTATAATGGCGAGCCGATCTGGTGACGTTCTGCCCGACGATATCGGTGCACGGGCGCGCGAACCGGAAGTGCTGTCGGCGTGTCAGTGCACACGCGCGGCAGGAAATGAACAGCGACAAACACAAACACACGTGACTGACAGACAGCCGAGATGATCTGACGTCGCTGTATTAAACGCCGTTCATCCCACCACTCTCATGGCAAATAACGGACGAACCAAGCATGTAATGTTTTTTATATTCTTGGTACATGTAAATGCGAGTACAGTAGGACGGAACCGAACTAAACTAAATTAAACTAAACTGACTAATAGGCAAGCAGTAATGCATTATACTAGACACCACTTAACGGCGTCGGTGACTATGTAACTACGCTAACGTACACGTCAACTAATAACCAATTGGCTCGCATTGCTCACCCACTGGTTAGTTTATCAAAAACTAAACCGTGTCAGTTTGGTTCAGTTACGTCGCCCTGTATCCGCGCCTTGGACCATGTAGCATGTTTGGCACGAATTTTTATAACTGGTAAACGCGTATAGTTCAAAAATGATGTTTTATGTGTGAATTTTGGATAATTTGCCGACGAAACCGCGACGATAAAAAGTAAGGCAAGTGTTTACGCTGCTGGTGATAAAATTCGCAAATTCTAATAGGTTTTCCCACTAAGCGACTCCCTGCGCAAGACGTCCATATCATTATAGCTAATATTCATATCGCTACGCTGCTGTGAAAGAATCAGTCAGCTGTCATGGCATGCAATTGACACGATACTCGTATCACGCTGTGACAAATCCGTGGTGTTCTGCCTGTCATGTCTACAGCGAGCAATTGCCAATTGTAGTGACGTCATCAGGATCCGTGCGCATAAACTGCTACGTCATCGAGCTGTATGCGCGAATTGCTGACGTCACGCCCCGAGAGTCGGCCGATCCGCAGTCGCGGTCTGAGGAAGCACGGATTACCGATGTTTAAATACCGCGATATTATGCATAACGGTAAAAAAAACGGGATGCGAAATTTTGTCGAAATTTTGCAACTGATCGATAAATTTCAGTTTTCTTTCTACGGGCACACTCTACCAAAGATTGAAAATAATGCAGTCCATAAAAATGCCACCAAATCGCAAACTTTTAGTACAATAACTGTAAATTGTTCTAGCAAAATAATTTAAAATTTGTCTTGTTTTTTCGCGCTTTTTTTATTACAACAGCTAGCAAAGCAAAACAAGCAAAACGTCAAATATTGGAGTAAATGTATTGTGCATAATATTAAGCGTATGCTTGTTTAACCCATGTCTCCAAAAGTAAAACCAACTTGAGTGTTAAACGAACGTATACACGATGTTTCATAAAAACCTCTTTTTTGTTTTTTTTCATAATTCACTCAAATGATGACCAATTTACACAAAATTTTTACCACGTGTAGCTGAAGAAATACTAAGTCACAATATTTTAACAAACTATGGCAGTTGATTAAATATTCTTGCTTGTTTCAACTGGTGCTATCAGTTGGTATTCTGCTTCGATGGTGAACTTAACCTGGTTCGCTAATGAAAAATGTTTATCCTGTCAGCACTGAGCAACATGTGGACATGAAGTCAGGCGTATCGCGATCCAAAAACGCAACCATTTTGCAAGCTTGGTGTGCTGGTACACTGTCTTGCTCGAACATGTAAAGTCCAATTATCTCCACAGACACGTAAATGCGATCGCTTTGCACGTTTTTTTTGTGGCTGCAACTGACAAACTTCAAAAATGTGTCATCGGAGCAAGGTAGCAACTGACAGCACCAGTTGAGACTAGGAAGCTTGTACCCGTGACACATTATGATGTCAACGTTACGTCATGACTAGCAAAGAATATTTAATCAACTGTCATACTTTGCTAAAATATTTTGAATTAATATTTTTTCAGCTATAACTGGTGAAAATTTTATGTGAATTGATCATTATTAAAGAAAAAGGGTTCTTTTTATGAAACATCGTATACTTTCCAGACCGTGGAACGACCGACACTGATTCCGCTCTCGACGACAGTCGGTCGTGTAAACTATAGCGACGTTCGTTTGGTCACACTTAAGTGCACCCATGAAGTTCTAGAAATTGCACGTTATACCACTGCAGATGTAGAGCTAAAAATGGACAGCACACGCTCAGACCGCGGAATGAAATCGACGAACAATAAATATCTGCATGCGTGCCTCTCTAATCGTGTGAGTGTCGGCAGTCGGCACGGGCGATGTCTGTCAAGTTTACGCCGACGACGTGCTAATATCCTGCGTACCAAGGCTCAGCTGACAAATCTCACACTGAACAAAGCTCTTCCGACAACAAGAAATCGCCTGTGGTATGACTGGTTGGCGTGGTGGTAGGCCTATGCCTGCACGCTGCACCACCGAGTGCTGTGTTCATAATATCCTGGCTGACAAAATCCGTCGCAGAACAAAACTCTTGCGACAACTACAAGAGTACCTTTCTTTGTGGCCTATAGTGTTACTGAACGATGTGGTGGTGTGTCTGCACCCTGCACCGCCGACTTCGATCGCGCCAAGTGTAGTCTTCGTGATATTATCCTGACTGATAAAATCTCTCACATAAGAACAAAGCTCTTCCGACAACAACTTCCTTGCTCTACGTCACGACGCAGAGGCTACTAGTACTAGCCGAGTGCTTAGCTTCATATGCGCACGATAGCTCTACGACGACTAATTTCGCACCGTGCGCTGCGCACTTAAACGAAAGTTTTTTTCTAACTTAAACGTTTGCATTTTATAATTACATTTATCTTCATTCCCCATAAAGTGTAGAAGTAACTTAGCTAGAAAATAAAAGAAAAAACACTAAACGAATCTATGTAATATTCAAACTTTTCCAATCGTCTCTTGATAGCAATAACGCTAGATGTGCGTCCACATGAAAAGCACTGATTCATAGTAAGCAACCACAGACACACTATTCATCTACATTCGCTATAAAGCGCTATAATTAATAAAAGTTACAGTGCATAACTGCAACGAATAAGTAAACAGAAAAGTCCAAAGGGTACTGACAGCTGCCCGAAAAACGCAAAAAAAGCATCTAAAAATGCATACAAGAGTTAAAAACTCAAAAAGAAAATTAAATAATAAATTAATAAAATAAAGTTGAATAAACTTTCCACCGCAGGCAACACTCTCAGAGATCGAGCGTCGCATTAGCGTCGCGGTGTGTCCGAGTCAATGCCCGTGTGCACTGCGCGATCTGTCGCAATCAAATTAAATCTACAACCAAAGAATCATGACGACGATTTCTGCCCAAAGCAACATTTTTCCACTCACGTCACACCCACACAAACAATTCGCGGTACTTTTAGCTGTAGATATCAGTCACCAGTTAGGTTTTTTCTACAAAAATTCAACTATTTCTTGTCTTAGTCAGAGGGTTGTGGCCGTTAGTTAAACTTACTATTTAAGTACTTTTGGTTACAAATGTTCGCTAGGCACAGTTTTTATTAGAGCGTATCTCTGTAACGATGCATCGATTGTTCAAACTAATGGCCATTTTAGCCTTGTCTATAACTATTATTTCAACCCTTAAAATGTGTGTTAACAAAGGTATAGAAATAGGCCTAATAATAGGCTTAATAATACAAATGTGCGTTTTATTTACTTACTTACTGTAACCACAACAATGGAATTCAGGATTGTGCCTGCAGCTGTGGTTAATTGGATCAGCAGCATCTCAGGTCGTGGTCCCTGGCGGGGCGTCACTAGCCGCTGCTAGTCGGCTCTGCTTGACTTCATTAATCTCCAGTATTACCCTGCTGCTGCTGCTGATGCTGTCACAGCGTGCTAATCTCGTGTGGCGCCGCACTGCGAATTAAGCCGAGTTTCCACCCAACCAACGCAACGTACGTAAAGGCGCGTACAGAGCGACGTAACTGAGCTGAACTGAACCGACACGGTTTAGTTTTTGACGAACTGACAAATGGGCAAGCAGCGTGAGCTCATTGGTCATTGGCTGACGCGTACGTGAGCGTAGTCACGTAAACCATCGACGCCGTTAGACGGTGCCTACTGCAATGCATTACTGCTTGTCCATTGGTCAGTTCGTTAAACTAAACCATGCCAGTTCAGTTCAGTTCAGTTACATCGCTTTGTACGCGCCTTATCGCAACAAACGCAACATGTTTTGTTTTTAAAAATTTGGTGGTTGCTTCGCTTGCGTCCGTTGCGTCAAAGAAATACTCAAAGGCTTTGTGTTTGTTGTATGTGTTACGATGGATGGAAACTGGGCTTTAAAACAGACATCGACGACAACTCAGCTTGTACTGGCACCCGCATTTCAACCACGCAAAAATGGAACGGTGGTATGCCTGCTAGCTGCACCGCGGGTCCAGTAGTTTGATGACGCGGGCAACGGATGGCCGCATAGTGCTGACACTTCAGAGATTGTAACATTAGTCTGACTCCTGCAAGCAGCACTATAATTAGTATACTTGACTTGTATTTTTTCAAACGATAATTTCTGTGATGCTTTGACAAACTACCAGCTTGTCAATAAAGCGAATCTCTAAAAAAAATGTTTCGAATGTTTTGCAAAAGTTTTATGTTTTAGGCCTATTCAGCATGATACCACCTCTTATTCTGAGACCGTGGGGCAGTCTTGCTAAATGTGTTAGCCGGAAATATTTTATTGTATTTTCGTAAAACATTGAAAACATTTTGGAAATGTTTTAGACGGGATCATAGGCAAAGTAAAACATAAAGCATTCGCGTAATATTTTAAATGTATTTGTTTTCGGTTTTACGTGTTTTACGGTATCTTATTGACGTTTTTTTCGTCCGGTGCCGCTATGACGTTTTCCGCAATTTTCGTCGCCGTTTCAAGCGTTAGTTGCCATTTACTTGCATTACCAGTAGTGCAGGAGGCCTATACAGAATACGAGCGCCTAGCTGATTAACGCAAAACAATGTATTGCACGATAGATGGAGGAGGAGGCCGTGATTTCAATTTGCTCGCCCAAGCACGTCGCCGACGCACTAATAGCTTGTGTTTCATCGTGTCGCAGCCGGAGGCTCTAAGGCTTAAGCGGCTTGCACACTCATTTGTGCAACAGTTGAATAAAGGCGAATACAGAGCGACGTAACTGAACTGAACTGAACTGACATGGTTTCGCGTTTGATGAACTGACCAATGGGCAAGCAATAATGCATTATAGTAGGCACCGTCTAATGGCGTCGACGACTACGTGACTAGGCGCACGTACGCTTTAACCAATGATCAATAAGCGAGCGTTTTGCTCTCCTATTGGTCAGTTGGTTAAAAGCTAACAAAGCACGAAGACGGCAATTCAACAAACCAAACGCCGCCTTGTATAGCGTAACTGTGGTGGAAATCTTGGGGTTATTATAAATTATCAAACTTTGGGGCTTTAGCGTCATGTTCCCCAAACCAATACAGTGTACCGGCACGATGTTTTCGTATCAACTAAGTCGATGTGGCCGACCTAACAGGCCGTATTACAGGTATTACCTGCCCGTCCGTCTGTGTGTCTCAGACTCTGTCACGTACGGGCTTCTAACTCAAAAACAAAAAAAATGTACAAAAAAAAACAAAATTACCGTAAACGTTTCGCATAGCAGGATAACTGCTGTGCCAATTTTCAGCTCAAAAAGTCAAAGGTCGCTGTTGGGGGTTAATTTCAAAGTTGTGCAGTGCAGAGTATTTTTCGGACTTTTTTACAAAACAAAACACAATTTTGTCACTCAGACTTATTACTTTTGTTGCTAAATGTTTAATACAGTAATAACAGAAACTCAATAAGTCATAATGAACGCAATAAAGTTTTAGATATGATCTTTGGATTGAAATTGTCTCAACCAAAGCCCTTCTCCCCTATATTTTTATAGGCGAATGGCCGCACAATGTCGGCATTGTCAATCTCACATTAGAACCTATTTCTCCGCAGTTTTATGCCCTCTCCCATCAAATTCTGGTGACGCCTTTGCCCACTGATACAGCGGCGCGTTCATGTCGTTGTATCGGATATTGAAAGGCATTGGCCAGTATAAATACATGCTCGCCGAATTAGCCTGCAATTTAACGCTGCCCTGCTCTTGCAATGTCCGCTGCAGTCCGACTTAGATTAGAACCTTAGCAGAAAAGAAACGGATAACGCTTTGCTTGACAAACGCTGTTTGTTGTCATAACCATAATCAAAAAACGGTACATTATTATCACCATAATGTGTTATGGTCCAGCTTACGCCTGAACTGTTCCGACTGGATTTTATTTTGTGTTTGTTACGGTCACAGTAAATATGATATTATGCATAAGATTTTTGATGATTGTTAGATGGTGACGTTGATTTTTAGCATAGCATTTTATTCTGTCATATCTGTACTTTTTGTTCATCTTCATCATCATCGTCATTTAGTCAAGTTTTTTTTATTATTCTGACTCTTGTGTCGAAATAAAGCGGTCATTATCATCATTATTGTTCATTACGCCAAATGAGGCATAAGAATGTAGAATATAAGCCTATACATAAACACAGTAAAATCAAAAATAAAAACTGCAAAACAAAACTGAGAATGAACTAAAAAAATAATTCAGTCACAACACGTAAACCCTAAGCTTATTAATAAAACATGTACAGGGTTAGCCAAAAACGGTACTGTTTGATCGTTGATAATTCAGGAATGGTTACCGGTAGAAAGGCGTGTTATATGTCACAAGTTTTATTGATAATGATAAGTACATAGATATTTTGTCGATCATCTCTGGACATAACGTCATTCACTTCTACAGAGCCTTCTCTCGGTGTAAAACTAAACAGAACACATGAAAACCGGTTGAGTTACTGCAGAATTCTGCGGTGAAACATCTGACAGCATATCGCCAACTCATGGCTCGAGACTTTAGTTTGATAGCCACGATTGTCACAACAGACTTTGAGGCGATGTATGCGTACAAACGTGGCGACCATCAGCGATGTCTACAGTACTGTTGTCTACACCGAACGTACACACGCTGTTGTATGCTCGTCGCATGTTCAGTGTTCTGATATTACCAGGGCTTACTCAATAATTTTTGATTGCTGAAATCTACGTTAAATGCTGGAAATTTCATATGGAAATTATTCTTTTCTAGGCTAACTTTAGCCATTTCCACGCAATTCACTCTTAGAATGTGTGTCGCAGCCGAAATTGCAAAAAAAAATTCACTAAAACCTCTTATTTTGGGCGCTCAAGGTCGTTTAAGGTCATCGATGTTGATAGCTCTGAGAAGCGCGTATCCAGTGCTTGTTATGATAAGCAGTAGGCCTATGTCTGTGCCTATATACAACCTTTTTTATGCTAAACGACTTGATAGCGGTAAAAAGAACTTTTATGGGGTACCTCTTATTACTCCCTCGTTTGAGGGGAACCCTCTCACTCAGCGGCGCGAAATTTCGTCACAAAAAACTAGAGTCATTGGGATAGCCCCGTGCACATTGAAAATTTTATTATTTTAGTTTGCACCATTTTGATATAATACAACAGTGTGACGGACTGACAGACTAACGGACGGACAGACGTCCAGGCCATGGCTAAGACGCGCAAAACATTCTGCTGTCGCGCGTAAAAATTAAACAATTGGGTGAGCGCTTATCTTGGTGTGTTGGCATTATAAGTTAGTAGCAAATGAAGCCTGTGAGTGTGAACGCTGTCTTAGCAGTAGCAGATAGAAAAGTCGGTTCGTTTCGCCAGAGGGCGACAAACGACATTGTTTAAGTCTGAGGTGTACAGACTTTTTCAGCATAGTCAAAAAACCACGGCTGTCGAGATTAGTGCGAGGGCTCAGCTTTACGTTAGTGAAATATCATTTTCAGTAATAACCTTTGCCTAGGAAAGCAGACCTGTCCGTTTGTCTGGTTTTTTTCGCTGAGAAGCCGGGTGTATTTTTGGGAATAGGGTGGCAACTGGCAATCTGAACTCTTGATTCTGGACAGCTGTCAGTGTATGGCGTCGTGGGAGGGGCATGGGGTCAAATTGTCGGCTGTCGAAAAAGTGTCAAAAATCTTCTTCGTGCTGGAACATTTTCTAGCTAAAAACCCCCATTTTGATAAATTTAAAATACTGAGTAGACCTATCCATAATTAGCCGATCTCTGTCTGAAATTTGCAGTGTCTGTCGGAAAATCGCAGTTTCCTGTTTCTGCCGCGCCTACTTTTTTGACCCACCACGACGCTAATTATAGATCAGAGTCAAGGATTCTTTACCGTTGGGAGACTGCTGCTTTTATTGTGTGCTGCGCACGCTTGTTCCGCATACCAAGAACGCTAGCTACTTGCTAGGTGCCAGTTGACCTGCTGGCGATCCGTGATTCCTTACTTGCTACGGTTGAAGTCGTCAGTTGTTCGGCTGCTGCAGGGACACGATCTTAGCGGGTACCTATGAGCACCATTCGGTGCTTGTACGTATTGGCAAAAGTTGTTCAAGGCGGTGACCGGCCAAATATCCGGCCCTCACAGAGACGGATGTTTGACTGTTCATGTCCGGGCGCGTTTGACCGGTGACAAAATTTGACAGGTCATATAGCCTATAGGATATTCGACCGGCTGCCGGCCAAATATTCTGTGCCTACCAATAAAGTTATCGTTGTCGTTACATTTACGCCTATACCACCAATTTAAAGACGACCTTTAACAACTACACTGAGTGACATTTCGCCGGCCTGACGACGTGTGACGTAACGCTAGAAAACCGCTTCGTTAATCTCTCACTCGTTTACTCACACTGCGACTCATTAATACGAAATGCCTCAAAGTACGGAAAAGCGCGTGGAGTGATTTTTAAGGCGGGTACAGAGCGACGTAACTGAACTGAACTGACATGGTTTAGTTTTTGACAAACTGACCAATGGTCAAGCGATGATGCATTACAGTAGGCACCGTCTAACGGCGCCGGTGGCCTACGTGACTACTTTCGCGTACGCGTCAACCAATGACCAATAAGCTCGCATGATTGCCTATTGGTCAGTTTGTCAAAAACTAAACCGTGTCAGTTAGTTCGGTTACTTCGCTGTGTACGCCCCTTTATTCGACGTGAACCCAAGCAACAGCTGCTGGTCTCAGGTCACTGACAGCCGTGACGCCATTCTCCAGGGGGAGACACTGCGTGAATTTTGCATCAATGACCTGACGGCTGACGTCCGTTGGCTCGCTAAGTGAGCGAAGATGTCGTCACGCCTTGTGCCGACATGTATGCGTCCGTCCGTCCGGTTGCCGAAGGTCATACGCGTCCACTGCACAGCGCGTAGTGTGTAGTGGACGCCTTAGATGTAAAACATTTTAAATGTTTTTTATAGAAGTACAAAAACATGTTTTTAAATGTTTTTTTTAATTTTAAAATGTTTAAAAAAATTTTTGTTCTGTTTTTATTTTTTAATGTTTTTTTCGTTTTTTTTCAATGTCATGTTTTTATAAAAGTATAAAAAACATGTTTTTAAATGTTTGTAAAAATGTTTTAAATGTTTTAAAAAATTTTTTGTTATTTTTTATTTTTTGATGTTTTTTTGTGTTTTTAATGTCATGTTTTTTGTTCTTGTTAAATCGTTAGAATAAATTGCTACGGATGTGTTAAAAAGTGTTAACGTGACTAGTATACTTGGTGTTTGTTCTGACATTTGATTTTTTGGTTTATAGATGAGTATGTGCCATAATTCCGGTTACATAAAATAAAAAATGCCCAAAGTAAAAAGTAGCGATTGGAATCATCTGCAGTTTAATGTTGTTTTATCCATATTTTATAATGTTTTTATCCATATTTTTATAATTTTTTTTATAAAAGTATGAAAAACATGTTTTTATGTCTTTTTATTTGCAAACGAATGTCTTTAACATTCATGGTGGACACTGAAGTTGCCAGACAAGCACTCACATAAGTCGGCTGACCAGCGCGTGGTCTGATATGTATGACGCGAGATAGGCCTATGCGTCATCTCGTGAGGTTTTTTGATGTCCGTTGACCCTGATCTCTGATTTCAAGAGCTGAAACTTGGTACAGTTAATTATTGTAATCGTCGTCGTTGTTGTTATTGTTCATAATATAGAGGGCATAATAATGCGCGTTTTAAAAACTGTGTCTAAAATCACGCTCGACATCGTTGATGATTCGAGTCATGTTCTAAAACGAGCACAGAAAGACGTAGACTATTTGAACTGATCAATGGCTGAGTTCAGTTCAGTTCAGTTACGTCGCTGTGTACGCTCCCTTACGACGAACTAAAATAACACACCTAGTAAATGGACAGATAACAAAGAGAAGATGCGTATTTTAAAGCCGTAGAAAACCGGCACAGTAAGTGTACTATCCATCAGACTATTACGGCTTAAGCTGCGTACTATAGATTGATTTAACTAGCCTACACTAAACATAATCTACGCAGCTTAGCATTAGCTTAGACATTTTTATCTGGCTACTGAGAACAGATTAAATGTCTAAGCTAATACATTACTTCGTGTTTATACTTTTTGATTTTTGCTGTTTTACATCATCGCTTATACAACATTAAATAAATTGTTTGCAGTTTTTTAAATATATAATTAGTATAACATCAAACGGGTCTCAATTAGACGCCGGGTCTCTAATACCAATCGAAAGGAACGAAAAAGCTCTTAAAAGAATACAAAAGAAAATGATGCGTGCGAGGAGTACATTAGATTGGTCACAGTCTAATAATATTTTTGTCTATAAATTTTAGCCTGTGGATTTTTTTGAACAATACACAAAATGGGGTTAAAAATACTCCATTTTCAGAAAATTCGGCGGAAAAAGTTGGCATAATTAAAATTCTGAGCACTCGTGATCCCATCGTCGAAAATATGTAGCTGTCTCAAGCAAAGCATTAGAATGGCAGCCTGCACGCTGGCAATGGTCAAAGCATCATCGTTGTCATTATAGAGGATTGAGCTTTGCGAAATAATAACACAAATTAGTTTTGAGTCGCTGCCTGACGACCTACAGTGACAGTGCAGAGATGGCTTGGTGGCTCAGTGGTTAGGGCGTTGGATACGAGACCGAAAGGTCCACGGTTCAATGCCCAGCCGATGCCCTACCAAGTAACAGCCTTGGGCAAGTTTTTCACATTTAAGGCCCCTATCTGCTTGTGTATAGGTGCAAGTGCCTAGTGGTTAGTGCCGACTCGTAACTTTCAGATTGCGGTTCGATTCTTACTGCCGTCATTTGCGAACAACCTTGAGCAAGTTGCTAACCTACTATGTGCTCAGGCCAACTCAGCCTCCTATTTTCGGCGGGACAGGAAAAAAGTAGTAGCTTACGGGCTACGGGATGAAGGCCTAGTGTGGCTGATTTGGTCAATGGTATGTCTGCTTGCTGGAAACCGCGGGTCCAATTGTTCGCTTAGGTGGGCAATGGATGGCCGCATAGTGCGCTGCGGTATCATTAGCTCATGCTAATCAGCTGCCACTTCCAAGATTGTAAAGCGCTTCTGTTCTTGAGTCCGTCTCATGTAAGAAGCGCTATAGCAAGTACTGGATTTTACGTTTTTACCTTTTAGAGATGATGTCTGATGAAAGCTCGTTCCATTGGCCGACACCTTACGATACGATGTGAGTCTTATTTTCACTTGAAAACTGACAGAAAAACTGTCAGTTTTATTTAGCACACAAGCTGTAAAAACTGAAATGTAACAATAAATGAAAAAGAAATAAGAGAAACTAAAATTGAAGTACAACTATAATGTAAAATATAAAAAAAAATCACGACTGGAAATGGACGGTAATATCCGTTTGTCGACTGTAGCAAGACAGAACGTCGGTATACTGTCAAGCGGTTGGTAGAGGCTGACCGCTGACCTAAAGATACGTACAGAGCGACGTAACTGAATTGAACTGACATGGTTTATTATTTAACGAACTGACCAACGGGCAAGCAATAATGCGTTACAGTAAGCACCGTCTAACAACGTCGCGATGGTTATACGTAACTATCGTCACATAGGCCTACTCGTCAACGAATAGCCAATGGGCCGACCTGCTCGCCCATTGGACAGTTCGTCAAAAACTAAACCGTGTCAGTTCAATTCAGTTCAGTTACGTCGCTCTGCACGCGCCTTAAGCCTGTGTCGACTGAATGCGACATGCTGCAGCGTGAGTACATGTTTAATAACAGCGCGCATGCATGCCTAATCATTGATCTATCACAGTGACCATCATTGGTTGACGCTGCTGCTAGATAGACGGACTGTCACGCACCCCATCAGATGACGACGACAACGACAACTACTACTATTATTTACTGAAAGTCCAACGAAGAGACAGAATATACGGCGGCATTTGCAATAAAAAAACAACTACTACTACTACTACTAGGCTTATTGCTACTGCTACTACGATCAAAAAACGTTTAACTATCGACTATAAAGACTAGGCTTTTACCACTACTGTTAAAGCTACTGCAAAAATCACTGCGATTACTACTATTAATACTACGTCGAAAAAATAGAAGCAGTTGAAAAGCAGAAAAAAAGAGAAGGAAAGAAAAGAATGCGACCAATACGATGACGACAACGAAGATGATGGCGAGCAAATGAGAGCTAAGCGTGCGACAGCAGCGCTGTCATTAACGGCCGCCTTCTTCCCCACAGACAATCCTCCGACTCCGAGCATCTGCTCCTATAGTGTTGGGAATTCTGACAAAAAAACTTGAAAAATATGTCGGCACCGGGCTGGCAATTGTACAGACCGGCCTCTCGGTTCACATAGCATCTTGCAGGCGTTTAACTCACCCAGTGCCCGGGGTTAAATTCCAGTCAGTCTACATTCTCTGTCGCCCCTATCGATCTACCTCAGTGCTTTAAATGCAAATAGGCCCTAAAGTTTTTGACCATATGGTTGATTTACCTAGTTACTTACTTACTTGGATTATGGTTTATTTTGACACAAAAAAACCATTAAATTAGTATCGTTTACTAATAGTAAGAATGGTGCACTCCGGCACTAATACTCCGTTTACACGATCGAGCAAACATCGAGCAAACATCAAGCACTACAAGCAGGCCTAATGGAACCCCGCCCCTGTCTTAAATGTAGGCCTAGGCTTAGCCCACAGCTGATCACGTGTTATATAGGCCTTGCAATCACAACCCGTCCGCCCTCCTAATTAGCATGCTAATTATCATAGCTCGTTGAGCAGACGTCGAGCAATTAGCACGTGTATTTTGAATACACTTGCTCGACGTTTGCTTGATGTTTGCTCGATCGTGTAAATGGGGTATAATAGTGGCAATGGCTGTAGGCCTAGCACTTCTGACTTTTTGCAGTACACCTTGTTTACATAAATCTCGATATTTAAATTTAAGCAGACAACGCGCGTTGTGCTTTAAGATTTTAAACGTTTAATTTGTCTAGGATAAAGAGCTGCTGTAAGTAAGATAAAAGCAAGCCAAATTGTCTACGGTTTTGGGAGATTTTGCACCCCCCTCAATTTCACTCAAGCAGACTCCTTAGTCCCAATGATATCAACTAGAATAACTCAATGTTTAGTCCCTACACTTTTATTCCCTACCACAACCATAGTAGGCCTATTTCTAAAATCGTACGCTGTTTCGGGACAATAGAATCTATATAATTCTACTCCGATATATAGCGGAGGCGAGCATTAATACGATTTTTATGAATAAACGTATGAAAGCTGGACATATAGTTCTCCGGAAAGCAAGCACAAGGCGTATTTAAACCACTGGCAAGCACTGACTGGATTAATGGCAGCGCTTTATTCGACTCGAACCCTGATGATCTATAAAACAAATTGACGATAACGACCCAGCCCTAACGACTATGATAACGGAAGAGAAGCGAATGACGCGACTAGAGTTGTGCTGTCCGAGTAATTTAATAGTGGAGTACTTGACGTGTAACGTGACGAGTACTCAAGTACTCGTTAAATAAATAAATAAATAAATAAGCAAAATAGTTAAACATTTAATGTACAATATACACATGTAATTACAAACCAACTTCAATATGCGTGTTTATCTTTGACTTGGAAATTGTGTTAGTTGTTGTAAAAGTAGCACTTTTTACAAATCAAGTAAAAAAACAGAAAATTTGTAACGCAAACTGTTTTAGTCGTTTTTGCAAAAGCGTTGTGATGAATAGATCGTATCAATGTTATTCGCGGTTTCTTTGGCATTTTTTTCGAATGTGTTCTTAAACTTTTGTTAAAATATTTTCTTTAAACTATTGTGCGCAAATTCTTTACTTTATAAATGTATTACTAAAGCCCAGTTTTTGACACGAGTAACTCGAGTACTTGAGTAACAGAGTACTCGAGTATTTGGCACAGCACTAACTGGTGGTGGCGGCGCCATGAAATGGTCGATGTGATTATAACACGAAACTGCAGCAGCAGCAGCAGCAGCGACTGCATCAGCTGTGGGTATGATGTTGATATACAAGCGACTATACAAACTATAGCTTCTGTCAGCTGACAGCACTGAGCGTTGGCCTGATTCTCGACTCTCGCTCTGAGTATGTATGCTCCCTGCATTTCGTGCTTTATTGATCTAATTTTACTTTAATAGTAATAATAGTAATGATAGTTTCAGGAGCTTGAGATCACAAACATCTTTTTCCCAGTTGCCATCAAGACCGTAGGCCCGTGGAGTCACAGAGCAGGAAATCGGGAAACGCTGGACCGACATCAGTGAAGATAGCAAAGAAACCACATTCCTGTTTCAGAGGCTGACATGTAGTTATGGGTGACAAAATCTTAAGGGCCTTCTTTTTACTGAGCCACTATGTATCGCCAATTACTCACGTTTACTACTCACTGTTTTTAATCACTTGTAACTATGCATGTTGTACGAATGCTATAAGGCACCCATGGTCTTTATCATTTAATGCAAATTCGAAATATGATATAGGCCTATGATTATGACAATGTTCTGAACTTTCTCCTAGATTCAGTTGTCGAGTAATGAGGTTGGCCGCGCAGTGGAACAATGTATTGTAAACAGCTTCTGATTCTCGCTGCAGTCGGCAGGCGGCGCTGGCTGCTGTATAAATGTGTTTTGATTGATTGGCCGACTGCGTGGTGACAGACGACAAACGGACGGACGGACGGACGGAAAATCAATGCTTAATGCGGCCACACGCATACAGATGCGCAGCCGTTCGTTATTATTCCGTAGCCCCTACAGCATTTTCGCGGTTTTAAAGCACGCGTACACAGCGACGTAACTGAACTGAACTGAAGTGACATGGCTTAGTTTTCGACAAACTGACCAATGGGCAAGTAGTAATGCATTACAGTAGGCACCGTCTAACGGCATCGATGGCTCACGTGATTACGCTTACGTACGCGTCAACTAATGACCAGTGGGCTTGCCTTGCTTGCTCATTTGTCAGTTTGTCAAAAACTAAACAGCATCGGTTCAGTTCAGTTACGTCGCTCTGTATAAAAGGCGCCTTTACGACCGCTTCAGTAGCTGCAAGCATTTCATTCAGTGCGGATTTTCAGTTCCGACCGACCTGTCACCCGTGGTGGATGTCGCATCATATTGCGTCCAAGTAATAACGCCTGTCAGTTCCTATAGCTTGTAGGCTATTGCGTTCTGTGAGGGAGACGCGGTCTCCAATCCGTGGTGCATTGGTCGTGCTGGGTCATCGGTCGTAGTCGGCAACTCGTCGCGTCACTGAGTATCAGAGCTACACAGTCTCAATGTTGTTTCCGTTTGTCGGAACTGGGTTCCATATGCAAGCATTAGGGGCAGTGCTTAATTTGCCGAATAATTGGATCACCTTTTGGGGTCACATGACGTCATCGGTCAAGTGACCATTGGATCTGCCTACCCCGAATACCTTACCCTACCAAACCGGAAGTGGATCCGACGATCGGTTGCTGAGATATATTAGATCCTTTCTTAAGACACCGAGCTGCAGACGCCGTTCGGCCGCCGGGTGCCGGCACACAGATAAAAACTGCCTAACAATAAGGAACATAAATTCCAAGACCCGGTCTTTCGTATAGGAACTGAGGTCCTGTGAAGGCGCCGAGAATCGTGGTGAAACGATTTTCCGCCATTGCGAGGAGACAAATGTTGAAAATAAGCTAAAATTGATGGCCTATAACCCGAAACTCCATGGACAAAGACACAGACCACTATCTTACACAACGTCTCACTGGATCCCACAAGAGTATTAGCCAGATAACATCAAAATGACAGCAAAATCTGTTCAACGTTTTAAGCCAAGTGCATGAATGTGAAAAATGACAAACAAAGTGACAGACAGACAGACCACGTTACTGAGAAACGTGTGGGAATAGTCGAAACAGCTTGCGCTGCAAAGAACGATTTCACTTAAAACGATATTAACTGTATAAAACGAATTTACTTCTCAGTATTGTTCAATGTAAAAAAATCTCTGGCAAAAAGATTTGCTCCAACTTTTATAACTAAAACTAAATCTTTCGCCCTGCTGGGCTAGATATAGTGTCAGAGTTGGCTAATGGCAAGTCGATGTTTTTGCCGGAGCTATAAACTGATATAGATTGATCGCAGTGACCGAAGGGAAACGACTTGATCGATTCACACGAAATCCATCAGGAATCTAGATTGCACAACAAAAAGCTGCAAAATCGAAAGCAGTATTTGTACGAGAAAGTAGTAGTAGTAGTAGTAGTAGTAGTGACAATGTCAGCCAGTGGCATCGTAGGAGAGGGCACAAGAGGGAGGCAGTTGCTCAACGGTCAATCGTCTGTAAATTTAGGCTTGTCGGATTTTCTTGTGGGAAAGTGTTCTTTCGAAAATACAAAATTTGAGAATTGACAGTTATTTATTTTGTCAGCAGTTTGAAGGCAAAATTGAAACTCTGAACACCATAGTTTTCTTTGTATCAAAAAGCTGTCGGAATTTTGCAGCTGTCTAGCGGAATATTGCAATATTCTGTCCCCAACGTTGCTATAACCCACACTGCCGCTGACAACAGTAACGGCAGCGGTTGCGCTGCAAGTAATACGGTTGTGCCGACACGAATGAAATTTTCTTGATTTCGGCACTTGATCAAATTGGTCTGTACAGAACAAGTTTATTCCATTTCGTTGGGCTCTGTTGGGCTCGTGGAGACCACGACCTTCTGAACATTTCGTTGGGCGGCCTGCCTTGAAATTTGGACCGCAACATTGTTTATAATTTACGGTTTTTTGACTGCGGGAGGAAGAATTGATGACAACTCACTCTGTCCACAAAATAATACGTGACTTGGCAAATGTTCTGTCAGCTTTGTGGTTCGTCAAAAACGGTTGCTTGTCTTTCTCTGTATTTAAAGTGTTGGATATTGACCTTTGTGGTAACAAGTTGTGTGCTAAGTAAGATAGAGGTTTCTCCTTTTCATGTGTATTGCTTTGTACGATTTCCACTATAAAATAAAGAAAAAGATATAAAGGTCCGGGCAAATTGCAGACGAGCTTTTCGCTCGGCAAAAACTGTCTGCGACTCAAATAACATCGTTGGTGCGGTTCGTTTCAGACGTATAATTCCACGGATACTCTGCAGGAATATTGCATCGCATTGCTCTACCAATGCACCACCAACATTCAGTCTGACCGGTGTCAGGCTACCATCGTGAATATTGGAATATAGTATAGGAGAAGTTCTCCACAGCCATAGGAGGTCTGGGGGAGCGTCGTCAGTTCCTCCACAGTAGCCGCAGTCAAAAGTAACAACTTTGGCACATTTCGAGTTTCAGAGAACACTTCTGGTGAACGATATCATTGCGAAAATACGAAAAATGCTGGTCCGTTCTTTCGTTTTTTCCTAATATGATTTTGAGTAAAAGAATACGGGACTTCATGCTGACTATATTGACTACATTACAGGATGTGTCTAATACCCCGTTTACACGATCGAGCAAACACCGAGCAGACATCAAGCAAACGTCGAGCAAACGTCGAGCAAACGTCGAGCAAACATCGAGCTGGCTCGTCCAGCTAACATAATATAGCCAGCTCGTCGAGCCAGTTTTATCGTGTAAACGGGGTATAAATATAAAAAGCGCCCGGGCCTCCGCAGTCCGTATGCTTGACACCCGCGGTGTTGGTGGGTTAAAAAAGGTAGGCGTAGCGGAAAGTTGCAATTTTCTGACAAACACAGCAAATTTCCGACAGAATTCAGACATACGACTGCAAAAAAAATATTTCCGAGAAAGTGGTCAAAATTTCAATTTTGTCCCAAGTCTTCTTCATAGTGGAGGTTTTCGGTCGCAAATTTTGCTTTTTTGACGAAATTTTTTTGACAGCTAGAGGATTTTCTTATAGCCCAAAATATGGATGGGGCAAGATCCCCCACCTCTTACTCCCTACGACGACGCCACTGCCTGACGCCTCCTCACCGTAGCGAGTTGGTCGGTCACTCGCAGTGTGTGTGAGATCATTTGATTGACGTGTACGCCAGCGAGGTGGCGACTTATTGTTGCAGATTCCACGAGCGTATAGTGCCGGGTGGCTTTTTCTGCTTCGACCTCGGCTGAAAACTTAGATAATTTATAGGCTTTCAAATTGTTTTAGCTTCGAGGTCTTTTTGGAGATTTTTATGGAGGTTTCTTTAGATTCTATTGTACAGAGAAAACGTACGAGACACACGATATGACCTGAAACGAACATTTTAGATGCTATTTTCCGTCACATCGTTTTTGTTGAGTGAACAACGCGACGACGACACGCAAAGATCTTAATACGAGATAAAATATGATGAAATGCACAACGGACAAAAATAACGAAAATGCCAAAAATTCAAATTTATGCGTTTGTTGTGTTTTTTAACTTACAAATTTGTCACTTTTAGCCTTGGCTTTTACCAGTGTAGGAATCCGTTTCTTCACTATTACGCGCGAAAGCAGCTACTGCTTCCAGTGTGTCTTAACCATCGCAATTTTGTCCGTCCATCCGTCTGTCACACAGGTGGATCAGTCGAAAACGGTGCAAGCTAGAATTACCAAATTTTTACCATCGACTGCCTGGAAGACTCTAGTTTCAGGAACCGTAAAGCTTTTCCATAAATTTGAAGGGGGTCACCCCGAACGAAGGCGCTAAATGAGAGAGGGTGGGCAAAATTTGCGATTTTTGGCCAATAAGTCGCTGTATCTCAGTAACGGTGCGAGATAGGGCCTAGGCTACTATTAATCACTAATAAGAAGTCGTACACTGGCTTTCGATTGGCGCCGAATTCAATGACCTTAATGACCAAAATAGGGGTTTTGTGATTTTTTTAACGATTTCGGACTGCGACACAAGTCTATATCATTCACAAGGTGGCGCCACGAAACTATCGTTATGCGATCCAGATAGAGAATTTAGTATTTGTATATTAACTTAGCGTGAACACCTTAATTTTCAGCCAAACTACTGAACCGGAACTGCTGTAGGCTTTCGCGCGTCTCGTGAGCATTAGCTCAAATTTCTTGTTTTGGTCTATCAATGACAGTATGCGTGTTTTTAGAAAGCTTTAATTTTTTCTGTTGCTATCTGTTTATATTTGCTTGTATTTTTATCACGTGCTGTTCTCGTTGGCCACATTACGCGTATTGCCTGTTCGTCCGTTCGTCTGTCTGTCTGTTCCAAATGACTCGAAAAACGTAGAAAAAATCAAACCCTTATAGGTCATTAGTGATCAGTACACTAATTTTTAGCTTATAACTTCAGGCGGACGACTGCATAATACGTAAGCACTGGGCCGACATGCGTTTCCAGTCTTGCAGTTGCAGTTTCTGTAACTGGAAAAAATTCGAATTGTGTGAAAACTTGCAATAGGCTAATGTTCAACGTATTGTGATAATGTTATTGCATTTTGTTCGTATTGCGATTGCAAAACAAAACGCATGTCGTGCAAATTATTTTAGCACGATTTGGCGTTACGCCAATGCACTTTAATCGTTCCCCACGTTTATGATACCAATTCTATACCAGTAGCATCTACAGAGGGTCGGCTTCTGTCTCTATCATTTGATTGACGTGTTCACCGAACCGCATTCATTGTAACCGATTGAATGCACACACTACTCATTGACCATGCACTCAAGCTGCGACACTGCATACAGGTCTAGTTATTAAGGTAGTGGGACAGTTTGCATAGTGCCCTTGTTCTCTGGGTTGGGACGCAATGCATAGCGGCAGCAAAGGTGGTGGCGGGCAAAACGAAAAAAAATGTATAACAAAAAAACAGCTAAAAACAAAATCACAAAAAAATACAATTTACTGACTTATTACGTTTATTATTTACAGCATTTTGCTCCAAAAATCAGTCTGCCCAGTAAGCGTAAAAGTGTTTTAAACTAATTCAGATACAGAAAGTTCCGCGCAACCCCTTTCGTTGTCCACTATGCATTTCGTCCTTTTAGACATCAAAGGCACTATGCATAGCGTCCACCAATCGTTATTAAATTTGAGAAAGGTGTCCCGTTCGGTAGGCCTACTTGGGGTATAAACATCAGGGCTGATAATGAGAACGAGGCCAGTATAACGTGAGGCCGAAAACGAGACCATGCAACATGAAAACGAGGACGAGACCTGCAGTGAAAAAGAGTAGGCTTGTATCTAGCATTTAATATTCAGCACAGCAGTCGACCGAAACAGATTTTCGTTTTGAAACCAAGCCTACTTTCAGCTAACCAAACGCGAAATTACTTAGGACTATGCTGCTGTCGAATTTGCAGTTTGCACTTCGTTTTCTAACGACAAAAAGAATTTTAAAAATTAACCAAAATCTACAAAAAAAATCTGTGGCCAGGCTCCCAGTTTTATAAAAAATCTATTTAAAATTTTGAGTGATTTTGCTGACGATATTACGAGCACCCGGGCAGACAAACAAACGGACAGACAGACGGACAGACGGACAGACATTGTCACAGTGTTATATTTTTTTTTATTTGACGGGCAACGTATAAAAATATCACACAACATCTTGAAATACACACAAAAATCTGCTTCCTTTTCATATGCTATCTTTAAAAGTCGCTCGACTTAAAATTTATGTCGGATATTGCAATAACGTCATGCTAGACGTAAGATTATCTAGCCTAACTCTGTGCAGCGGATGAAACCTAATCCGTCTCACGTAGTGCATTAAAAAGCCATCATTCATTCGTTTTCGTTTATTATAATATTCGCACCATGTATGCAGGTGACTTAGGCACAAACCTCATTTGCTGAGACGACAAAGGAAATATTAGCTATCGGCCCAGACGTACTCGTATTATGATCGATTGTTAGTCAGATTACCCAAACAGTCATAAAGAGATTTTGGTCAAATTCTCAGGGGAGCGGTTGTGCATAGGGGCATAGCTCATGGAGGAAGTGTCTAGTTATTGGTGGAGATCTGGAGTTTTTTTACGGATTTTAAAATTTCATAATCAGAACTCTTCACTGTTTAGTAATAGGGAATAAAATAGCTTGATGGCGTAAAAATTTAGGACTCTGGACTCAAGATCAAAAGATCGTGGGTTCGAGTGCCGTTTAACTTTCGGTCAGGTCGCTGCTATAAAGTGCAGGTTACTTTTGTCTGAGAACAAGTAAACCATCAAGATTAAGTCATCTTTCCATCTCGCTGGGGTAGCCTATGGGTAAGTCGAGTACCGGCCCATTTGGCTGGGATTAAGGCGTGGCGCGTTTGCCAGTGTCGGGTGGCACGTGACACTGTGTGATTTTATATGGCAGGTGACGCTCCGCAGCACCGTGATGGGTTTCTCATAAAGAGCTATCCATTGTAACATAACCTTTTAACCTTAAATTCGCAAATTATGACAGGAGTTTGATGAAATTTTACAGAGGAACAGAGAATGGCCCAAGGACCAACCATTCAGATTTCTGTGGCAATGTGATTTAAAAACCCCCTCCCCCAATTCGGGGTTTTTGAGTTCGTGACCCGGCTTTATTACAAACTGCAACTGTATTAAGTTCGTTGTGTTCCCCAGGTGGCAACACCGTTCTCGGCGAAGGTTTGTGCTGTCCAAGCTTAGCACTGATTTACCGCAGTTATCTGTGTCGAGAGCGTATTCGGCGCGGTAAGCAAATAAATCGAATGCGCAGGAGAAATCAGTGGGGAAATTCTAGGCCTATATGTCCACTACTTAGACGCGTTTTACTGCGTCAGCTGGACACGACGGACGGCTGGCTTTTGCACTGGCTTTGCCGTGTATGGATGTAGGATAGAGTTTAGTCCTAAACGAAAAGTGGGGTTCTTGGAATTCAGTTGCATAAGGTGATGTCGTGCTTTAAATTTTCGCATGTTTTTTTTTGCTTTGCTTCAAAACTGTAACATGTACGGAAATGCGATGAAATTATTCTAGTAGCCTACCTCGAAAATTAGCAGAGCGTAAATCTGTAGTTCTTTCAGCTGCACAGAAACTATGCACTAAAACATATAACAATATACACATGAAAACAGTGACAGAATTAAATATCAGCGCTGTTTCTGAATCATAGGCTTAGTTTATTTACTAGTTTACTTCAAAAGTGAACTTAACTTTTACGTTTTACTAATTATATAGTGTTTGAATCAAAACGAATATTGCGATAAAAATTTGTTGGATATGTAGCCTGAACAAAAAATGTTTTTTTCTGCAAAAATTGTACATTTGTCAGAAAGAAAAAAAATTGCTCATATATTGGAAATACAACAGTTCTTTTGTCTTTCTTCAGTGATCTGCAGCTCTTTCCACGGGTTTATAACAGTTACCTATCAATGCTAGCTAGACGATTCTATCTTCAGCTGTTTTTCCAGATCCGTGCAAACGCTGTTTTCTATCAAGTCGTCTCTACCATCTGTATCCATCTACTTCACATTGTCTTTCACCTCACATCCTTTCTTCCTTCCTCGAGGATCGCTTTTACCGGCGCTCCTTTTTTAGTCGGCATGACGTCAGCGACGCTGTGTCCTGTTAATGAAAACGAAGCATATAGGATCATTTCATTTAACCGATGCAGTGGACGATAAAGTAACACAGGTGCGGTTGACCGTAAAGACCGCTTTACTGGGTCGGCTTGAGTGGCTTTTCAGTGAGGATTACTGTTTTACTCGCAGAACGCGTTTACCAGCGCTCCCGGCGTCTATAGCGACCGCGTAAATAGCGTTTTGTTGTAAGGCGAACGCGAAATGAAAGACTGGAGAACGTAACGTGCATTTTAATAGATATATGCACAGTACATATACGGAAATTAACTGCGTAAAACATTTGCACTGTAGAATAATACTGCTACTAATAGTAGGGACCTGATAGTAATGTGTAAGTGCATTAGTGGACGGAATAGTGGACTCGCAACTTTGTGGTTGCGGTTCGAATCTCATGGGGGCTGGGCATTTGCAAGCAACCTTCAGCAAGTCGCTAACACACTGCGTGCTCATGTCAACTCAGCCTCCTACCCTCGGCGGGATAAAAAATGAGCAGTACCTTACGAGCGACGGGTTGAAGGTCTAGTGTGGCTGATTGGAGCGCTGATGTGTCTGCTAGCTGCAAACCGCGGGTCTAATTATTCGCAGAGGCGGGCAATGGATGGCCGCATAACTGCGCTGCGGTATCATTAGCCCATTCCAATTAGCTGCCACTTCCGAGATTGCAAAGCGCACATGGTCACGAATCCGACTCATGCAAGCAGCGCTATATTTAGTACCGGATTTCATCTCTATTTATGCACTCCATTAATAGCACAGAAGTCACGCAGGCGTCTTTTTGTATAACTGAACTCCGGTGGCGTCGTCGCAAGAGATAGGTGGAAAATTCTCTCCCCCTTTTAAATTTTAGCCTGCAACTGTAGATTTCTTTTTTGTCGATTTTTTTATGAAGTATACAAAATGTGGGGCCGGAAATTTTCATTTTGTAGCAATTTAGGCACAAAGTTCAAATTTTGAGCAACAAAAATCTCCTGTGTCGAAAAATGCATCTTTCTGCCCCGACGTTTTTTTTCAGCCCACGACGCCAACGTACAAGACTGGCACCACTAATCTGATTCGCTTACTCAGTCTACCGTTAGAACCATTTCTTGGCAAATTTATCAAGTGGCGCCCAACGTTGTTTGTTTCCTATCCACTAAGACGCGCAACGGACACAAATGCAAAAATATGTATGTAGTGGACTTAGACTGTCGGTCCAATTGCTGCACTGATAAGACAATAATAATTCATATCTCGTAAGCAGCGGCTCTTGACTGTCTCCGAGACTTGACGCTAATTGGCTCGAAACCACGCAGTCGCATGTTTTCTGCAGAGCATTAAGGCGTGTTCAAAGGGACGTAACTGAACTGAACTGAACTGACATGGTTTAGTTTTAGTTTTTGACGAACTGACCAACGGGCAAGCAGTAGTGCATTACAGTAGGCACCGTTTAACAACGTCGGTGGCTTACGTGATTACGCTCACGTACGCGCCAACCAATGACCAATGAGCTCGCCCTGCTTTCCCACTGGTCAGTTCGTCAAAAACTAAAACGTGTTAGTTCAGATTAGTTCATATACGTCGCTCTCTATGCGCCTTTGTGGAGCCGTACATACACGAAAGGCGCGGCAACAGCTGTAGCACGGCTGCAGCTACAAGCGATTCCGACTATAGCTATACATTTGTTCATAGCGTGGTCTGTCCTCTCTCTGTCATCTGTCACATTTGTGCACCCTGCTTACAATACTTATAATGCTCAAACCGTTCAACATTACAAATAAGTCTGGTTTTTAGCTTTGCTCGAGTATCTGTTTCAACTATGTCAATATAATGTAATATAACTGCAAAACACCAGATATTAGTATACCGTTTAAACAGTTTTAGTATTTACTGTTGCAGCTTTTAATTAGGGTGTTTACAATTTAAATGTGCTAATTTGTTAGAAAATATTTTCAGATTTTGGAGATCCAAGTGTTTTTCTACACGCAGATTGTGAATCAAACAGCCATTTTGTTAGCTGATCCAATCGTCTTGACGAAATCATAATATATATTTTTGGGCATAAAAACAGAACGTGCTTGTTTACATTAGCAAACGGAGTCACGGCGTCATTTAATGAAAACAATACGCAAGTAAAAAAAGAATCCTGCCATTATAATGCATCTAACAAGGAAGGAAACGCAAATACCAGGAGAGTCTCAGTTTTTGGTCCACCCTGTAGGCGTCCTTGACCGTGTGATAGGAAATAACAACGAAGGACACTACAATGTTGGAGACCAACTAAGCCAGAGCAGATGCATTCAGTGCATTATCACGAACACGTACAGTGTCGTATAGGCCTAGCAGCTCGCATCTGTCCATACTCTAAGCTAGCGATCGATTTGCTGCCATCATTACCGCTAACAGAACACAGCAAACGGACAATACTGTACGCGTTTGTACTGTATGTACTGCGTCTGTAGTCAATAGCTTCGTGGCAAGGAGCAGGTCAATCCCCCGCAAATTATACTATTTATAATTATATTTTGTTTAAAAAATACTTTTTAAAGTACAAAATTTAAATCAGAAGTGACGTCTACAAACTGCTTGCAAACATTTAAGACTAAACGTAAGACTCAGTAAGTCTTGTTCTTTTTTACCTCCTTTTTCTACAGTTGACTGTAATGTGACTGCGGTGCCATAGGCATGTTTTCACTCTAACTTGAACTGCATTGCATTGTATTGTATTGTATTTTCGAGAAATTTAAAATCAACAAATTAAAACCTTGACCACTCGTAACGTCTGCGTCGGAAATTCGCAGCTGTATGTTGAAAAAATTGCAACATCCTCCCCATGGTCTTCCTATAGTATAAGCTCCTATGGTTATAATAGTGTGCGCTTGCAGCTGTGGCTTTTATCGTTAAGTTTATTGTATAACCGCAGTTCGCCACACTGGTGTGCAGAGCAATTCACATGTTGAAAGGCGTCATTTTCTATTCGCCATAATAATTTTCCTGGCAACGTTATGACAACCGCTAACCGGTGCGACAAAATCGGCAACCCCGACCAACGAACAAAAGCGCCTTACTGTCGTAGGGAAAAAACCGCGCGAAGCACTACGACTCATACTTGTTCTGCATGTGCCAACAACATGTTGTTGACCTGATTATGGTCAATACTTTAGTCCACCACCATTCTTCAATAACCAGTTCAAAACATTGTCATCGGCCTCTCACTACTGTCTTTTTTAAAATTAATTTTCATCGCGGTATTGTTCTCAACAGCGAGCCAAGTCGCAGCACGTTTTTTAAGGCCAACGCTTCACAATTTCGACTTGTTGTAGGTTTGCTGTACAACAAATTTAGATCAAATCGAAAGCCTACAGTAAATACAAAAAGCATATAGATTTTGAAAAAAAAATTAGTCAATAGGGGTTTTGTATGGATGGAGTTGCAGAACTTTGTGAACGCCCGTCGTAAGTCGAACAACAGGCTAGCGCCAATCAAAAGCTATGAACAATTCGACAATATTTTGACACTACAAGATATTTTACAGCCCGTTATACGACTACTGACAGTGAGTGTTAGAGAAATGCTCCAGCTGGTACTCCGTTCTTAACAATTCTCAGAAACTAGCTAGTGCTATTAAGCGTTGATTGTTCTCGTTCTCGTTCTCGCCATATTTTGGTCTCGTTAACATCCCTGTTTCTTGTGTCCAATTTTTTGATATTTGAGCGGGATTGTTGCAAATATTCGAAAAGGTAACAGGGGTCCGGTTTCTGAGACACCCACCGTCGATGCAGTGGCGTGGCGTTTGGGCTTAATCACGCAGGGCGCGTCTTTCACCGTGCGTGCGTAATTCTGTAGCTAACAGGAAACCGCCGCAGTGAAGGTAGACACAATGAAGACATCTGCCTGAACTCCCTTTCTGCGTTACAGAGTAACAACAGCAGCCTACTTTGATGATGACGATGAGTATAACGTTGCCATGGCAACCAACATCCGCTAATCAGCAGCAGCAGCAGTAACCTTGCATGTAGACTGACGAACGACTGCGAAAAGCCCCCACCCAGCGATGAGATCCCTTATAACGCAAAATCTCCTGTGACAAACAGCGGTGTCGTATGTTAAAACAGTTGGAAGGCAGAAAACAATAAGTTGTAATTTTCCAATAGACAGCGACAGCTGCAAGTTGCTGAGAAAAGACTATGAGTGCTCACGCTGTGCCTCTAAATTCTTCCAAAATGGGAATTTCTTCAGCTCATGTTTTTTTGTATTTTTTGGAAAACAATTGTTTCGAACATGAAACAAATTTACCGACAGGTTAAAATTTAGGGGATCGCCTTTTTTCCTTACGAGGACGCCACTGATAACAAATACCTCTACGACAAAAAACCCGGAGACAGTAAAAAAAACCCTTTATACGCGAACTTCTATGTGACATCTGTAGAAAAAAAACTTTTCTATTGCTTCAAAACAAAACCACTTCTGTAGCGTAAAAATGGTGTTAGCTAAAGCGGCTATTGTACTGGCGTAATACGTTAAAAACACAATTTTCATCACAGGTGGTTTTTCGCGGAAGAAATATGTCACCGATTTGCAGTTGAAGCATGCATGCATAATATAATCCACGACCGGGGTTAAAATGTAGGCGGCCGGCGGGGCAGAAAGTTGGAATTACTCTATTTTTGACAAACACTGCACATTTCCGACAGAATTCCGACACAAAGTCCTGCAAATTTTCAACAAGGTGCTTAAAATTTTAACTTTGCTTTTTAATTTTCCTCAAATAAGTTTATCAGTTCCAAAATAACGTTTAATTTTTTGGAAGAAACTTTTCTACATGAAGAAGATTTTTCTACAAGTTTCTAACAGTCCAAAATTTAGGGTAGTATTCCCCCCCACCTTCTCAACGCTATTGGATAAAGCTGGCTTGCGTGCTTCGTTCCGCCTGTCGTGTTCGTATAGGCTATATGCATCGGTCACTTAGTCGCTAGATTGGCTTAGTGAAAACGCGCCTTCGGTCTCAATAATCAGACTTGGTTAGCGTGTCCGCTCAGTCACGTCAGTATAGCCGTGTTGATAATCCACTTCTTGCTGATAAATCACTTTATCCAGATAAAAATAGCCACCTAGTCTGATTTCTGGATAACCTGTGTCGTAGAAAAAGTGCGATTTTTCCATGAAACATCGTGCTTGTTGTTGTGTAGGCCTACTGTTATTTCGGGCATGTGTATCCCTAATGGACGAAATCTAATAGAACCTAGGCCTACTCAATTTAATGTTACTTGTCGCGCATTTTTAAATATCTGTGATACTTTTGCTGTTTTTTTTGTTTGAAAAAAATAACTAGGCTTGAAAGGTAAATTAACCGTTCAGGCTAACTATGTATTCGTATTTCGCAACAGCATTTTTCTGTGGCCTATATGTACAACAATCGTCCGAAGTGAGAACAGTAAGTGCTAATCGAACTTATGACTTATACGCTCTAGACAGTCAACAAATACATTTACACCTAGCTTACACGATGAAACTAGCTCGACAAGCACTGTTCGAACACACATCAAGCTTTTATCAAACGGTTTAAGTGTATAGATTGCAATGACATAGGTCGACGAGCATTTTTCAAGCACAGATCGAACTGGCTTGATAAATGAATCCTTATTGCAGCAACTTGATGAATGCTTGAGTTATCAAACATGTTAAGCATTGCAAGTGTTCTTCAATCATTCATCAAGACAGCTCGATGAGTGCTTGATGTGTTAACCGACGATCGTTATGGTGTAAGCCTGCACTGCAGTTGATCACGTATGACTGTACCCCTTGGAGTCATTGACTCTTTTTACCACTTCACACATTGTGCTGCAGATAAACAGTTCGAGTGCGACGGCTGAGTAATATCGACACTAAAACTCTGACCGAGTGAAAGCGACAGAAGTACGAGTATAGTGATGAGACCCTGGCGAATTTTTGATGCCTGTAGTCGATACTGTCTAGAGCTTTCGAACTCGAATTCCAAGCCTCACCAGCGACGACGGTTGATTGTACACAGTGACTTTTATCAGCACGATGAATTTGTAAGTAAGTAAGTAAAATTTGGCCTTATCCACTGATATCGGTTATCATTTATTAACCGTCAGTTGTTCTATTTCAAACAGTGGTGTAACAGACGCTGCAATAACTAGAGCCGTAACTGTAAAAAAACTCAAACCGTCAAACGCTGTCGTTGTGTTATTAAGAACAGAAGTAAAAATGATTAAGATAATCGTTTGAAATAAACAGAAAGTGTGTGCTGGCTTCCAGATAGTTTGCTTGGCAGCAATCGACCGAATTACAGTACCGAATTTCGAATGCAGCGAAAATGAGCGGTTTCGGCGAGAAGAAAGAAGAAAAGTGACGACTTTGCTGGCGAAGCGCCGATAGACACAGGACTTGTTGCGTGTTTAAATGTTGGGCTTAATACAGCTGAGCTGTCACTATACATAATTATTTATGGTGCCGTTGGACAGAGTTTCTATAGGCTGTCAGCGGTGACCACGTTTCCCTTGTGCAGCGGTTTGGTCGCAATTTTTAAAGCAAGTTTTAAACTATTAGTCGCCATATATCAAAAACGGTCGGCTTTCTTTAGCGACAGCTGGGCTTCTTGTTATTCTCTCTTTTATTATTACTACTACTACACTGTGTCCCAAAAAGCATCCCCATTCCCCAACATTTTTGATTAACTTAAAAACCAATTACCAGATTTTGACAATTTTTGGTAAAAATATTTCTAACACAACTTGCCATCAAATAACCATTCACTTTGCCACCTCACCCAAAGTTTGTTTTTGCACTACCTGGGGAAAACACAACCAGCAAAATATCAGTTTTTATCTAATGCGATATGATTGCTTAATTAGAATAACGCATAAAACACATTTTGTTTACATTTCTGACACTTTGGCTGACATTTTATCTAGTTGTCCATTTTTTAACTGCCTGCAGTAAAATTGTTTAAAATTTTGGCCCACTATGCGCACACAGGCAAGGAGATGCTTTCTCAGTTCATTGACAGCAGTATCGATAATGTTTTGCTGCAGACCAATCAAGGCTGTGTCAGTCGCTTCTTGACTTCACAAACATTCCTAAACTTCATCTGGTAGACACACTGCTGCATGAGAGTCAAACCTTGTAATAGACTGGCTGTTGGGGTTCACGAATTAAGATAGGTAAAATTTACTGACGTTTTTTCATTTATTTTAACACGTATTATGTTTGGTCTGCTTTCCCCAGGTAGTGCAAAAGCAGACGCTGGGTGAGGTAAAAACTAAAACACTTATTTAATAACAAGTTGTGTCAGAAATATTTCTGCCAAAATTATTAAAATCTGTTAATCCTTATTCAAGGTATGATCGATAATGTCGGGGATGTTTTTTTCAGGTTTTCTGTTTATCTCAACACGTATTTTGCTTGATCTGCTTTTTTAGGTAGTGCAGAAGCACACATTGGGTGAGGTAAAAAACGGAACGGTTATTTGATGGCAAGTTGTGTCAGAAATATCGGTACCAAAAATTATTAAAATCTGATAATTGGTTTTCAGCTACAGTCGAAAATGTCGGGGATGCTTTTTTGGGACACAGTGTACTACTAAACTACTACAACATGTACTTCTTCTTCTTATTTTGTGGCGTCACAGAGGGGAAAATAAGCTGTTCGCGTTTAATTGATAGCCGCACACGCAAATCTCTGAGGTTTTCGCTGGTGTTGGGAAGAAGGTAATTGTAATTAACGCCGCGATTGTGCACCTGTTACGTTATTACCGTTGACATTCACGCAACGGCCCACCGCATAACACCTGTGCAGCAGCTTTTATCACATCCATTCCATAGGCCTACTTGTCGTTATCACCGGCCCGCATCGTTTGCCATCAGTTGATTAAAGCTTAATGTCAAACAACACGTACGCTACAAGCGCACAAACGAAAGCCGAACGTGACTTTTCGCGAACTTCTGCCGATATTTCTGTTTCGCCTGTGAAGATTATCTCGTCTCTGCGCAGCGCTAGGTGGAGATTTCGGGGAACGGACATTCGCCCGCACGGACACCCGCTTGCACGGACATTTGCCCGGACGGTCATTTACCCGTATGAACTGTGGCCTGCTACCCCCGAGGAGGACGCAGAATAGAACAATAGCCCGTAGAGACCAACGCGTTGCTTGCAGCCTACGGGCTAATATTAGCCCGCCGTGACGCTAATTGCGGTACGGGCGTCTGTCCGAACCTGCGGTAGCAGGCTGTAGTTCATATACGGGAAAATGTCTGTGCTGCAAATATAGCAGCATAAGGCTAGACAGTTTAGATGACTGATTGATTGATTGATTATCGTTAATTTGACTGCTTGTTTCAGAGACACGTCAAAATGTTGCAGCTTGACGATCACAATATGACGTCATCGGACAACGACACGCCTATCGGCGTGACCTACTTACTGCGCCACCCTGTACCGAGTTCCCCCACATGGTGGCCCGGTCTACTGTGCCTGACGGTCGCTGCGGTCGGCATCAACGTCGTCACGGGTGTTGTACTGGTGCTCGAAAAATCACTCCAGACAACACTCTACAGCTACCTGACATCACTGGCCGTTTGTGACGTCATTGGCTTGTCGGTTGTCATTCCCATTGCTGCCGTACGCACCTCATCAGGTCAGTCATTCAGACACATATCGTGGCTTGATGAGGGACGCGTCCCCCACAAAAAATAAACTTGCCCTATTTCCCATGCAGTTGGTTTACGTATCTGAAAACGAATCTCTGAAAATACTGTAAATAATGCAAAGCTACGTAGATTTGGTCAAAATACACTGTGTCTCCAAAAAACATCCCCGACATTTTCGACAGTAACTTGAAAACCAATTATCAGATTTTGATAATTTTTGGCACAAATATTCCTGACACAACTTGCCATCAAACGACCGCTAGTTTCCCACCTCACCCAAAGTATGCTTCTGCACTACCTAGGAAAAGCAGACCAAACGAAATATGTGGTGAAATAAACAGAAAAACCGAAAAAAACATCCCCGACATTATTGATCGCAACTTGAATAAAGATTAAATGGAGAAAACGTCTGCTTGCATGTGTTCACATAGTGGGCCAACGCTTCAAGCAATTTTACTGCAGGCAGTTGAAAAATGAACAACTGAATGAAGTGTCAGCCATAATGTCAAAAATGTGAAAAAATGCGTTTTTACGCGTTATGTTAATTAAGCAATCATATTGCATTGGATACAAAAAAAACTGATATTTTGCTGGTTGCATTTTCCCCAGGTAGTGCGCTAACAAACGTTGGGTGAGGTGGGAAACTGAATGGTCATTTGATGGCAAGTTTTGTCAGAAATATTCATGCCAAAAATTATCGAAATCTGATAATTTGTTTTCAAGTTAGAGTCGAAAATGTCGGGGATGTTTTTTTGGGACACAATGTAGAAACAAAGCCGTTGCGAGCACGGAACCTCTTTCTGACTTTGTTGAGCTTCAAGTCGGCGATGGTTTAAACAAATAAGGCAAACATACGACCCCAGTCCTACCACATAAAAAAAACTTTAACTGTATTCACAACATTACAGCTGGGAAAACGTCTTTAAAAAGTTTTTTTTTGGTTTTAGAATTTTAGGTTTTAAAATCTTTTAAGATTTTGGGGTTTTAATGTGCAAAGCAAACGGAACACAAATTTTTATACTTCTGAAAACATTTTATATAAATTATACCATTTTGCATGTCACATCATTTTTTTGAGTGTATGACCTGAGGTCGAAACTCAAAAATCACGATTGCAACATGAAGTTAAATTGTATTTTTATTTATCAAAGCCAAAAAAACATAAAATCGGACTTTTCAGGATTTTTGAAGGTCTTTAAAACCTAAAGAAGCGTTGTTTTTGGCCAATTTCCCAGCCATGGTTGAGACGTTGTCTGCAGACCGACAGACAGTACGTTTCAGAGCCTGGCGTCGGAAGCTGTAAAAATAAGTAAATAACGCCACGCCGTTCGACCACACTCACAAAAATGTCACACGCATGCACGAATTATATTGCTTCCGGTCTGAGCGGGTGTCGTTAGAACTGCTCGCTGACTTGAGCCGTGTCTGTCTGGGGAGCTATTAGTTCAGTTCAACCGACATCCATGGGCTACACGTTGACGCCATTCTGCTCTGTCCATCGCCACTGATCTTCGACTTTTTCCCAGCTAGTGTCCCTGCCCTTCAGATTTCGTCCTATGATGTCCATTCAGTTTTCCTCGGTCGTTCGTCCCGGCTTTCTCTTGTAGCTTCTCAGTTCTCAGTTTTTACTGAGTACTATAGCCTGAGAAGATATATCAGAGTCGTCCATTTTCAAGACGCGTCTTAACCATTTTAGTATTTTTTCTTTAGTGATAGCATGGGCCTAATTGTCTGTCCAATGCAATGCATAGCAAAATCATCTGAGCGTCCGTGCGTGCGTGCGTCCGTGCGTCCAACATTTGAGGCGTCATATCTTCATAACGGTGTGTCAAGAAAACGCATGGTCACAATGGACCACCCACCGTCACTAACCGCGCAAAATAAGCGCGTAGGTGAAGTTGCGTGACTCAAAGTCGTAAGCCGAATATCTTTCGTGGTTTTTCGCCTTTCTATAACTGTGTAAGTTAGGAATTCGTTAGTCATATTAACCATCTAAAAACTACTTACTGTTAGCCCGATTGCCTCGACCGACGATGTCAGTTATTTAGTTATAGCAATAGCAAAAGATGACAATAACACTGCTGCTGAACAACTTGAAATTAAACTTTTTATTTTTTGGGCCACTGGCCTACACACTCAGTGATCAGTGATTTAACTTTACGGACTTTACTGTAAGCTATCGAGATGCATTGGACAGACTCCGTGTTCGTTTGAACGTTATCTTGTTTGACTATAGAGCAATATAGCTGTTTATAGTCCTGCTGACATACACACACTAAAACGGCGGATAGGCCGAGATTTGTTCTCGAGCCATGGCGGAAGAAGGAGTCTGCATATATACGCTCACGGCCCAGCGACAAATTATTAGATAAATCCCTGATGTTCTCCCGAGCATAACCACGTTACTGCCAAGCCTATAGCATAATGCACACATATTGCTTCGGTCGCTGCAGCACTAACAGGGCTGCAATCCTGAAAAATGGAGTGGACACTCGCAACTCTGCGGCGTAAGGTTTTAAATTTTTTGGTTGAATTTTTGCATGTTTTGCACCGCTCTTTTTTAATACTGTCACGCGCAAAAAAAAACACACAATATAATATGAAGTAATACAGTTAGCCTACGCTGATAGTCACCGTAATTGCACCGACGAACAGAGAACAGATTCAATAATAATTTTCGATGCAGGAACCTACTTACTGTAATACTTTCAGTGGTATATTTTAGGCGGACTTGCTATCGACATTGCGAAGCATTTCACCGTAGCGTGGTCTGTCTGTACGTCATTGTCGTCTGTCTGTCTCTCTTTTTCGCAATCGTGCACTTTGCTTAAACTGTTAGACGGATTTAAATGGCATTTGGCAAATACACCTCAGTAGAAGACATACGTTTTTACGAAATATTGACGACAAAACGTAATTAGCGCATTAGAGATTTTTCTCTGAATGCGCTATATAACTTTACACGTACTTACTTACTTACTCACTCAGTTACTTATACTTGCGGACTCTAATAAAACATTGTGTTAGATGGGGCTCCCGACCCCCAGGAAAAGGCGAGATTTTGGTATCAAATCCAAGCAGCGAAAACGTGCAATTGCATATTGCTGCTGCCGGTTAGGGAATAAAAACGAAAAGTTGCGTAGACTGGCAAAAGCGATTCCGCTTCTCACCAAGTTACTTTGGATTTGTTGTACATCAAAGTGTACGGAAAATTTTTTTATACACTTTGGTTGTACATAATGTTACAGTCTTAACAGAAAACGCAAAAGTGGGACAAAAATTCGATTCAATCTATTGGCGTCCCCACTTTTTTACAGGATGAGCCTACAGCGCTGCAGAGGAGGCGCAAGATATTGTATCGTATCGGTATCGGCTCGCGTCCGTATAATTAGCCATCCATTGCACCGACGCGCCGGAAACAGTATAAGCTTACGCGTGCTCCATGGGCCTTAATGATATCAAGCGACGTCGGAAGTAGCCATTCTATACGTCCACAGCCTGCGTCTAAATATAAGCTTATAGTCAAATTATCACGGTTGCGTCTCGTACGGAGTGTATTCTGCAACTATAGTGGCGTATAATACACTAATATACAGGGTGGGCCATAAAACGTGGCACTTTACTTTTGTCCTTATCTTCGCCAATTATTGACCGATTTTGAAATTTTTTTCATTGGCACACTTTGCGGACTTGTGAAATATGAATAAAATATGCATGTATAATGATAATAACAAACAATTTGGCAGTATTGAGAAAACACTTCAGATCAATATGCAGTTAATGCTCTGTATAACTCCAAACTGTGTGGGTTTAACACAGTCCAGTGTCATACGGATCATTCACCGCAATGTTGGTCTGAGGTGTTTTTTTCATTTACTTAAATGTTTGTCATTATCGTTAGATTTTCTTACATTCATATTTTACATAATAGTGTAGAGACGCATTTATGGTGTGGTGGGATATATAATAATCACATTATTGCAAATTGTCCTCAGAGTGCGCCAGTGAAAGAATTTTGAAATCGGTCAATAATTTGTGAAGATATGGACATAAGTAAAGTGGCACGTTTTTATGACCCATGGTGTAAATTGTCTTGATTGTCTTCAAAAGTGCTTATTTCATGGCTGTGATCGTTCATGTTGTGTTATGCGTGATCTAGCGGTGATAATTTTTCGCCTCAATAATAATTTCTGAAAATTTCGTGGGCCTAAAAAACTGTTATGCTGTTTTGAATATATTACAGTTGTTGCAGAGTGGTCTTTTTACTGTCGCACAGCGTACACGTTTCGCACAGGATATTCATCCGGCAGCTGTATCAATAGCCTCTAGTGTTAACGGCTATTGATACGGCGATCGGATAAATATCCGGTCCTACCCGGGTAGGCTATTTATTCGGCCGCCGTCTTGGAAAGCGTTAGCCGGTGCCCTTTGGGTGGTCGTACGTACCGGCAACCCCCAGCCGAGGAACGATAGGGGAATCACGGATTCGCCAGTCGGCAAGTTTAATGCTTGCTTTCAACAGCCTCTAATCGTATAATTAATGCATTGTCGTCAACTTTTTCTGTTTTCTGTTTAACAACCAGTTGACCATGTTTTTTTAGGTTTTTAAAAATTTGTATACGTATTTAGTTCGTTGCTTTTGTCTCGTTGTATTGTTTTATGGGCCTTTCTGCCCGAATTGGAATAATTAAATTATAAATAAATGGCTTCTTTAATTCGGCTATTTCTCCCTCCTTACACATTTGTGTAAATGCCACCCGAAGCCGCCGGCAAAGGAGTACACGCGTAGAAGCTAGGCGCCTGTTTGACAAGGTGACAAAAGCAAAGTCCTTGTCCAGTGCATTATATCAACATATTATATAGAACCAAATAAGCCAGCGACGAAACAAGAATGATAGTTAGAAGTAAACTGAAACATGGTGACAAAAGCATTTTGTAGTCGACAGCGAGGCGCCTATAGCGATGATACTGCTGCTCCTGCTGCTGATGCTGTCGCTATAATGTCACTGTCATGGACAGTCCGTTACATCTCCATAGCAACGATCCAAGTTTTCTCCGCGGAGGTGTGCTGGATCTTGCAGATTTCACTCCTCTACTCGCTCCGGAGCTATGCCGCGCTCGCTGGCTTAACTTAAGCCTAGCTATTCCATTCAATGCAACGACGCAACGCAAGAATAGAAACCGCGCTTCTATACTTGGTTTTTGGCGGTTGCGTTGCTTGCGTCGTTTGCGTAAGTTGCGTTTGTTGCGTCACATTAGGTGCGTGGAAACTTGAGTGGTAGAATTGTTGGTCGCATCAACGAAGTTAATCAACGCCCGGCCCTCTTAGTACTTGGATGGGTGACCGTCAACAGACGGGTGAACTGTCTCGATTTGTAACCAACCGCCCATGTCAACTCAAGCTAGCCATCTTTGCGTGAGTATAGAAGGATTGCTGAGTATAATGATAAGAAATTGTATCAGATAGATGAGTCTTAAAGTATTCATTTAACGGGAATAAAAGAATTTTGAAGGTCCACTACAGGCCTGTCACACGAAGACTTTGGCCTTGAGTTTTTGACCAACCCTGTAAGGCCAGTGCCATGACCAAAGACTAAAATCGCTGATAATGACGCAGTCCGCTAATCCGCAATTCCGTTAGCTGTTATACACGCGGATCATTCTATCCACTCCGGCAAGAGCATCATTGTCTAAAATGTCTGTTCTCTGCAGTGATTCGGCGGCGGAGCTGCAGTTTACGTCCTTCTAATAGCCGCAGCGCACGAAGCTGCCTTTCGGCATTTGCCAAGCATCAAAAATTAAACAGTTAACGCGACGTAATCGTGACGGACGGACAACCAATCCTACGGCGTGACATTGGGCACATAGTGTTTACACGATCGAGCAAACATCGAGTAGCTAGCTCGACGTTCTATAGTAATAAGCGTGCTAATTAGGAAGGCCGGCGAGTTCTAATTAGAACGCCTATATAACACGTGATCACCTGTGGGCTAAGAGCCCAAGCCTACATTTGAGCCAAGAGGCGGAGTTCCAATAGGCCTGCTTGAGCCAGCTCGATGTTTGCTCGATCGTGTAAACACCCTATTAAACACTACATGATTCCGACGGGGCAAGTCAACGGGTGCACGTATAATTTATCACATGAACGATGAAAGATCGCGATGTGATGCACGGTGTTTGATGCTATTTCACGGACAAGCACAATGTCGTGTTTTAAGGCGCGTACAAAGCGACGGGACTGAACTGAACTGACGCGGTTCAGTTTTTGACGAACTGACCAATGGGCACGCAGGGTGAGCCTATTGATCATTGGCTGCATGATGCGTACGTGCGCGTAGTCACGTGCTGCATAAATTGACGGTGCCTACTGTAATGCATTATTGCTTGCCCGTTGGTCAGTTCGCCAAAAACTAAACCATAACAGTTCAGTCCAGTTCAGTTTATTTAGGTCGCTCAGTACGCGTTTTAAGTTTCTTGTTTCTGTCATGTGTAGGCAGCAGCTGCTCTTCTATAAGAATTAAATCGGTTTTGTAAACAAAATCAGTGTCCTACCATAGGGCGTATTAACCATGGGGCTGATGGAACTGCTATTGTATTATTCGGTTCATCGGAAAAAATATATTTTACTGAAGAGAACAGTTAACATGATTCACAGCGCAGAAGCAATTTAGATCTAAAAGGGCTTTATGTTGCACCAAAATGCGCGCATTTCGCGACTGCAAAATTAAACAAAAATTCCGGAAAAAAAGCATGCCATTATTTACAACATTTTACATGCCGAGGTTTGTCATTTTCAATGTTTGCATTTTCAGCGTTTCCCCAAACATTATTATCCAACCAAATTGACATACGTCACTAACAGTGCATAGGTAATGCAAGAAGTGCAATGACCAAAGCATTTCGGTGACACTATCGCTGCCGTGTCTGTGCGGTCTGATCATCGTAATTAGGGCCTATAATCACTTCCGCCTTAGTACAGAAAGGGAACTTAAGCTGTGATTACATGTAAGATTAATGAAAAAGTGTTGCTCTGAATGTTATGCTAGTCGCATCAAATTAACACGCGTTCGATTTTATCACGGCCTTGGTTAAAACATTTGACTCCGTTGGAATTAGGCTAGAAAGATTAAGGGTTTAATTATACGACGTGCAAAATGTAGCCTGACGTTCGTGCAAATATATTAGTGTCTCGCCGCTTGCTCAAACTGTGAATAAACGTTCTATCTTGTCGAGCTCATTGGCGATCATTGCAGATTAGTGACAATTCGCTTGTCAATGCTGTTTTATCTTCGGACTTGTTTTTAAATCTCCAGTTTTTAAATGTTGGCGAAGTAGTTTGTTTTAGTCTTTTTTTAGTCTTTGTGTTTGTGTGTGTTTTGTGTGTTCATAGGCCTCGAGCCTGCCATTGAAGACAAATAAATAAATAAATATAAGTGGACTTAATAGGGTGTTTACGCGATCGAGCAAACGTCGAGCAAACATCGAGCTGGCTCAAGCAGGCCTATTGGAACCCCGCCCCCTGGCTCAAATGTAGGCCTTGGCTTAGGCTCTTAGCCCACAGCTGATCAGGTGTTATATAGGCCTTCCAATTACAACCCGCCCGCTTTCCTAATTAGCATGCTAATTACCACAGAACGTCGAGCTAGCTGCTCGATGTTTGCTAGATCGTGTAAACACCCTATAATTACTAAATAACTTAAAATATCATCGTGTGTCAGGCATTTATGCAGGTTTTCGCTGTAGCGCGGGTTATCTCTTTAACCCGTCCTTCCCTTTCAATTCCCACGCCTGCAGTTCACCTTACCTATAACAATGCTTTACTGGCGCGACGCTTTACAACAGACAGAGCACGGTTGTCACTTTATCAGTTTTTCTTACATTTATGATACTTTACAAGGCAGTGTGGTGACAAAAATAAGGTGCTGCGGGACGTTTAATAAACACGTTTAGTAATAACTTTGTTGTAAATTTTTACAAAGTGTGGCAGTGAAAGAGTTTTAAAGTTGGTCGATTTTTGGCGAAGATATGGACAAAGGTTTGGCGTGGCACATTTTTATAGCCCACGGATTATTATCATTTATGGATAATCGCACATCGCTGGTTTGACAGGGTTCACACGGTAGGTGGGCAACACACGCGGGCGTATGCAGAAGATCTTTCGCCCAGACAGCGGCATTGATTTTAAGCCATCACTGACGACTGTTTTGCGCTTTATTTTACAGCAGACAAATGCGATTTTTCTCTTGCTTTATTCTTCGATTTTGGTTTTAGTTTTAGCAATAATTTTCAGTTTAAAAATTTTATTTATTTCTTTTTTTGTTACATTTTTGTTGCAATCTTATTTTTGTTTACTTTGCAAGATAAATAATCGAAAAGTTAAGCAACAGCGTGGCACGCGTCACACGCCATACTACAAGTGCAGTATAGCCTATATTTTTCGATAATGATTTTTCTGTTTTTTTCAGTTATCTTTTTTTGAATTTTCGAACTTTTTCCGTTTTGGTTTCGTTTTAACTTTTAGGTAATAATTTACCATTTTCGTTATTATCATTTTTATTATCATTAGTTTTTGTAAACGAAAATGGAGGAAAATCGTCCTGTCCGCCGGTGTAGTGTTTTGCACCGTCTTTCAGAGTTACAGCAGTCTTACCGTGTAGCCTACGTGAGTAGCATTACGTTACGTTAGCTGTGACACGCGGAAGCTATGGCCACTCGCCAACCGCAGTAAGTCTTACGTAACAGCTCGAATGTGAAAAACTAACGAACCCACTAAAAACTATACCGGGAGCGTCGCGCAGATTTAAAAAGTAGACGGAACAGGAAGTTGCAATTTTTTTTCACAAAACGCTGCAACTTTGCGACAAAGGAGATTATGGGTGCTCAAAATTGAAATTCTGTCCCTAAATGTCTCCAAAATGGAGGCTTGTTATCTCTAAATGTTGCATTTTTGAAGAAAAAGTCTTTGACATAAAATATTTTTCGACAATTTTCCGGCAGTCCTTTTCTTTCATGACGCCACTAAGCTCTGCAGCAGTACTCAACATGCAACCGTCGTTCCGAACGACGGGAAACCATTTCTCTCCTCTTTCAGTCTATTATTTGTCTCTGTGAAAAAAAGCTCGGAAGACGTAGGGCAGCCGTACAAAGTTAGAGGGATATGTCTCAACCGTCACGAAGATTTGTTTTTGTTTTTTTGTTTGTTCTTCATAATTTTGCGGTTTCAAAACAAAGCGCTGCGAAATGTGCGCAAACTAGTTGAAACAAGATTTTGCTTCACGCCCCCGCTTATTTCCAGGACTATATACACCTCCGAGTATTTCATATAGACGTGTACAGAGCGAAAGCAATAAGCGGAAATAAAATAAAGCAAACTGACAGTTCGTTCGTTCGTTTAGTAAGTTCGCGCAAACGCAACTAAGCTGAGACCATTTTAGTTCGGTCCAGTTCGATTTATTCGTGTCGCTTTTTCACGCCTATATGAACGCTGTGTTCGCTACGGCGTCGTTCGCATTATGGGCATGCCGCCGTGGGCCAAATGTTACTGATTTATATACTCTGCTGGATTTCATATATCATGTGCAGCGCGCCTTTTATAGGCATCGCTAATAGCATGTCGGCGATGGCGTTTATTGCACAAACTCCACTTTTACTTTTTGAAGCGCCATCGCTATGATGTAAGCGTTTTTGGCACGGTTGTCGTCCGTCGGTCTGTTTATCTGTAACAGATGTATTATGGCTATACGGTAAGTCGTTGGAGGTCGGCGATGATACCATCGGATAGGGCGCTGGCGACTTCCTATAAGCTGTCGATAGTAACCATGTCTCCATCTGCAGCGGTTTGGTCGCAATTTTCAACGGAATGTTTTAAGCTATAAGTCGCCATATCTCGAAAACGGTGAGATATAGGGGCCAAAATTATTATTAATCACTAACAGGAAATTTCATACGCACTTAAGGATGAAATAAAAATCATCGACCTTAGATGACCTTGAAGGTTACTGACAACCATGTACGGTCGGCTCTCTTAGCGACAGCTGAGCTTCTTGTTTCGATTTGTGGTGCATTTGTAGGACAATAAGTCGCACAACAAAGTAACTGTGGGCATATAGAACAATTAAGCAACAAATCACAAGTTTACAGCAAATGCTTTCTCCTCCACCTCAATCCGTCACTTACTGGTATCTTTCCCGCCCTCACCGCTCATTTTTTCCTTTTTTTGTTATTTACTTTTTATCTTTCTAGCCAGTTTTGCCCCCAATAAACCACAGTGTCTTGTGCACAGCTAGGCAAAGTTAATCAAGATGCCTTATTGCGGCATGTGTTGCGTAGAGTGGTCGTCTGTCCGTCCGTCTGTCACACTCGTGCGCCCTGCTAAAGCCGTTGAACGGAATGAGATATTATTTAGCAGGGACACTCACGTGACTCTAAACAGCAGCGTCGTAGGTTAAAAAAGTGTGTGCGGGGTAAGACGTTTCAATGTTCTGACATAGACTTAAGATTTCGGACCAAGAAGATTATCGGTGCTGAAAATTTTAATTTTGCTTTCAATTTTTCTTTTAAAATGAAATGTTCTGTTCCATATGTTATTTTTGTTACGAATTTAAAAAAAAAGATTCTCCGACAATGTTCTAACAGCTTAAAATTTTAAAAATGTGGTGCAGCTGCCACGAGGCTGCTGACTCTAAGTAATGTTAGCCGATTTTTCATTTTTTACTGACACGTTTTCTGGACTGTTAAAAGTAAAGTGGAAAATAAACTGTGTCATTACACTACCTTGTGAAATATAAATGCAAAAACTAAAAATAATAGGCAACAGGCGTGCTGCAAAATAAAAAAAACATTTTAGACTAAAATCGCAATGAATTATCTCTACGATGTTATATTGCATTAGACACGTCTTTGTGGATGTTTGGCGTGTTAAACGGCGTCTCTGTTTCTGGCCTTCTTGATTTAGTAGGCCTACCAGTTCATCCACAGTGGTCATGCATTCTTCAATCTGCCATTTTGATGCCTTTGGTCGGTGCTTCCTGTTTTCCAAATATTTTAGTGACGTGTCATTTCCTTTTGTTTTGTTGTTTGTCCTTTAAAATTTCGCGAAAATTCTTTGCGTACTGTATTTTTCGAACCCGTGTAAGTTCTTAGTCAAAGTCTTGTTCCCATTGCTAAATGCATGCTACAATACCGGTATATTGTCGCTGCATAAAAAATTATTATCTACAATACTGTTTGTTGCTTTTATTTAAAAACGCAAACAATATATCAAAAACTATACATCATTTACTTTTAGTATAAACATTCGTCAAAAATTGTTTCAGGAGATAAATTTGCATACATATAACTAGGATTTTAAATGATTTTTGACAATTAAAGTTTGATACTGTATGTAGCTACACAGTTAAAGTATGGTGAGATGTTTAATAACAACACTACTGCTACTTGTTTACAAAGTGTGACAGTGAAAGAATTTTAAAAAATTGCTCAATATTTGACGAAGATATGGACAATCAGGAAGTCGGACGTTTTTTGAGACGCAGTGTATTGCTGGTTATATGTAACAAGAGGCAAAGTAGAGTAATGGGGGGCTCTGCCCTTTGACCGAACGGGGGAAGGAAACCCCACGAACTTTCGTTCTATTTATTTTAGACTTTTTTATCGTTCGGCCAGCATGAACACTCTACTGATTTGCTGCATCGTTGTAGTGAAAAAGTGAACATTGTTTCTATCACATTTGAAAACTTACTTCTATAATAAGCATTTTTTTGTAACACGTTATAGATTTTTAAATTTTGTTATGTATCTGCGGCTGACTATGGATTTTGGTTTTTATCGCATTTTCGTATTATTACTGTATGTTTTACTTAGTATAGGTTTAATATTTGTTGTATACTGTGACGCCCCTGTGCTACGGATGAGGGGCGCCATAGCAAGTGATGTGATATGATATTATTATGGTTTAATTTTAGGTGTGGGGAATTTGATTATTTATGATATGATATGATATGTAGGACCAGAATGTTCGGAGCGATTGGGTGACGTTTGGTGTGCAGCGGACTCATTGTGGAGAACGTCACAGTTTCTACACATCATCGCCGCCATCTTGGATGCCCTATGGCAGGTCAGCTCATTGATGGAGAGCAGGACCTTGACCTTGATGGAAAACAGGAGGGTGGGCTTAAACTGCCCCACACTTTTGTCGGAAATTTGTACCTGTCCGTCGAAAAATTGCAACTTCTTGCTCGTCCTTCGGGTCTTTAACCGACGACGTCGTTGACGCAAAATGGCAGCAAGTGGAAATCGGGCATTGGTATAGTTTCCGGCGGGCATTAGGTGCCGTGATTGTGATGATTCTCCGGATCAACTCTCGCGAGGATTTAGCCAAGATTCAAACCAGGTTTCCACGCAACGCAACGTACGCACGAAATACGCAATGGACACAGCTGAAGCAAGTGACGCAACGGCCATAGCGCAAGAATGGAAGCGGTGTTTATTCTATTCTCATAGTCGGATCCAGAAGTTACATTTTGGGGGTTTGGTCGAGCGCCGAAGTCCAAAGGGGCAGATTGGATTATGGTGTGTTTTGAAATAATAGATTTAGTTAACGCGCCAGGTAAAAAAAACAGCGGCGTCGTACGGGAGGAAAGTTGCAATTTTTAGACAAACAGTGCGACATATACATATGTGCTCAAAATCTCAATATTTTGTTCCTACATTTTTCAAAAATGTGGGTTTTTAGCACCGAATTTCCTATTTTTGAACGAATAATTTTTTCGACAACTTTCCGTCATCCCAAAAAATTCGGGTAGGTCATTATTGCTTATTTGTCTCCGCGTGAATCGTTTTGTTTTGTTTTATTTTTTAAAATACGTTTTAACGTCTTTTGACATTATTTTTAAGTAAATTTACAACAAGCGAGTTCTACCCATGTCCTTTGGCAGCCGGCAGATAACACTGTGTGATCCCATGCGGCAGGTGACGCTCCGTAGCTCTAAGACGAATTTCTGGTAAAGATTTGATTTTTTTAACGAATGGAATAAAGTGGAAGTTGAACTTAAATTCTTTTGTTCTGCTGGTGGGCCAATGCACTCGCACTGATGAAGTGAAATGCTCTGAAGCTATAGCACTGTGCCGCGTTAATTCTGCATCCGGGAAACTCGACTCGACTACTGATTATCTTTCTTTTTCTCTCTTTTTTTCTGTCTCTCAATGGCGGTTTGGCTTAGTCCGTAACGTCGTTGGTCGCATCAACGAAGTTAATGAACGCCGGGACCGGTTAGTACTTGGATGGGTGATCGTCGGCGAATTGGTATACGGTGAACGAACTCGGTGTGTAGCAGTTATCCAGGTCAACTCAGCCTGGCCATCCCCCTGTGCAGTGAGTACCAGCGATAGCAGTTGGGGTGTAAACAGGCTCACCGCGCGATACACTGGCAGTGTAAACTGGTGTCTGGCTTATAGCTAAAGAAACAAAGATCAAGACTGCCTTATAATGGTTTTATGGCTTTTGATAGACCTTAAATTAGTTTTAAAGATATGGCGGATTGTGGCCAAAGTTGTAGTAATACCTAACTAAAGAAGTATTCAATATAGTCTGTAGTTTTTATCGGCATAAATTAAGCAGACATTTATGGAGATTTTTCAGTAAAGACACGTCAAATGACTGTGGTGCTATGTTTTTAGTGTCTGGCCTGTATTCTTTCAATTTCTTTGTCAAACAGTTTTACTGAAAATGTCCAACGCAGCGTAAATCTAAGCCTAAAAATGCCACATTCTTTAAACTGACCTTACGACGAAACGAAATATAGGCCTACATGCAGCTGACGCTCGATTTTCTAAGCGGTAGCCGAGCTTATTGCTGTGTTTGCAGCTGAGCGGGTTTACGGTACAGTCGAGCAATGACAAACAGCAGCAGTTGCGTTATATCACAGCACGCCATTTAATTCCTTCAAGTTCTAGTAGTAGTAGTATTAGTAGTTGTTGTTGTTGTTGTTGCAGCTGTTGTATTTGCTCTTGTTGTAGTATTCCGCAGCACGTCATATAATTCCTCGACGCTCTCTGCGACCGCGTCTTCTACTCACCTGGATATCGACAATCGTCGTATCCGCGTCGCCCTTCGTCTGGTTCCATCTAATGAGCGGCGGACCACCCACTGTCTTGACGTCCTTACAGAATCAGTCCAGATACAGGAAGCTCGCGTTGTGTGTGTTCGTGCTGTCCTTCGCCATACCTGCCGCCGTAGTATTGGTTGCCTACCTGGCACTGCTGCGTACCTGGATAGCTACCCAACGTACCGATAGGTAAATAAATAGATCTATTATCTGTCAGCAATGTTAATTTAGCTAGAATTGGTGATGTACAACGGTATGACGATGAACAATCGGTATTATCATTGGTACCTCTCCATCTTGATATATAGGGCCTATAAACTTACCTAATGTCGTAAAAAATAAAATTAAGCTACAAATATTCAGACTTTAGAATCGACGACTACCACACTGGCACAAATTTTAACCCTTTGTCTGCGACCGTTAACGACTGACTAAACGTCATCTTATGCGAACAAGGTGTCTTTGATGTTACTTTTATTTGATTTAGTAATAGAATGATGTCGGTATTAATTGCGATTTGCTGTCAAACGTTGGAACAGATATGCAGCAAACTGTTTTGAAGTTCACCGCTAATGTAAGTAAACGTAAGGTAAATCGAAGCATTAAATGTCTCTTGCTTATGAGCTGCATTCAACATAAAATAATCGCTGCTATTCATTGACAGGGCGCTGGCCGTAGTGGTCTCAAAGCACAGTCTGTCGAGGTCATCCAGCAAAAGGACAAGTCGCGGAGGGACAGGGGGGATGCGAACTCGTCAGTCGAGTATGCGCGCCAGTCGTCGCTCCAAGACCGGCTCCATTGGCCGATTACACTCCCCTGCAGGTGGCAAGTCGTCGCCGCAGCTGGATCGTCACCCGTCAGTACGATACAGCATTCGTCGTCGTCGTGACGGCAGCAAGAATTCGATCGACCGCGACTCGGCCGAGGCTTCCCTATTGGCCGAGGTCATAGCGGCGGAGGTGGAGGCGGCATGACCAAGCGGGATAGGAGGCCGAGTTCCTGCACGGTAAGAGACTGACTCTGTGCAGGGTAACAGACAGAGTTCCTGGTGGATAGAAGGCTGAGTCCCTGATGGTTAGGAGGTTTGAATCCCTGGTGGAGAGGAGCTTAAGTGATAGCTACAGAGGTGGAGGCGGCACGCCGAGACAGCGCGGTCGGTCGCCCGGGCGTCGAGGACGTAGAACGTGAGTTGGGACGAGTGGCCAATGTACTCGACATGCTCCACGCCAAGACCAGCCGGTAGGCCTACGTACGCTCGGCTCCGCTTCTTATCCTCTCCGGGACCGACGGCAGAAATGTTAAAGCTATTCGTTTGGGCTACGAGCGAAGACCTATTTATGCGATCTTTGCAAACTTTCGAACATTATTTGGCGCGTGAAATTGTGAAATTTAGGGTCACGTGACATTCAAATGGCAACAAGGGTCGGTTGTGGTGGAATTAGTTTGGCCTCATTCAATAGCCCGTTTTCCATAACCTCCCATTAGATGCAAAGATTTTGGATAAGCCGAATTATAGCCCACTTTGTCTCAAATTTCGTTGCCAGGGAGGGTCGGAAGTAAATTTGAATGACACTGTTAAATTGGTCATCACCAAAAACCATACCGTACAACCAAAAATTACGATTCTATTTTATACACAGCCGAAGTTATGACCGTTTAAAAAGTGTTAAATTTTTTCCATAGGCACCATTGTGATTTTTAAAAAAATTTTTTAAATAAATAATATTAATATTAATTTCAAATTTTTAACCTTTAAAAGGCACATCCCTGCACGAGACGGCGTCGTTTGCGCCGTCGCGCGCAAAAATCCGCCGAGGGGTCTGACCTGTAGATGAGTTTCTGAGAAAAAAGGTATATATAAATAAAAATTTTGCGAATATGTTACCTATTTGCCGAGGAGCCCCCTTGGTCATATTTACATGAAATTTTTGCATGAAGGGTCATTTAGCCGACGTAATTAACCATGCCCAATTTTTCTATCAATCAGATCAGGGGTTTTTATTCTGCGGGGGTCAAACTTTTGGGTTTCCCATAGGAAAGAGAAGTCGCCGTTAACACAGGGCTTGAACTACTGTTCAGCCTGTGATGTCGCTGATGGGAATGATTTTTGTAGGCCTCTACACACGGGATATGGGCATTTTCCCCCTTCAGACATTTTTCCCGGATGTTCGAAGGAAATCCTCTCCCCCGGTTAACTAATCAACGATTTTCAGATAAACATGGCAGTGCAGACTTTCGCTGCGATAATTAAAGCTAATTGTTCTCGAAACTCTTTTCGGATTGCTCGATCAACCTGTGTTCCGTTTTTATAGCCGAGTCTAGCAGCGGCGTCGTCGGTTAAAAAAGTAGGTGGGCCTGCAGACACTGGAAAAAATTGTGGGTGCTGAAAATTTTTAATGTGGCCCCAAATTTAAGGAAAAGGCAGTTCCCCCCTGCCAGAACGGCATTGAAGTCAAAACGCCGATTACCGAAAGCGCTTTTCATGTATTTATTGACTTCACATTTTGGTCTACTCTAAATACGTGATTTCATCTATTGCGGTGTACGGTATGTATTGCTTACTGCAAGCGTCGAAGTACCACTTAAACTTTAGCAGAAATGTTATTTTTAATATTATAATCTTTTATTATGCGGCCGTTCTAATCGGCGGCATTAAGAGTTTTGACAGTTCGTTCGTCCGTCTGTTTGTCTGTCCGTCTGTCCCCGGAGAAGAAAAACGTTTTTGTTTGTCTGCAAGACTAGATAAAAACACTTATTCGGTGCATTTGCAAAAGCTTTTTGCTGAATAACTGATAAACGTTGCTCAGCGAAAACATGCATTTTTTTAATAGTAGCAGTAATGAAGTAACATTGTTAATCTTTAATCTCAATTAACGACTGACTAATCATTGATTTTTTTTCAACAAAAATAACTACTAAAAGTTACTCGTTACTGGGCCTAACAGATAATCCGTCTATTGTTTTCATTTTTACATGTCAATCGATTGTATCAAATCCTATGGGCAATAGAAAAATGGCATACTGAACTGTTAATTAATAATAAAATACAAGTATGCAAGAAGGAATATTTATATCGCCTAAATAGAGTCAAAATGTTAATATTTACTTATTTATTTACTTTATCACATGACTTGCGTTGGTGTCACAGTAACTGTTAATGCGCGTACAGAGGGACGTAGGCCTAAACGTTCGTTCTCACTGCCCGCGTTAACGCGCGTGTAGCGCGACGATCTCAATTGACTGTTCAATCAAGCTCTAATCCAAACGTTACCTCACCCTAGAAGAGCGGATACATTTGAGATCGTCCACGCGCGTTAACACGCACGCGCGTTAACGCGCGCAGTGAGAACGCACCTGAAAGCTTAGCAAACATCAAGCAGACATCGACCAGACGTCGAGCAAACGTCGAGCAAACATCGAGCTGGCTCGTCCAGTAAGCATATAGCCAGCTCGTCGAGCCAGCTTAAGCGTGTAATTGGGGCTGTCATGGTTTAGTTTGTAACGAACTGACTAATGGGCAAACAGGGCGATCTCACGGGTCACCGGCTGACGCGTACGTAGGCCGCCAACGCCGTTAGACGGTGCCTACTGTAATGCATTACTGCTTGCCCTTTGGTCAGTTAGTCAAAAACTAAACCGTGTCAGTTCAGTTTAGTTCAGTTCAGTTAGGTCGCTCTGTACGCGACATTAGTCTGTTTTATTATTGTGTACGAGCAGACAGGGTTCGGCCAAGTCGAACCGATCAAGTCGTTCGGAGTGCCGTGGTCCTTCCGGGCCTTCATCACCTAAGCTTGACCGACATCCGTCTCTGCGCTTCAGCGTCAAGAAACACACCACCATTTCCGCTTCCGCTTCTGCTGCCGCAGCCAATACTACTTCCAGCGGAAATAGAAGCGACGACGATCCGTACACTATATTGACGTCGTTACAGCGACAGGCGGCAAAAAGTTCTTCGTATAAGTCAAGTCCTGTGGAGTTTTCGAGTCCTCGGGATGTGATGACAGCTGTTGGCCTGTCACCTCGGGGTAGTCGCGAAGAACTCGCCAAAGTTCTGCTCGGACACACAGGTTCACGTACGTGTTTTGGTCACCTCTGTCAGGCATGCAGTTTATGCGCTTCTAAGTCAAACCTGAGTATTTCGTTAAACTTTCGTTGCAATAAAACCTAAAAAATTTTGTGTTAACGGTTGCCGTGCGTCCCTGAAAAAAACCATGTACTTAGGCTTACGTCTCCAAAGTTTGTATTGGATTCTCCAAGATATCTTTGCAATTTTTAGTTTGTTTTCAAAATTATTGTTTTAATTACACTTTTGAGAAAAACATTTTTTTATGTTTTCTTTTATAGGTAGGCCTAATATTTAGTGTGTCAACTTGTTTTTATGAGTTATTGTTTAATATTATGCAACACGTCATGATATAAGAATAATTTTTTTTAAAATCGCTTTTGTCCCTACTTTCTCGCTAGCTGCAACCGAAAGTACAGAAATTTTTCAGGAGTTTAATGGATAATTTTTGGACCTATTTTGTCCAACTATTCACTGGTGAAATCTGGTCGTGTGCAGAGAAAAAACGCAGTCTGGTGCGTCGACATAGCAGTCGAGGCAAGCGTACGAAACAATCGCTTGGTTCCGACTCACCACGGCTTGACCGGCACCCGTCTCTACGCTTCAGTACGACTCGTCTGCCCAGCGGCGGTCGAGTTCCGAGACCTCAGCCGATGCAGCCTAGCGTCAAAACGTGCACCCTGGCCGTGATTCAGCCCCAGGGTGCCGGTGGAGGGGATTCCATGGAGTCGAGGACTGAACGTAAAGAGTCGAGTGGGAGTAACGCGTCATCCATCGGAACATGCCACGATCTGGGTCCGAGCATGAGTTCCTACTCGATGACTCGGGGTGTCGGCGGGGGTCTACACCCTGACGCCGGAAACCGGTCCTCTAGCTCGACCGAGACGGCGGCTGCAAGGCTGGGCGAAGGCGGGCAATGTCAGCTGGTTGAACGTTCGATGGACATTTCTCACATCAATCTGCTTCACACTGCGCCGTCGGACCACGAACTGCAGACCAGCAGCGGCAGTCGGCGACGCCTAGAGGACGGAGGATTGGATGTGGTTCGACCGCGGTCCAACACCGTAGATAGGCTAAGCCCGGCCTCGTGCCGACGTCAGCGACGGCCGCAGAGTGCCGAAGTGACGTCTACCGCAGACAGTCCGGCCACTAACCCCAACCCACGACGAAACTTCCACCCGGAAGCTGCCATGTTGCCAACGGGGGCCGTGGACGACCGCACGGATTTGGTCCTTATTGGGGCGTCCATCCTGGTACTGCTGCCTGCGACTCAGCCTGCTACCCCGCAGGAATGCAGTCTCCTACCTTGCAGTTACTCATTCTCCTACCTCGCAGGGACTCAGCATCTCCCCCACAGGGACTACCCAGCGTCAGTCCTGGTACTACTGCTTCTGGTCGGTCCGACGTCGGTCGTGGGTCAGATAACGGCCATGCGCACGGGTCGCAGTGGTGGCCCTTCAACTCCGGCCACTGCGGCGTGGAACGGTTCCTCACTGCCGGTGAGTGTTGAGTGGTTGTTCTCGCTGCAAGTGCTCGCCTACGTCACGGCCCTACTGCGTCCGCTCATCTACTACGTCTCCAGTAGAACACTTCGTCAGTCGCTCGTCGCTCGGCTCAGATGTCGACAACGTGCGGCCGCATCGAACCGATGACTGCAACTTTGACAATCTACTGTATACTGTGTCTCAGAAAAAACTTCATTCTTTTTAGCCGACCGTACTTAAGTAACGGTCGAGCTTATGGTACGGTTGTCGTCTGTCGTCGTCCGTCACGGATGTATTGTGGCTAAACGGTAAGTGGTAAAGGGTCGGCGATGGTACCGTCGAATACTGGCTGGCAACTTTCTCTAGGCTGTCAATAGTAAGCATGTCTCCATCTGCAGCGGTTTGGCCGCAATTTTCAAGAAAGCTATAAGTAGCCGCATCTCGGAAACAGCGAGAGATAGGGCCAAGGTTGCCATTGATCACTTATAGGAAATCGCATACGTTCTTTCAGATGAGATGAAAATCGTCGACTTTGGATGACCTTGAAGGTCACTGACAAGCAGTACGGTCGGCTATCCTAGCGACAGCTGGGCTTTATGTTTATTTTTGTGATAACTTAATCAGATGTCATTCAATTCTGACAATTCTTGGCAAAACATCGGTTTACATCAGGGAATTTGAAAGAAGCACATTACACACAGCCCATCACATCTCATCTCATTTTATATGTTCGAATTAATACCGTGTAAAAACTGACAACGATTTTACAGTAGGCCCTATAGGCTACGGTACAGAGTCAAACAGTCTCCACTCCAGTTGTTTCAGTAACGTTAACAGTAACGCATAAAACGATATTTGTTCTTATATCAGTGCATAAAATGTTTGAAGTGTCGCCCAACAATTGTCGTACAAGCGCGCAGCCGTCCACGCCACTGGCCAATGATGTATTGCTGCAGATCAGACCATGCAATAGTCGCACCATTTTGCTGCAAATTTCCCATTAATTAAAAAGTTTCAGAAATAAAAATAATTTGTAAATTTCTTGATAAAGGTTAAAATGTCAATAGCAAAAATAAACTTTTGAAAAAATTGCGAGATTCCGGTTCGACGAGAAAACGAAAAGAAAGCGGCGAGCGTAGCGGACGAATAAAATAAAATAGTTAGAAAACCTGACGATAGCTTCAACTATAGTAAAGCGATCAAAAACTATAGCGATCACGAAATACCACTTCCATATTTGAAAAAAAGTTTTTTTCGGCATGTAAAAAAGATAAAATCCCGTACATGTTATGCTTTGGAACTGTTGTATAGTTTTTGTCCGACAGTCATGTCGTCATAATTATTGCTGTAATGTACTGTAGACCGAACAGACGTTGTTTTCGGTTGTGTTTTGTGCCATTGCGATGTGATAGTTAAATTGTTACCAATGGCTTTATGCACACAGTGCCGATGTTTCGTCCAATAATCCACCGGGCGAGATTTTTAGGCCGGCGGATCTATTTCGCGACACCGGCGTTAGAAAGTTGGAGCCCCCCAAATACAAGTGTGAAACCTCTATAATAGGGGGTTGGGGCGGAGCCACCAGCGGGGTCCAGGGGCAGAGCCCCTGGTCAGAGTCAGAGGGCGAAGCCCTTTGAAGCTGAAACTGTTGGCTATTAAGCGTTCACTGAAAGTAGCAAATTTGCCCACTTTTAAAAAAATTTGAAACGCAAAAAAAATCAGATACAATTTATGTTGTTGTTTTTTCAAAAAATGACGTTTATAGGCCGCAATACGTCACAGATTACTGAATGTACAGTAATGACAAGTAATAGACTTGTCCACTTTGGGTAAACTTTCCACACGTTTATTCATTTCATATTATGAATATCTTTTTTTCACACCTAGCATGAGGTCCCTGAGCATACGTGAGCCCCCTCCCCCCGGCCGAAAGGTATGGCGGCCCTTCCACCGGCTCTGTACGCACACAGCCAATAACTAGGGATGTTATGGAACGGCATCCCCGAGGGGATGCTTTCACAGCTTCCCACATTTTAGGCCTTAGCGATTTATTCCAGTGCTTAAACATTTCAATCGGTTGCCCTTTCATTTTACGACAGCTTCTATAAACTCTGTAAATTACAAATTCACGACAATTGACAAACTACAAATTTACGATAATTCACCACGTATTAACGTAGTCCGGTAGACATCTACCAATGCGTTGTTTAATCCCCCCCATTGTCGACCTTTCCTTTTTCCCACCCACAGCCATAAACCCTAGTGCCTCACAAATTGTCGATCAGTATGGTCAGCTATCCTAGCGACAGCTGGGCTTCTTGTTTATAGTGGCCACTGAACCAATCAGCGAGTGACATTCCTGTGTGATTTTTTTTGCGATCTTCCTTCTAATATATTGCACATTATGGTTATATTTTACGTGTGCTCTCCAGTCTACACGTTATATGTTGTGCCTGTGTTTTTATCGCTAACATGAATTCTACATCGTGTACACTTTCATTGTAGCTACTCATCAGCTGAAACATTAGTTACAATATATAAATCCATTAACTTAACTGAAAATTAACATTAAAGTTAACATTAAATTAACTGAAAATGTTGTAATTTGAAGTTTATTTTATAACTTATTAGTTATTAGTTAACCCAGTGTTTTTCAATCTTTTTGCTGCAGTGGAACCCTACGTAAATGTCAAAATCACTCACGGAACCCCATGCAACGATCTGCAGACGAAGTCCAGTGGCGTAGGCGAAGTGAAAGTTTCGGCGTGTCTGGGGACCGATGTTTCCAGCGGGGTCAAGAGACAAAAAAACCTCTGTAGGTTTGAGGACAAAACCTCCAAAAGCTGACGATAAAACAGGGGGCAAAAAGTTGTTAAATTTTTTGAATTTGACCGTAATAGATAATAATTTAGCAATTTTATTTCACCAGTCGACAGCGGTACGTTATTGTATTTAACCAAAAACAGTCAGCGAGGCGGTCACCAACGGCCGTTTAGTCCCCTTCCACCAACCCAGAAAATTATCATCGGACCTTTTACGTTTAACATGGACTCTCTCGGGAAACTCAGAGGGTCTGGAAACCCCAGCTAGCTGCGCTGCTGCGTGAGGCTTTTTATATCTTTTAAGCAAAACGTTTCAGAAATTGAAATTCTTTCAATACATAATCAAACGATTTGTGAATACTAACACTAATACGTTAGCGTTCATTGTTCAATGCAAATATTAAAACTGTTGACAACAAAAAAATTTTCAACACTGTATGCAAAAGTAGATGGCGAAAATGCTAATTTCGAACTAAGTATTTGGTGCTTATTATTTCTATGGCATGGTCTGACGTAATTTCGCAGAATTTGCACGCTACGTTATTTTTTTGTCCTTTTTGCTGACCAGCGGCGAAACATTTGGGTTCCACGGAACCCCGGTTAAAAATCGCTGAGTTAACCTTTAGTTTGCAAAATTTAGGGAAAACACTAAAATTATGAGCACCCATAATATTCACTGTCGTAAATTTGTTACTGTCTGTTCAAAAATTGAAATTTCATGCTGCCTGATTTATTTTAACACACTACGACAGAATCGCCAAAGAAACTGGATCACGATCAAAATTCAAAATTAAAATCTAACCAAGTTCCTTCATACCTGACAAAGGATTTCATTAAATTGCCGCACCATTTTTGGAGTAGCTAGCTGAAGAAAAACAAAAAGCCCCCAAACACCACAGCCTTCTCAGTCCGTTCTTTGGCAGAAGAAGTAACAACAACGCTGAATATAAGTCAATGTAACAAATAAGTTAAAATAACACAAATGCACATTAATACTCGTAATACGCATCGTGTTTACACAATTTCAGTATAATAAAACTAAAAATGGCGCGATCGTACTAGGCGCATGTCCGTGGTCTGACAGTGTAAACTGGTGTCCGGCTGAGGGCTAAAGATACAGGGGTTAGCGCCACCCGATGAGCCCCACGTCGATTAGTCAGACAGGCCGGTACTCAATTTACATACCCCAGAGGGTTGCAAGGCTGAGTTGACCTTGGTGTTGGTTACATACCGATAAGGAACCCAGAACGGCCAAAATTTTTGAGGAGGGCAAAGAGATACTTTCGCCCCAGTATTTTCAGTGTACCAGGATCGACTCACTGCATCATGTCACTTTTTTACGTGGGCTTACTACCAGCGTCATAAGAGTACGGATAGCTATTCATCAGCTGAGTTAGGCTCGGATCGACGTAAAATGCACTGCAGTAAGCGGCATAAGCGGCCGCCTGTGATGCACAGTCCACATCATTTGTTTGCTGCGCAATATTACTAGAAGCTGGTGATTGTATCGACATGCCCGCGACAAAACTACTATTAGCATCCGACGATATTCCCGAAAAATTCTGCATGTAGCTGTTATAGTAAGCCATGTAGTCGGCCTGGCTCATACACGACCAAGGAGCAACTGTATTCATATAACACTGTTCGGAAGCAGTTACAGTTGTACATAGAGCAGCATTCGTTGGAAGATAACTGTAACTGTTCTGAGAGGCAGCTGAAATGGTTGTATGGACAGCTGAAGTACTCCTTGCTGGATGACTACCATGTGTGGGAAATGTTGTACTGGCTTTCTGATGTTGCGATGCATGATATAACCTGGTTCTATTTACAGCCGGCATTGACAGCGAATAAAATGTCGAAGATGATAACTCCATCGGGTTCCAGGCAGAGCAGGCCATAGTATGTGACACAGCGCCAGCCGAACTGGAAGTTACCGGCACAAACGGGATATGGCTCGAGTTCGTAGCAGGACTGGCAGATTGAGGGATGGCGCTATTCCGCAAGAAAGCATTGTTTGCCAGCTGGCTGGCGGGCCTCACTCTACTGCCCGAAGGCACTGGTGGCCTTACCAATGACTGAGAAATGGTTTGGTGAACGATGCGGGGTGCTGATCCAACACGGTTGGCTCGGTCAGCCAGTGACGATGGTGTCAGCTTCCTGTTGCCTTTCGTGGAGGTAGGACCAAAACCACCACCGCGAGGGTATAACCCACCATGGGAAATACCCCGCGTCACCGGCGGCAACGTATTTCCTCGGCTGGGTTTTACCGGTGCATTGCGGCCTCTTCCGAGACCGGTCCGATTTGGACCCACCCCATCACGATCTTTGCTAGAACTGACCGAATGCACATCCTGTGCCTCAAAGCCTCCACCAGCACGAATTGGTCTTTCTCCGTGAAAACCTCTGGGTGCAGCAGCAAAGGGTCTGGCAGCTCGCAATCTTGGACCACGAGGACCAGCATCTGTATCAAACCTTCCACAAGTGGGAAACATCGGCGTCCGAAAAGCTAGATTAGAAAAACGATTAGCGGCCGGACCGCGGCTGTTGAACATCTGGTTTGGTCCGATGTTGTAGCTTCCTAGATGGCCACTGTTATCCCAGGAGCTCGAGGTAAAACTTGGATCATCTGCAGTAAAAGTGGAATCAGCTGGAATAAAATTGGGATTATCCCAATTTTCTTGCCCTAGTGGCTGTGAGTTTGGACCATGGAAACACGTGTTGAACACGTGGTTAAAACCATTACGACAGACACCAGAATTTATACATTCATCATTCCAGGTCGAGCTAAAACCGGGATCGTTTGGCATAAAACTGGAATCATTTGGGACAAAGCTCTGATCATCCGTGATGGAGGCATTGTTCCAGTCTTCGGGTGGAAGTCCAGCCTCAGCACGTATTCGCTGGACCAACTCCACCGGATCTTCGTTGCTGTCGATCCCGTACAAAATCATCCGTTTGTTTTCCTCATCTGCCTCTGTCCACAGTCCTAGGTGTCGCAGAGCCTTCACACACAAACACAGACTGCAGCAGCTCTTGCATTTGCTGAACTGTGACTGTACTACAGGGAGGGCCAAAAACGTGCCACTTTACCTTTGTTCATATCTTCAACAATTATTGATCAATTTTCAAAATTCTTTCACTGGCACACTCTGCAGACAATTTGCGATAATGTGATTATTATAGATCTCACAAAACCGTAAATGCACCTCTACACTACCTTGTGAAATAACCATGAAATATGCATACATAACGATAATAACAAACATTTTGGTAAAATTGAAAAAACACTTCAGACCAACATTGCAGTGAATGGTCTGTATGACACTAGACTGTGTGAGTATAACACAGTCTAGTGTCATACGAATCATTCATCGCTAGCAGAAACAGAAAAAAGAAGATATTAGACAAAAAAACGAAAGAGCCTACAAATCAAAACAAAAGGTAAAAAACTGTTTATCTGTTTACTTTTGCCTACAGTATGTGTTGCAACTCTAACATAGCAAGTGCCTGTGTTTCCTGTCTTAAGCTTATGGTGCTGTACAAATCGGCTTTCAGCTGTAACTTTAACACAGACTCAGTGACATCACAAGCAAAGACTGTGCGACTCTGAAGAGAGATGCAAAAGACAGAAGCAGATGACAGAGGAGTTTGTCATAAACCTGCCACTACAGAAAAAAGTACTAACACTTGACAAGAACAAACGAACGAAGGTTATGACAGATAACATGAACAACTTGATTTACTGAAATATACTGAAGAAGAAAAGGCCAGCTGACGCAAAGGGGAATGCGCAACACCAGCGCATGTTTGAAAGCCCAGTGCGAACCGAGCAACGATGTTTCTTTTACATTCGCCAGAGAGTGCCAGATGGCATGACCAGTCTAGCTTGGCCGTATTGGCTGAAAATCGCAAATTTTTCCTACCCCATCTCATTTAGTGCCCTTGCTTGGGGTGACCCCTTTTGAATTCACGGAAAAGCTTTACAGATCCTAAAACTAAAATCTTCCAGGCAGCCGATGGTGAATAATTGGCGATCCTAGCTTAAACCATTTTGGACTGATCCATTGTGTGACAGACAGACAGACAGATGGACGGCCGGCCGGGCAGAATTGTGATGGCTAAGATGCGCTACAGCAGTAGCTGCTGTTACACGTAAAAATATACAGGGCGGTCCAAAAAAACCGGCACAAAGTTTGTGGCACCATAATTTTCCAACCGTACATCACAGTCATGCGGTTTCCAGCAAAATGTTCTGAAAGAAATTCTTTACATGACTAATGTCAGTATTTAAATACAGCAATTAAATATTCTTTGTTTTTGCCGCTGGCAAGTTAACTATTGAAAAACAGTATTACCTTCAATGTATCTTGGTCCATAAAAACATGCCACTATTATTTTATAAATAGCTCCTTGAAACATTGGCCGATTTCAATAATTTTTGGCACGCGACATTAAGAAGAAACTTGACACAAAGATCTATAGTTTTCGCCAGCTCACTTTAACAGTGTCGCTGCACTACCGTGTGAAATGCAGAAGTTGCAGGTTGGCCATTGACAACAATGAATTCCTACCGGGTAGCATATGCATCGGCTCAGAAAATATTAACTGAATAGTAACAAACAGAGTGAGCAATTATTATCACTCAAAAAATCACATGTGTCACATCACATCATCTTCATTTCAGCATGTGCTCAAAATGTCCTCCTGCAGCATAAACGCAAGCGGTAGACGTTGACACCATTGCAGTTTGTCGACTTAGAATTTTGAAATAAAGACGAAGCAACAGATTTTTAATGATTTTGTTGTCTCAGTAATTTTCTGAGCTGACGCATGCACTGCCCAGTATGAATTCATTGTTGTCAATGGTCAAACTACGACCTCTGCATTTCACAAGGTAGTGTAGCAACAACTTTAAGGCAAGGTGGCCAAAACTACAGACATTCGTGCCAAGTTTCTTTCTAATGTCACATGCCAAAAATTATTAAAATCGGCCAATGTTACACGGAGTTATTCATAAAATAATAGTGGCATGTTTTTATGGACCGCGATGTCAAGGGTAAAACTGTTTTTGCATCGTTCAACTGCCAGCGGCACTAACAAAAAATATTTAACTGCTGTATTTAAATACTAACTTTAGTCATGTAAAGAATTTCTTTTGGAACATTTTGCTAAAAACCACACGACTCTATGACGTACGGTTGCAAAATTATAGTGTCATTAACTTTGTGCCGTTTTTTGGACCACCCTGTACAATAAAAGTTACAAATAATCTGTGTTTGTTTTCAGTCTACCTTCTCAGCAGCCTCACAGCGAGCCTCCTTCTTGGTTTTCCCAACGCCTACGAAATTCCCCTGGCCCTCGAGGACGACTGCGACGACGAAGGCGGTGAGGTCAGCTCGTGGGATGCGAGTCTCAGAGAGCTCCAGATACTCTATGTTCTGATAGATCACATTCAGCTTAGCAGCTGCGTTCTTCTGCATCACTAAAAATGACAGCACAACTACACATCAACTTAAAGCAATGGTAGAAAATAAGTGACAATTATTAAACATACATTTCATTTGCTCGAAATAAACACAGAATATAAAAAAGCATGAAATACAAAGCCCAGCTGTCACTGAGGAAGACATGCTGCAGCCTATACAGTTACTGTTGCAGTACTGACCTTCAAGGTCATCCAAGGTCGATGATTTTCATCTCATCTGAAAGAGCGTTTGCAATTTCCTATTAGTGATCAATAGCAACCTTGGCCCTATCTCGCACCATTTAGCCACAATAGCGCATATTGACATAATTGTAACTACACATTCAATAATTTCAGACTGACCAAACATTCGGTGGTCATAGCACGGTATTTCCGGCAGCAAACGTTCGGCGTGTGGTTTCAGCCATTCTGCCTCCCGACGCTCAGCCTTCAGTTCCTGCTCTCTGGCGGCAACCACCCCACAGCTCTGTAGAGCATCCACTGCGTTGGCTGCAGCGTTCATTTTTGCTTCTAACTTTGTTGTTCCGATGCCAGAATAAACGTCATCAAACACCGTGAGACTAAAAATGAAAATACAAACCCAATGTCTCGTTAAGCACTACTGCTACCTTAACCACAAGTGACGTGCTTTAAAACAATAGGCAGAGCAGGAAGTTGCAATTTTCTGACAAACAGCTGCAAATTTTTGACCGAGGAGAATATGCGCATTCAAAATCTCAATTTTGCCTCTAAATTTCCCCAATATGGATTTTTAGCCCAAAATTGATAAAAATTTTCCAACCAGAAGACAATTTTCCAACAGCTAAACTTATAGCAGAAGGGGGCCAGCTGCCACGATGGCCAGTGACTGTAACGACTACAATTACTACAATTATCACAACTACAACTACAACTGTTACAACTGTACAGATGAACAGGAAAGAACCCTAAAACTTTCAGATTGTTGAAGATTAAAACTATCAAACCTTTGGATTATCAAGCTGCCCCCAATCAAGCATCGATGTAATCCCAGTCCTGACAGAATATATCGCAGCCACCTTTCACCTAGCTATATGGCCACTGCACTGCGCAATTCCAACTCTAATCCAAACCATAAACTTTACGCTTCTGAGCTGAAGATTGGAAGTGCATACTGGTTACTCAAGGCCTCGCAAACGTTGGCACCAATTTTAGTTTTTTTTCTGCATCTTCCTGTTTTGGAGTTATGAGCCCGTACAGTGCATGGGACAAATAAAAAGATGGACCATAAGAGCCATAATGAGGATTATTAGGACAACAACATATTCACTCTGTTAGCCTCTGATATAGTTTATTTAATGTAATTACTGGTTTCCCTCACTTTTACTGACAAAAATCTCCAGCAAGTTTCCAAGACATTCCAGGACCGTCCAGACATTTTCCCAGAACCTTCATGAGGCCTGCGAAAGTTTAATTATAAAGACAAACGACAGTTCTTACTGCACGTACACAGTGTACTCCCATGCACAAAGTTCTTAATAAGCAAAAACTGTCAGGAAATTGTTCAGTTACGCTTACTAACACAATATGGCAGTAAAAGTGGCACCATAGTTTGAAACATACCTCATCAATGTATTTCGGTAAGTAAGCGCTGCAGCGTGCTACACCTGTTCATCGCAAAACCCCAACAATTAATCAACTATCCAAGATTTTCATTTTCCAGGATGTTCCAGGACCAGAAAAACCATGGGAAAAAATTCCAGACTTTCCAGCAGTTATGAATTAAGAGGCTAGACAACTCCTAATGATTCTACATACCTTGCTGAGTAAAAAATCGAGCCATCGAGAACTGGACCTTCAACAATCTTCACCTCGGGAAAATATTCTGTGATAAGCATCAGAGGATTGTGAGTAGGCTGGAGTTGGATCATCGCTTCCCTCTCCAGTCGGGCTTTATAATGCTGCCAGATGCGATCGTCCCCTTCATATATCGGCATCCCATCTGTACAAATGTATACGATGCATTATATGCACACTCCGGTTTTAGTTTAACTACAAAAATATGTCAGCTCACTGCCAACATACCGTCTACAGCTGCGTAATCCTAACCTTCATCATGACCTGGGATCTTCTGCATGGAAAATTGGCACAGCGGCACTCCAGTTACTAGTGTTTGTACGATTATCGAAATCTGTACAGAAAGTGCAGTTTTTTTAGTAAAATCAAACCAAACTGACACCAATGTTTAAAGTTTCTCTATTACTCATGCCCTGGGAAAAGTTAACAGCAGTTTTGGGTTTTCTGCACATTTTCGTTTTCAAGAGAAAAGCCATGCAAAACAGAAAAATAGACAGAGAAAACCCACATGACATGACAAAGCTCGAGCACATTGAGCCCCGATTGGTTAATGGTTATGGGCCTGCTGATACAGTGCTTGATACAAGCAGTTGCAAGCCTGACTTTTTCCTCATAACTTTGACTTATAGATTTTGGCTTTCAAAGTCAATTTGCCAGTAAATATTCTAAAAATTAAAATAAGCATGCAGTCTAGTTGCTCTAGAGTCAAAATCATCAATGTCAATGCAGTTGCATTGAATCATACAGCAAAGTTTGAAGCTTTCCAGACATTCTGTGGCGTGAGGCAGAATATGTCAAATAATTTGTTATATTCGGTCAACAGACGGTCAGCCATCAAAATAGCAACATTTGCTTACTTTCAGAAATTCCGAATTCCAGGTTATACAGCTTGCGGAGAGCATCACGTGCTGCTCGGGCCTTTGCCATTTTCTTGCTGCTACCCACAGCACGAAACGTTTCACCTTCGATCGTCACGGCAACAGCAAACATAGGATGCAGCGGGTCATCCGATTTCGCCAGCAGCTGGTACCTGACATTTTACCAGCAAATATTACAGCTAGTGAAAAAAAAAATTTTTAATCAATCAATCATCAAATCAATCAAAACACCTTTATATAGCTCCATATGTTGCAAAAGAATCGGAGGCTCATAATCGCAGAGACAGAGACAAAGCTGATTGTTTACTAGCCCTCTACTATAGGCAGTACCAAAAAATTCAGTTCTTAAACTACAGTTCTTATATAGTGGGAAATTTTGTGGAAAGTTATATGACACTGAGTTACAGATAGATTAAGCATCTATGCTGAAATCTTTCACTGGCAGCATTAGCACTTATTTAGTTAACAGTTAACTTTGCATGAGTTAACAATTAATTAGCCACTAATTGTGATTCAAAACTAATATTGGTAATTAACGTGACTGAGAAAATGCAGGTTTCTGTTTAATAATAGTATCAACAACAACAACAACAACAGTTTTTTTAGTAGTAGTCATTATTATTATAGATGCATCATCAGATACCTGGCCTCAATCTCCATCTCGCCAATAATCGTCAGCGGGTTTTTCCCGATGAGCTGCGAAAGTATATTGTCATCACCAAAATCCTGCAGTTCCTCAGGAAAATCATCATCACAGTTGTCAGCGATTGGCTCATTGGTGGATTTCACCCGCTCCGTTGCTCTGCCCATATCAACATCTGAAACTTCTTCTTTGGACCTGGAAAAATCGTAGAAAAGTTTGGACTTCATCTTGGATGGAATGATGACATCGTAAGAGAAATCATCAGCTGAGCTCGGATAAGAAGGAAATGTAGGAAAAGGTGGAGCTTCTGTAAGAGAGTCAATCACTCCCAGGTAGATTAGAGCATACTCAGCCGCCATTACTTTGGCTTTCTTCTTTGACTGTGAGATGCCTTGAAATTTCTACACAGGTCAACAAAAACGTCCAACATTGTAAAAAGATGAATTAAAGGCTTTGGGATCTGACTACATATCTGTCTGCATTTGAACAAGCATGACAAAACTGTAACAGTTTCAGATAATTGCAAAGCAAAATGTAAGTAAGTTTATCTCACGTTTTGTGGTTTTTTCTTACTTCTCAAGTGCTTTATCATGTTTACGCCACAGACTGGACTACAACCTGTCTGTAAAGAGCCAGACTACGTGCAACACTGTTCTCTTACCATTCCTAGAAAACATGAGCCAACGTTAACAAGTCCATTGGCCTCCACTGAAATGTCATCAGCAGTAGCAGCAGTGTAATATATAAAAAGCAAACAGCTCATTACCACAGAAATGCTAAATCATTTCAACTTGTTATTTAATAAATCTCATAAAATTGCAACATATATTTTAACTTCTAGCATGGTATTCTTATGTTCTTAATCCAGCCATTGGCATAATAAAGATAATACTATTGTAGTCATTCATGTTTATTGCTTACTTGTCCATCAAGTTCTACCTCCATCACATAGGTAGGACTGTCTGGCGGCCCAATGATAGCAGCTGTGTGGAACCAGACGCTTGGTCTAATCTGCAGCAACTGCCTGAGTCTCATCTTTGACTTGCGCAGTCGAGGAACGTAGACATCACTATCACTATCGGCATCATCTTGATCAACGGCACTGTCCATATCTCTACTGTACTGCAAAAACATTTCCTAAATTAAATTAAAAAGCAGTCAGGTCAAGGCTTCTGTTGCAAAAGTTCCCCCACCCATGACTCTAACACTAGACTACTTCTTCTTGTATCTGATATGACCGAAACGCGTCGATTAACTTCTTGGTTGATCTCACAGTAGAACTCTGTTGAAACATCCAAGTAAAAATCTTCTGTTGTAAATTCCACCATCAAATCAACTGAATTGTGACAACATCTATTGTAGAGTAAGGACAACCGGAAACCAGTGTTGATAGTGCAAAAGTTAAAGCTTTCTACGAGTTTCTGTAATAAACCGAAATAGTGCTTCCTTTACACTAGACTATAGAAAAAAATTCACAAAAACGCTACTGACACTGTCTCTCAGTAAACAGCTGACTGGCACTGTTAACTTTACGTAAGATATATGTCATTATGTTGGGAGTTGTAAATGCCCAGTAACCGTGATCTTTAACCTCTAAAACTAATAATGATTTCACCGTTTATTACGCCTAGCTGATGGGGAGCTGCTCGCAGCCTCACCAAGAGCCCCACCCCCAGACATAATTTGGCTGTTTGAACCACGGCGCAAATCTTGTTTGCCGTGATAATTTTCTTCCAGATATGACTACTTTTTAGATAATGTACATTAAGCTGTCACCACGCAATACATACGTGCCAAACCACTTTACTTAGTTTCAATTTGCACCCAGCTTTTTTTAAAGACAACTACATCAAATAGTGTTTATGTTTACTTTCCAGCAACCGTAGAATATTTAACAACGATCATGAAAATGGAGCTGTGCGGCTGAATAACAATTTATCACTCGAGTACTCAGCGAGTTGCTTAACGAGTACCCGAGTACTTGTTTAATAATAAGCAACTAAATAAACTTATTATATACCTCTAATACAACATTGGAGGTTTAGTAACCCAGCAATATTACAATACTACACGGCATTTAATCATTTAATGTGCAGCTACAATTCTAGCTACGGACCTTTTAGAGTGAAAAATTTTGTTAGTTGCGAGTTGCAACATATTATCAACAATGCAATCCGAATTTATTGCGACTACTCTTCAGTTGATGGCCATACCATAAGGTCCATGTTGTAGCATATTTTTATTGTTTATTATTTTGTAACTTAGACTATAGTTAACGCTTGCTGTCAGACACAAATTGCACTTCAAATATGTCTATTTGAAGAAACGAACAAATGCAAGAAAAACATTTTAAACCAGTTTAGTATCTAATCAATGACAGTGAACCAGACCTGGTAACTATCAGTTTTTATACCAACTTAACAGAAATTAATGAGACACAAATAGTTAGGCAAGTCTTTTTCTCACCCCAGTCTTGAAGAGATATTAACACGTCTACTTCTTCTGGATAAATGGATGACTTCAGACGCATGTTGGGATGTTAAGGCAACTACTGCATACTCCTTTACTGATGTGGCTTGTGATCACAATTGTAATGACAAATACAAGTATTTTTCATTAGTTTCTGAAAATTTCTGTGACGACTATCATGTGATTTATCACTAATTACTGCATCTCTTCAATGTATCATTACAAATGCTAGCCAATAACTCCACAAAACAATATTTTACCAAATAATTGTTGTGATTACTAATATACAACAGGTAAAATGGTAAATAATATGACTGCAATAGTCACAACGGTCATGGTAGTAATTTGCAGCATTACTCGTTTTAAGGCATCCAACCCGGTTTAAACATTAAAGCAAGTAAAGAAAAAACAACAACTAAATGACATGCACACATCTAATTACCCAACATTTTATCACAAAGTTAGGATTTTCACATAAAACGTGTATAATGTGTCTGTGATACCAAATATGTATAGTCTGTCAACAAAAATGGCAAAAAAAGTTGAATCTTCCCTAAATTTCACCACAAAGACTGCAAATAGCAAGATTTTCATCGGTTTCATCAGTAATCAGTGCAAAAACACAGGTACTAATTACCCAAATTTGGAACCAGGTAATGAATTCTAGAACCGGGTTTGGGCAGCTGGTACAAATCATTAGTTCACAGTACCATCGTCACGACACAGAGTTCAGTCAGTTCAGCTGATGAATGTAGCACAAAATGCTGGTTGACTGCCAACCCTTGAACCAAGCCAAGCAGCTTGAGACACAGATCCACCTAAACTGGCATCTATTCTAGATCGTAGCAAGCTAACGAAAAGCTGATACTCGTTTCACCATCCCACAGAGGGCATAAGGCTGAGTTGACCTGGGTGGCTGGTTACATATCAGGATGGTACCTACTGCAGACAGTCACCCATCCAGGTACTAAACAGCAGCATAGTGTTACCGCTATGCCATGCCATCACACTAAAAATATTCGGCAAAATTTAACACACAACATCAAGATTTCATCACGTCAATTAACTGAGGCAATTCTGAAAGATCGTTCACCACACAACCCTTATCAACATCTTTCAAATCGTCATCGGCATAGCGGCGGGTTGGATCGAATAGAAAAGATTTCATCCCAATCGTACGTGGAGCAAAGTAATCTGGAATAAGCTCGTCACCGACGTGGCCTGCATCAGTGGGATCAACACCCCCAGCCGCCCGCAGTGCTTGCTTGTACATCCTCGGGTCCGGCTTTTCAAGCCCACTTCCCGCTGAATATTCAAAGAAATCGAAATAAGAATACAGTTCGAGTTGCTTTAGCGTTGGGATCATCAAGTCACTGCAGTTTGACACAAGGCCGAGGATCATCCCACGACGTTTGAAGCTTTCCAGACATTCAACGGCATGCGGTAAAGTTTCTCGAATAGTCGAAGAGTCTGCAGCAAAATGCTTTATCAGTGCAACAGACATCGGTACCAGACTATCAGCACTGCCGTGGTAACCAGCGGCTGTGAAAAGACGATAGTGAAAGTCCAGCCACCATTCACGCTCGCTCATGCCATGGTGCTTTCCATACGCTGGATGATCTTGCCTCTGCATAAACAAAACATTCATCTGTTTATCAGTCTGTCTGAAATCATTATCAACTCGAGTGCCACTGACATACAAACATAAAACAATGCACATTCCGAAAAAGATCTGCACTATATTTGGAAGATGATGATCAAGGTGTCAATTACCAGAACCATTGCGGCATGGAAAAAATTGCTCCCCAATTCTGCGCTGGTACCGTGCATGTAGTCTTTAGTAGAAGTTTACTACAGGTCTGAAAAAACATTAAAATCTCAAAGGTCAATTTTGACGATAGTCGCCCTTTATTTTCATCATGTCAGAAAATTTTCTTCTAAATGTAAACAATTTAAGCACCTCTCACTTTCCTCTTCCCCTCCTTTTTTATCTTTTCCTATTAAGATGTCTTTTACGCAGATGTTTCTGTCAAATCCAGCTAGAGGCTCAACAGAGTGCTGTAAGCTCCTTCAATGGGGGTCTAGGGCAAAGCTGCAGATTTTGCAGCGTTATGAATCCAAAAAATGCATGTTATCAAACCAAAAAAAATCATAAAATTTAGGTCCTAGAATAACGTAGATTGCACCAAATCCCATTAAAAGACTCAGAATCCCTTTAATTTTTCCATACAGCATTTTTTCCCGCAAATTTATGTAACGTTGATGCCCATGCACATGCGAATGTATACCTTCTGTTGCCAGGTTTTCTGATAGACGCTTTGAATATCGGCTTCGGGTATGTCAATTCCGAATGACTTGGCCACTTTGGCATACTGCTGTGACGTTGATCCCTGAACCTTGATCAGCGTGTTGAACAAATCAAATGTCAGTACTTTCAGCCGATACATTTGCAGCTGAAAGAATACAACGTGTAACTACAGAACTAAAAACATTTCATCTGCACAAAAAAAATCAGCCGGAAACAGAAAAAATAACCAATGGCAAAGCTGAGAAACAATGACTTATGTTAGAAACCTAACTGTACTTAACCAGTAGGGATGCGCGAAGCAGCTAATTTGCTAAACAATTAACAGAAACGGTTTTCACTCAAATTAAATCAGTCTATTAACTGACGACTTTTTCAGTACCTATTCTATTAGTCCAAAATGACAGTATAAGTAACACAAATAGGAAAACATGATACACAAAGTGTAGCACATACCACTTGAGCAAATATTTGCAAGTGAAATATGACAGTAATTCTTAGGGGCGTCTATTCCCCCTAAGTCCTTGGAGCAAGTTTCCTCCCAAACTTAAGGTGAGGTGCCGCAGGCGCCGAGAACGAGGCGCCGTAGGCGTCAAGGGGATGGGAAATGAGAAGGGGGTATTTCCTTCCCCAGTGGGGTATCCCCCTCCCCAGCCGACTAGGCGGTCTGGGGGAGCGTCGTAAGCTCAAAAAAATTTGGTGCATTTTAAACGTTACAGAACACTTCTGGTCGCAAGATATCGTAAATCATGAGAACAGTATATTACAAGCTGAAATGCAGTAGGCCTATGACCTATGCCATAAAAACTGGACAGCAAACTTGAGCATTGGCTATAGCAAGGAAGAACTAACATTCGTGAATCTCGAGGATCAACCACGTCATTAGCAATCTTATCATCATCATCATCATCATCATCATCGTTAGCTGTAGCAACAGCAGATTGACACTGACAGTGGCAAACAAGACAGACACACATACTAGACTACTAGAAGCCAGTTGTCATTAATATAAACAGCTTGAGAGTCAAATGCATCATGAGGCAACTGTAGATTGTAAATGAATTCTTATACCGGTAACTTGAGTATTGATCAGTTCACACAAAAAGACAAAAACACAACTGAGTTAACATAATTCAAGTCTATTGGCTGACATCCCTACATCACTGACACTGGCGTGTTACTGACAGTTTCACACTCAATACTTGTCTTTTACCATTCAGACACTCTTGCAACAAGATGCTATTGGTCTCAAGTAAGTTTGTTTATCGTTTCTGATATTGTGATCAGTTGCAGCTGGTTGCAAAAAAATTGTCACAATGCTGCCCTTTTACTCCAAAGTCTAAAATAACTGTTCTGAGCCTTTAAGTTACCAAAAACTCCCAACCTTTGTGACATTTTGCAATTAGAATTATGGGTAATTAATCCAAATAGTGAATGAAACATTTTCTGGTGTTGTTTTGCATGTGTAAGGAAAATGATTTGGGGGAAAGTAAGGGGAAAAGTTGAATATTATAATTTTGCTTTTCTGATTTATTGCATATACATGCAATATCCATATCAAAAATGCAGAATTATAATATTTAACTCCCCCTAATTTCCCAAAGGTTTTTGCAAATTTAAGAAAAAAATTTGAATGTCATTTGTGCATTTCTATATACTGCATAAATGCTAAATTATAATATTTAACTTCTCTCCCCTTCCCAAGAAAACTTTCCTAGGGCAGAAGAAAATTTTTGTTTGGGAAAATTAGGAGGTGGAAGTTGAATACTATGATTCTGCATTTCTAATATAACATGCAATACATCAGAAATGCAGACATAAAATATTTAACTTCCCCCCTAACTTTCCAAAAAACCTTCCCCCTACTTTTTTCATGGAGCATATGCTCCAATGTTTATATGATGTAGACGCCCCTGGTAATTCTGACACAATTTATGAACTATATACAAGTTACTAAACTAAAAATGACTGAACTACTTCTCCTATTCACGAAGAACCAAGCCAAATGCAGGACTTTTTTCAGCACTTACATCCAATTTCGATATTTTTCAATGCAAATTCGCCAACTGTTCAACAAATTCTGCCACAGAGTATGTATGTGAAAACTAGAAATTCAAAACTACTCAAAAATGGTCATCTGTCACTGACAGTAACACAGTAAGCCACAACTGAAAAAATCACCACATCATGTCATAATCAGTTTCCATTAACTTCAGCAAACACACACTGTGCAATACATTTACAGAAATGACAAGTAAAATGCTTGGGAAAACTCAGAAATAAATCACACTTGCAGAAAATGAAAAGAAAATAATAAAAAGATGCATATTATTAACAAATAACAAACTTGTGAGATTATACTGTGGCCCATGTAATATCCAGATCTCTCAGAGATCTTAAAGCAAGTAAATATATAACAAAAGTAAATAAACAAACAAATGCAAACAAATGGGAAAAAATCAACAAATACTAAACAAATAACACTGCAGTCAGCAAATGTGTCTAAAATGAAACTCGTAGTACAAAACCCATTTGTTTGGCTGAGAGCACTCTGGAGATCTTCTCTAGGTGGGTGCTATACAAATTGACATATTCATTCATTCATTCAAGCCTCTAACTTTATTTGAATTTTATGATCTACACTTAGACCTGTAAGCGAGAGTGAAAGCAAGCGATATTTTTCCCGTGAGCGAGCAACAATACATACAAGCGAGTCCAAGCGAGCAAAATTTAAAACGGCACATGATTTTTTAACGCGGGACAGAATGTAATGCTTCGCTCGTTTTAGCTGTCGTCATGGCGTCTGTCTGTCTCTCTGTCTGTCCGTCCGTCACGCTGTATACACGATTGTATCAAAACGCTGTAAGCTAGGATTACGAAATCTTTATTGACGGCTGCCACAAATTAGCTTCTAAATCGACCTACTTCCAGGATCCGTAAAGCTTTTCCAGAAGTTCCACAGGGGTCATCCCAATCGAGTGCATTAGAATGAGTACTTAATTATGGTGTGAAGCATTGGCAATTTTGAGCCAAATATCAGTCACCGTATCTCATAAACGGTGCAAGATGGCCGAGTTTACTATTGATCACTAATAGGAAGTCCCAAAAACCCTTTCAATTTACACAAAAATCGATGACTTTGAAACCCAAAAATAGAGAGTTTGAGGTCGATTGTTCCATGACATATTAATGTTACAAGTTACAATCGAAAATGTTGGGGATGTTTTTTTCTGGACACGGAGTAATTAACCATTAACTGACCTAATTATGAAGATGGCAACATTAATACCTCAGTCGCGCAATGCTGGATAAGCATCGACTCACAGGTTTGATAACCAAAAATTAACTTAACCTCTTGGGTTATCCTCGTGCACATTGTTCCATGCCAAATTTTGGCGTGAAACAAAGCGCCATGCACGCGTTAATCCGGATAATTCACCAAGTTCCAAGTTAATCTCGTGGTCAACCGTAACCCGTGCATGAAACAGTCAACCCTTGAAGATTTTTTGCATCTTTAGATATCTATAGGCTCCAACGCACATATCAAAAGTAAATTGCACCGAAGGCAACATGAGTAAGTTATGAAATTTTTAGCATTAAACAAAGATTTGGCAGTTTAGGTATTGACCCCTAGGTTTAAGTAGACTTCCATCACTTTCACCTTGGGTATCACACATTAAAATGTGAAGTACGCTAACTATGGAATCGACTTCGACGTGATTTGATGGAGATCACATCTCCTGCAAAAAATTATGAAATAGAAAAACTACTTAATCCAAACAGTGAAACAAAATAGTAGTCTACTGTTGTATTTTGCAAAATTCTAAGCAACCAGAAATGAATTTTCCAACGAAACTTAACAATTTCTCACTTTTCTCGCTGAGCGAGAAAAGCGAGCGAGATTTACCTACGAGCGAGCGAGAAAACGGTTGGTGAATCGCTTACAGGTCTATCTACACTGTGTCTCAAAAAAGTTGACCCTTTTTATTTTTATAACATCTTTGTTAGATTTAATCCGATTTTGCTAATTTTTGGCAAAAACATAACACAGGAAATTTGAAACAAACACATGTACACAGACTGTTCACATCTCATTCCGTATGTATGTACTTTATCTTGTAAAAACTAACCGTGCATAAGAACGCACACTGTGACGTCGGCCGCTCCCCGTTCATTGTCACTAAACCAAAATCTCACAACTTCTATAAAAGCGTATTCAAAGTTTTAACCTTCCAGCTTTTGGCAAAACATTCAAAAATTAACTTATGGCTCTGCAAAATCTTCCAATATAGATAAATTTTCTATCAAAATGTGAAGTTAGCAGCGCCTGATTGCTGCATGATCTCGTCTGGTCAGCATCAGTGTGTCATCGGCGAGGCAGTTTTCGAAGATGTGGCATGAAGGCTACGCGCCTTTGTGAGAACACTTTCTCTGAAAATATGAATGGTATTTGATAGTTATCTGATGTGACAATTTGAGTTTTATGTGGAGACTTCATGTTAGATGTTATAGGCTATACTGCATGCCATGTAAATTGTTGCTAAAATTTACAAGGTACAGCACGAACACATGAAACGAGATGTGATGGGCAATCCATTTGTGTTTGTTACAAATTTCCCAGAGTACGTTCCTGCCAAAAATTGGCAAAATCGAACAAAATCCGACAAAAATATTGCAAAAATAAAAGTGCAAACTTTTTTGGAGACACAGTGTAGTAAAAACAAACCTAGAATACATCTCTGGCAATATTAAGTAAGTCTGATACAGAGGATCACTAAAAGATACCTCCACAATTTAACAGCATGCTTACATATCTGCTGAAAAGTCAACCTTTGAATATATAAATTCACAAAATGACATATTGATACATTTAATGCATTGTGGCATTGTTGATCACCTTCCATCTCTCCATCCATGAGACTCAAAAATTAAAAGGGGTAAAAAAACAAAATTGACGTAAATGTTTTCAAGGGCAAAACTAACCAGTGGGTCAATTTTCAACTCTAAAGGTCTGAAAGGTGAGGGTAGCACAGCTCTACGTAGATGGCCACATTATGGCGACACTGGCTGACATTTTTTTCTAACACTAGCAAGTCTTAAGCTTCTGTACTGGACCTAAGGGCGTACATTTTCACAATACTGCAATTCAAAGAGTTTCATAGATCTGTTGCAGTTGTTGCAATGCCTTTAGTCCGGTCGTCCGCAGTCCAATGTGCCCGGCTGGAACCTCGGGTTCACTGGGATTGATGCGGATCAAAGTCCCGTTGCCGGCACTGCGCAAGACCAGAGTTTCACTCTCATGCCGTATTGTGGGAACTGCCAGACCTAGACAAAAACAATGCACAATTCAAGACATTTAGTGTCCAGGCCAAAAAATGTGTTTTGGAGCAAAGGTGTCGTGATTGGGGGAAAGAAAAAAGGACCATTGCCTGACGTGCAAAATATTCCCCTAAATTTTCGGCTCTCTGAAAATCTTTTTCTGTCCGAAAATTGCCATCCAGAAATGCGAAATTTGGGGCTGAAAAAAACATATTTTTGAAAAAGAAATTAGGGACAAAATTCAAATTATGAGCACCCATAATGTTCTCCATTAAAAATTTGCAACTGCCTGTCAGAATTCTGTCGAAAATTTGCAACTGCTTTTACCTACTATTTTAACTCATAATGCCACTGGTCATGGAGGCCCTGGGGCCTTGGGAGGGGCTAATTCACAAAACAAAATTAACAAATACAATATAAGATTCCAATAACACCATAATTGAAAGCACGAAAAATTGCCTGATGATTCTCCTGCAAACAACTCCCACAAAATATCATCAGAAACAATAGTCCTGGCCCTCTCAGGCTAAATTTTTGTTGCTGACAGTATAGGAGTACCTTTATTTGCTTTCATGTATGTGTTTCCAAAACCCGAACAAAGAATCCAGTTAAACTAATACAGAAAGCAGATTTTAGCATAAAATGACATATAAAGGTCACTGAAGATCACACATTTTAAAGCTGGGAACGCACTCGTGTCATGTGTCATGTGATACTGCAATCTAATGTTGCAGTTTTCAAATCAATGAGCAAATGAATGAACAAAAAAACAAATGAATGAATTAATAAATAAATAAAGCAAACAATTAATGAGTGAATGTTAAACGAAATCATCAACTGCTAAAGGAATACCATAAATAAACCAAAAAAGCAGTCAGAGACCGCAGACCTCTGCCAAGCATATTGATTCGACACAATATTGTAGTCCTAGTCTAATCCAGGTTTTGAACCAATTGCTTATTTAGAGTTTCGTTCGAACTCCGATTACATTTTATGTGTCATTGACTCAGCACTTTTTCTCATAACATCCGGTCATACTGAAACCTCACTTTTGCAAATCAAAGTGATCCAAAATCCAGGATTCCTTCCAAATCACACCCAAAATTGAACTACTTGTAGTTTTTGCCATTCCCGACATGCCCTCAAAATTTCAAAAAGAGTTATCTTGCTAACACACAGACAGACAGACAAACAAACAAACAAACTCCGGCAAAAACACAGCCTCCTTGGTGGAGGTAATTAAATCACTAAAATCAGTACCTGCGCCAATTTCAATGACGACAAAAGGTATTCCGGTCCATAAACTGTTTTGCTGGAAAGCTCGATATCGCTTCTCTTGTGCCCTTGTACGATCACCCTGCCAGTCCCAGTCTCCAAACATCAATATGTTAGGTCTCGCTGGACCATCAGGTATTGCGCTTTTAAGTATCAGGTCGCTGTCGACATCAAATGTTGTGTTGCGAGGCATTGGCCATATTTCTGAACTGATGGATGTATCGACATGCTGCAGAAAATGTATGCTGCCATGGCATTCGACAATACGATCTTTATCAAAACCAGCTTTCTGGACAATAGCATACACACTTTGAACAGAAAATTCACCAACAATGCAAAAAATATACAACATACAACATATCTAAACAAGCTTCGCCTTCAACAACATGTACTTTAGAGGTGCTGAATTAATGTGTTTAAAATTTAATAGCTGAAAACATTGCTAAAAAATGTACGTTTTTTTCACAATTTTGAATTAATTCATTGACAGTTACTATAAACTCAAATACAAAAATAATTTAATCATTACCAGCTCGGGAAACAACACACTGAGCACATACCTGCAGATGTCCATCGACATTGCTAGTGAATGCAAAATAGCCATGCTCCATCTTCTGGCACCAATTCAGAATAATCCTGAAACCATCGTGAGGCTCAGCCTTCTTGTACAAATTGTAGCGGTGGCCAAAAAATCCCCAAGCAAACTTTGGATCATCCTGAAACCAGCGCGGTGTACTCGTTGACTCCAACCGAAGACCTTAGATCAATCACCATTCACCAGCATGTTCATTTTCCAAAACAAATTAAACAAACCACACCATAATATGATACAATTCAACTGAAAGTTTGCCAAATAAACATAATATACTGACTGAGTGGCCACTAGCTGCCTGAATAAAATAAGAAATTTGAGCTAATGCTCACAAGATGCGCGAAAGCCTATAGCAGTTCCTCTTCGCAAACTGTCAATCTGTCTCCAGCCTTTTCGTCACAGTTCATTCTTGCATTTTGTGCTGCAGCAGAAGATCACAAAAATTAATAATAAACAGCATGTCTGTACCTATTTGCAATCGTTTTCAGGCTACACCAGATAATTGCAGTAAAATAACCACTTTTTAGGGCGGTAGCTGTCTTTGATGCCCGCCTGCACGGGGTTGCATGAACCTAGGGGATCGGGACTTAGACTGCTAAAATCTACGTTTAATGCTGAAAATTTCACATGCCAGTTGTCTTGGTCTAACTCCAGCCATTTCGTCATCATCATCATCATCGACAACCGTGGGCTCAATGCCCGTTGGTGTCTGACGCCATTCTTACTATCGCTGCCCACCGCTGCCTATCTAGGGCAGCGTGGCTCAACTCCTGCAGGGTTGCCCCACAC
>Ga0209367_1000032_pt1 | contig 75610 bp, 50 predicted proteins | sample WorMetLIZISLAND2_FD_187412 | JGI IMG/M metagenome (GOLD analysis project Ga0209367, IMG submission 187412) | Marine gutless worms symbiont microbial communities from Max Planck institute for Marine Microbiology, Germany - Olavius geniculatus... ...
CATCGAAGCAGAGTAACAAGGGACAGCACCAGTTGAGACGAGCAAGCTTGTATTCACGATGCATTATGACGTCAGCATTACATCACAACTAGCAAAGAATATTTAACTAACAGTCATATTTTGTCCATATGTTTTGAATTAGCATTTTTTCAGCTACATCTGGTAAAAATTTTGTGTAAATTGATCATCATTTGAGTGAATTATGAAAGAAATAAAAAGGGTGCCCGTTTTTTTGAAACACAGTGTAGACCCTATCTCGCACCATTACTGAGATACAGCGACTTATTGGCCAAAAATCACAAATTTTGCCCACTCCCCTCTCATTTAGCGCCCTTGCTCAAGGTGACCTCCTTCGAATTTAAGGAAAAGCTTTACGGTTCCTGGAACTAGAGTCTTCCTGGCAGCAGATGGTGAAGATTTGATGATCCTAGCTTGCACCATTTTTGACTGATCCACCCATGTGACGAACAGACGGACAGACAGAATTGCGATGGCTAAGATGCACTGAAAGCAGTAGCTGCTTTCGCGCGTAAAAATACTGTGTGCTGTGGTCAACTCAGCCTCCTACTCTCGGTGGGATGGGAATTGGGAAATGTGCAATTGTTTATGTGGTAAATGCCTAATGTGGCTGATTTGGGGTGGTGATATTTGCTGACTGCACTGTGGAAGTGTAGGTCGAATTGTCTTACTCATGTAAGCTGTGCTATGTCAAGTGCTGGACTTTACATTTGTGGTCTGATTTTAAGTATTTGTCATACAGAAAGTTTCAGTTAGACAAGAACAAAGGTAGAAGCTGAAGTATGTTAGTTAACTGAATTTTATTGTGTAGATTTCATTCACTTGCATGCAAATTAATTTATTAACTGTGTAATAGTTATAGTAGCTGTCAAAATGACTTTCAGTGGCAGTTGCAAGCAACTACATCAACCGTCATGTTTGTACTCTGTGTGTCTGTGTGTGACCTAGTATGCTGACAAGCCTCCGGAGTTTGTGTTCAATGACCAAGGCTTCAGGGAGCGTAAGGCGTTGCTAGACCTCAAGACATCCACTCCTGGAACTAACTGACACTGATCGCAACACTGACTAATTAAAGCTAAATAAGTGCATCAACCTACGACCTTGCAATTGCCGAAACAAAAGTGTAACTAATGAAAGTTGTAATTAAGTGTGAAAATATCCTGTGCTACCAGCTGCAATCCATCCCTGAAAACCCCTGTCCGTAAAATTTTTATTGGACCCCTCAAAAATATCAGTGCAGTTTTTTGTTTGCTATCACATTTTTGCTGAAACAAAACTTTTGGGCATGCTGCAGTATTTTCACGGTTGTTCTTATTGGTGATTTCCAGTATGCCACTGTTTTTATGAGCTACTGTCACGGTGCTGCATAATGTTATTGCATGAAGTGCCAGGAAATAAAAATAGTATTATTTCGCATCCCAATTTTTTCAGCAGACTGCAATGGAAGCACAGAAATTTTTAGTTACATTGTTGATTTTTTTGGGCAGCTACAAAGGTTGTAGTTTGTTGTGGTTTTGTAGCTTATTAGTCGTTGTTAGCAACAGACTGGTTTATCTGCAGACCACGGCAGTTTTGCTTCACCTAATGGCTGATAGTCATAGTTTCTTCATCAGCTGATTGTTTATGTTGACTTGTCTTTAGTCGTTATCGCTGTCTCTCCTAGTGTTTAGCCATAAGGAAAATGCTACAACTTTGTTGGCTGTTCATGCTGTAAGCGTAATGGTGGAATTTCATCTTGTTTGTTTAGCTCTTGAGTATCATGTTACTGAGACTTTACACATGTGAAAATGTCAGTATTCACAAATAACAGTCCTGTATGTTGACGTGTCAATGTTTTTTGCAGATTTGACTGTGTCAAACCACAGTCTGGAGTGCAATAAGTGAGTGTTAAACTTATACCGGGGTGACGACTAATCCTCAAAAGTCATGGAAAGTCACGGAATTTTGAAAAACCACTTTCCAGGCTTGGAAAGTCATAGAAAGTAAGCATAATGTCATGTATTTTATCATTGTGTCGCAGAAAATGTGCATTTGTCTTTTTGCTCGAGCCACTTTGTGACTAAAATATGCTAGAAATGCGTTTGCAGCCAGGGCTTCACCCCAAACCCCACTGGGGGAGCTCACAGTGCTTCCCCATGCTCTCTAGTTGGCTCCACTCTTGTATTTGAAAACATTGTGTTATGCTGATAAGTCATGATTTTCGTTTGTTTGGTCATGGAAAAATTTTTTAAATTGGTCACTTTGTTATATACTCCAGACAGTGGTTCAACGCCCTCATTTCATGGTCGTCAACAGTCAGCCTGTACAGTGAGTGGAATATCCAGAATTTTGGAATAGGGGGTCCCCCTCCCCCCGCAAAAAAAAAATACATTTTTTTGGAAGTTTTTGGCACAAAGAATGCATTTTGTGCACAATTTTTACTGAATCCACCACTAGTCTTGTAGTATATGCTGTCATTCATTTGGACACTGTCAAGTGCACCCATGAAATCAACATCTCCGTCATATTACCATAGACAGAGCACCCTTCAGTGCAAGCAGTACAAGCATGGGCATGGATTAAATGTAGGGTAGGTTTTATAGTTCAGCTACCGCGGGTAAATTTCAATTAGTTGCTGGATATGGGTCTCTGATGTTGAACTACAAGGTCGTAATAATTGTGTCTGACAACAGAAATCTTTGTTTGTAGTATGCTTAGTCGTTTCATTGATAGGTTATCGTTTTCAAGTTGCAACCCACTTCTGCGTTGTCCATCTGTGATAATTGAAACACTGCTGCAGTGATTTTTGACAGTTTGAACACCCTGTTAACTATTTTACTTTAATAAGGAAGGAATTGTCTGCACATTTGTAGTGAAGTGTGTCACTTGGCCACACTACTACCTGCATGCAGGTAAATTTTACTGTCGTTCCAGCGTTCCAATTTACTTACATTCCTCTCACCTCACTCTCAGACATCAGCTCAGATCATCTGCATAAAATAATTACTGCGGTCCTTACAGTGCTGACGTTTTCTGCAGCCGTCCGTCTAATCATTGAGCTGAGAATTTGACACCGGTTAAACTTGTCCCAGGAAACATGCATACCGGTTTTAGTTTCCTGCGTCTTTTCGTTTTCAAGTTTCGAGCTTCTATGGGATTGATGAGTGATAGTGCAAGACGTGTAGTGTGGCGTATTCGGATGGTCGCATAAATAATACAAGCGGACAAGTCGCTACGCACCCTGTTCGCTTGATTTTCGGCCATTGGGCCTCACCTATTATATAGTCTCGGCTGGTTGTTGGTAGTGAGTTAGGTGTCGTCATCTTAATCGGCTTCTGTATCTTTTGAAACAGATGTCATCTAGGAATTCATTTCTAAAAGCTAGTTCAAAGCGACAGAACTTGACTAAACTGAACTGAAACTCATTGGGTCAGTTCATTTTCGTTCAGTTCTTTTCTTGTTGAGATCAAGTTAAGTTTATCTCATTTATGTTGCTTTGAACACACTTTGCTGCGCTAAAGAACGCAGGCGTTCGTCGATAGCACGGGGTTATTCCAGGACTCAGCACATGGTTCCTACGGTCAGGAAAAGTCGGGGAAAATCAGAAAAAAGTCTCGGAATTTTACATTCCAAAGTCAGGGAAAAATAAGAGGGTCAGGGAAAATTAAAGTACCGGGGTGCAAAAGTTAACAAAGATGCAGAAAAATTTTGAACCGTTTACGCAGACTGCATACAACAGTTCACAATTTTTTTCTGCTCGCTTCGCTTGCAGATTAGTTCTATCTCCATCTTTAAATTTGTTCCGCCGCCTTTGTTTCTAGTGCGATTGCAAGTGATTGAAAGCCAACGTAGGTATTTCGTGTGAACAAATTAGTCAGGGAAAACGATTTATTTTGTCCTGAAAGGTCTGGAAAGATGAATTCTGCAGAGTAGTAGGAACCATGTCAGAAGATTTCTGTATTAATACGAACGGGTGTGCTCGTCGTTGCTTCTAGCGCGGTTCAGGGCTAAGCGAGCTCTCGGTCGTGCCGTCTTAACGTGGATCCCTGGGATTCTTTACCATTAGCATCTTACAGTCATTGCAGTGTATCTTATCAGATAGTTGTGAACGGATTTAATAAATCAGTCAATCAATCATCTACTTTATTTTTTCTCAGAGATAACAAGTTGCAGTTGCGGATAACGTATTAGAACCGATTAATTATGACGATCTTTGGAGGGGTATAAATAAAGATGTGGGCGCGTGGCGGTTGTCGATTGGATTTCGTGGCATCGGCAATTCAGGTGGATTACAGTCGATCGTAATCCGGATCATAGATTCACGGATTTTGTGCAGGAATTTGCTAATTAATGTAAACCTATTCTGATTGGCTAAAGAGATACAGCAGTTAAACGTGGCCGTAGTGGCATTGCAGTCGTCGGCAGATGCCTATATGCGCTGTAGATCTTAGCCTACTTTTAAGTGTTCTGCATACCGGTTGTAAGTAATTAAGACTAGACTGTGGGACAAGTCACGGCTTCCCGCACTATGTCAGGTCTTGCTTTAATCACGCTGGAACCTTTAACTGTCTGAAACTTTCTGTAGACAGAGCGTACTGCAACACACACTAATTAACGACTAAACGCTGAACTGCAAGCGATAATGTTCTGTACTTACATAAGAAATGAAATAACGCGTCAACAGTAAGTGGGCCACTCTGAGTCACCCGGTTATTAAACGTTTCGTTGACGAGTGGCATCAGCGTCCACCGCTTGCGTTCGTCTGGAGGAGGACATTTTGAGCACATGTAATAAAGATGATGTGATTCAACACGTATGAGTTTTTGGGACTCTAGCCTATTGCAAATTGGGTTGACCATTTATGAGCCGACGCATGCGCTACCTAGTATGATTTCATTGTTGTAAACGGCCAAACTACGACTTCTGTATTTCACCAGGTAGTGTTGCGACAGTATTAAGGTGAAGTGGCCAAAACTAATCATTTACGTCGTTTCTTCTTGACGTTGCATGCCACAAGTTATTAAAATCGGCAAATGTTTCACGGAGCTATTCAAAAAAATTTAACTAGCCTAGTTTTTGGACACGGTTTAGTTGCGCATTCTTTGACGAAAATTGTTAATCAGTGAGTGACATTGGTCTTGAAAAAATTTTATTTACATCACTGCAGTAGCCAACACACAAAGCATCATGCATGCACAGGCTTACCACCGCGGGTGAAATAGTTAAAATCAGCCTATTTTGAAGATGGTTTGAATTAACGTGGGTGACGTAAGTGTAACAACATTTTTAATTGGCTAACGCACTTGAGTGCGTTAATTATTTCTACAACTACTTTTAACCGAGTCGTTAACTGCACGTACGATCACGTACGTACGACGATTTAAACGATCCTGGCGTCTGATTAATTAGAGTGCTATAAATTATTATCATTAGCTAAGAAATATAGGCCCTAGCAGCATCACGAGATGACTGAGAAGCAGTCAGCTGTGGCTCATATTCGCTGAGGACATTGCTATGCATCGACGTCTCGTTTTTACGCGCGAAAGCAGGAACTGCTATAGCGCGTCTTAGCCATCGCATTATTCTGTCCGTCCGTCCGTCTGTCACACGGGTGGATCAGTCGAAAACGGTGCAAGCTAGAATCACCAAATCTTCACTGTCGGCTGCCTGGAAGACTCTAGGTTCAGGATTCGTAAAGCTTTTCCATAAATTCGAAAGAGGTCATCGCGAGCAAGGGCGCTAAATGAGAGGGGGTAGGGAAAATTTGCGATTTTCGGCCAATTAAGTCGCTGTATCTCAGAAACGGTGCTTATTATAGGTTACTAGTAATCACTAATAGAAAGTCGTACACGAGCTTTCGAATTTTGATTGCCACCGAGAGCAACGACCTTGGATGACCTTGAACATTAAAAAAGTGGTTTTATGGATTTTTTGGCGATTTTGGGCTGCGAGACACATTTCAAGAGCGACTTGCGGCGAATTTACTACAGATACATAGGCCTACCAAGACCAGCTGCGTACGAAATTTTCAGCATTGAACGTAGATTTCAACGGTAAAGTCTCGACTTTCTAGGTTCAAGGAAACCTGCGCGCTAGGGCATCAACGAGCGGTAGGCCTATCCCCCCAAATAGTCGCTATTTGACCGTTGACCCCACTCCATATGCTTTTGGTTTAATCATTTATGTGCTAATGGAAAACCGAATACTGCGTCCCAAAACTGCAATGGTTGCGCATAGGCCTATTTTAGAGAAATATGGTACGCCAACTGGGCCGGGGTACAAGTCACTGCTAAATACACCCGTGCAGGATGATCCGCAGCCGTGAAGTTAACCTGTTATAGCCCATTATACAATAGCATACATAGTGCTACAGATAGCCATGGAGTATTGTAGGCTTATCGTTCAACCACGGACATCTAGCAGTAGATGTCCGTGGTTCAGCTGTCGCCGGCAAATGTCAATTATGCAAGCAGCAGAAGCAGCAGCAGCTGGTGCCACGGTGGTAGTTTGATGATGGCTGATGCGGATGCTGCGTGCGTGATGCGGCTTTCGCTAAGTGACGTCCCTAAGTGGATGCTGCGACTCGACTAATTAGCCATGCAACTGTAAGCTAACTCATCTTCATCATTACACAGTTTATCTGCTGTTGCTGCTTCTGCTGCTGATGCACAAATAGTTTGTATTTCATGTGATGATGGGAGCTTGTCTTTGTGCTCAGAAGACTGACGTCGTCCACGTCACACCCGCTGCTAAAGGTACAGTAATTAAACGCATTATCACTTGACGTAGTCTTTCCAAAGCCGCATTGGCTGATTATGGTTTATAAAGCAGCGTACAGAACAAGAAATTTAAGATAATGCTCACGAGACGCGCGAAAGCCTACAGCAGTTCCGGTTCAGTAGTTTAGATGAAAATTGGGGTGTTCACGCTAAGTTAATATACAAATACCAAATTCTCTATTTGGATCGCATAACGATAGTATAACGTGGCGTCATCTTGTGAATGACATAGACTTATGTCGCAGCCCGAAATCGCCAAAAAATCCATAAAACCCCCGATTTTGGCGTTCAAGGTCATTTAAGGTCATTAAATTCGGACGCCAATCGAGAGCCAGTGTACGACTTCCTGTTAGTGATTAATAGTAACCTAGACCTTATCTAGCATCGTTACTGAGATACAGCGACTTATTGGCCAAAAATCGCAAATTTTTTCCACCCCCTTTCATTTAGCGCCCTCGTTCGGGGTAACCCCCTTCGAATTTATGGAAAAGCATTACGGTTCCTGAAACCCCTAGAGTCTTTCAGGCAGCCGACGGTGAAGATTTGGTGATCCTAGCTTGCACCGTTTTTGATTGATCCACCCGTGTGACAGACAGACGGACAGAATAATGCGATGGCTAAGACGCGCTAAAAGCAGTAGCTGCTTTCGCGCGTAAAAACAGAAATGAAATAACATGAACTAAAATTAAATGCACAGAAATGAAATAGAATGAAAACCGCCATTTTTGTTCATTTCACTGCAGGTGACCCGGGCATTTGACTTCGGAGTTGAGTTCAACACTGCTATTGACACTCACGTCACCGCATGCCATTTGATAACAAAAAATTTGAGCTAATGCTCACGGGACGCGCGAAAGCCTATAGCAGTTCCTGTTCACAAACTGTCAGTCTATCTCCAGCCATTTCGTTGCAACTTTTACGGGGGTACCGCTCTTTGATGCCCTCGTGCGCAGTTTCCCTTGAACCTAGAAAATCGAGACTTGGACCTTTGAAATCTACGTTCAATGCTGAAAATTTCGTACGCAGCTTGTTTATGTCTATCTCAACTGGTTTTGGCGCAATTCGCTCTTGCAATGTGTCTCGCAGCCTGAAATCGCCCAAAAACCATAAAAACCCTTATTTTGGCGTTCAAGGTCATTCAGGGTCGTTGAATTGGGCGCCAATCGAAAGCCAGTGTACGACTTCCTATTAGTGACTAATAGTAACTTATGCCCTATCTCCCATCGTTACTGAAATACAGCGACTTGTTGGCCAAAAATCGTAAATTTTGCCCACCCCCCCCTCTCATTTAGCGCCATCGTTCGTGGTGACCTCCTTCGAATTTATGAAAAAACTTTACGGTTCCTGAAACTAAAGTCTTCCATCAGCCGACGGTGAGGATTTGGTGATCCCTAGCTTGAACCGTTTTTGCCTGATCCACCCGTGTGACAGACAGACAGACGGACGGACAGACAGACGGACAGAATTGCGATGGCTAAGACGCGCTGAAAGCAGTAGCTGCTTTCGCGCGTAATAATAACTAACCGGTAGGCCTACAAAGAAATTTATGCTTTATGTAACATAGGCTTAAGTAAACAAAAGTACACTGCAAGGTCATCATTTTGTGAGCCTACGAGTCATTACAAAGTGGCATATAGGCCTCTTAAAATATTTTAAGAACTCTATGCAAAGTGGTCAATGTTCTTTAACGAAAGATATGCCAGAAACAGTTGAAGAAAATCACATATTGCACTGGCGTAACAAACCCGAGATTTCTAGGCTAGCTCAAGGAACCAAGGCCTTGGGATGGGCTCCTATAGCAAGGCCAAGCCCTCGAGCTGCAAGGCCAAGACCAAACATTTCGTGAATGTATCGGCTACTAAGGACGAACTCCTCAGACTCACTTTGGATTTGCTAGGTATGTTAGCTACTTTTTGGGACAAACCCGCCAACTTAATCAGACCTAAACAGTCGAAATCCATGCAATTTTATGTTTGAAAGATGGATACATATAACTTCATAGGTTAGACTTTTTTCTGTTTATCGTTCAGCAGTAGCTGCAGTGTGAACTGGCGGTGCACTGCGCTAGTCTATTGCAGCAATTTAACAAAACGATTGACTATTTGTTGCGCGACTCTAGTCGCAGACAACAGTACGCAGCAGCAACAGCCGCAGACTGCGAGAACACAGGAACCGGTGACGCCATCGACGCAAGACCGCGGTCTTGGTGACGTCAAGACCCTGGTCAGGAGAGATCCAGAAAAACACACTTTGATATGACGTCGTCATAGAAAACACGAGAGCCATGGACGTCATACCCGTAAGTGTGTGTGGATAGTTTTGATGACGTAAAGTCGCTGACGTGGAAGATTCACTGACGGCGCAGAAATCGGTGACGTCATCGACGAAGGACCGCGGTCTTGATGACGTCAAGACTCTGATGAAGACCGATCCAGTGACGCTGTTCAACGATTGGTTTGAACGTGCACAGCTGACTGACGGAATTCACCTCGCAACCAGCGCTTGTCTTGCCACGGCTTCCAGGTAGCTTAAGTTATACTAGCCGTTTAATTGTTTGACCTTTGACATTCTGAGCTGAAAATCAGCACAACTGACTTCTTAGCTTTTACGCAGTGTTTGAAATTGTGAAAAATTAGCTGGGGGTTGAACTTTTCGACGGTCAGAGCCCGACCAAAATTGTGATGTAAATCATATGTATGTAATATATAGCCGACCCCCTCCAAGAACATAATTTGACAGTGTGTTAGAAGGGGCTGAAAAAACAAGTTGGGGGTCTAACCCCTCAACCTCCCCCGGCAATTCAAACACTGCTTTAACGTAACCGTTCTAACAGGCAACATTACGAGTGTTGTCCGTCCGTTCGTCCATCCGTCAATTCGTCGGTCTATTTGTCCGTTTAGTATAACGCTAAACAAAGTGTTAATTTTGAGCCAAAAAAGTGGAAGATTTCGAGAAATTAACGCATACGTCGCGTAAATGTACGGTAGTTTACTTACGGCTTGCGGATCACGCGCTGGCCGGCTTACGCACTCACTTTGGCGGCTTGGTGATGGAGACGCGGTGCAGTGGGCGCTTACGATACTCAGTAACGAAACGGGCGGCCGCATACATGTCGGTGCATTTACGATGTGCCGACATCATTGCTGGTTCTGTTAAATATGTCAAGAGCTAAATTGTGTATAATGCACAATGCACTCATTTTGACTCATTGTTCAGAGAAGAGAAGAATCTATTTCTATTGTTATTGTCGAGTCCCCGACAATAGGCCACCGGACAAAAAGCCAGCAGGCGGGATTTTTACTATGCGTAACGTAGACGTAAGTCGCCAAAGTTTGAATCCAATTTCGACGATTTTTATCCAAAATCGTTGTCTCACGCAGATGTTGTGTCTGGGAGACGGAGCTTTTCGCGTGCGATGTTAAGCCCTCGACGACGGAGCAGCATCTTTTGATTCGGATTCGATTCACTCAGCATCAAAAAATAAAGCAAAAACGAATTACAGCAATAACAAATTTTCAAATACATAGGCCTAGTCCGTAGTCTGGCGACTTTAGTTATATTTCCGAAAGAATGTGCACTTTATTTGGAAGAAAAACACTAGTTTAACAGTTTGGTAGACTTTCACCCGGTGGTCTTTAGTTTGTTCACTGTTACTATCGACTATTCGCCTGTGATTCCATGTCCAGCTCTGGGCGGCCCACAACTCGAGTTGTCGGCATCAAGGGTTTCGACAAGTCGGGCTTCAAGATTGCCACCAACGGCAACAGTGTTAAAGCCAAGCAGATGGTAAAACCGTCACACTGTCACGTATTCTATCTGTGTGCATGTATTTTCTTTAATATCAGTTACACAGTATTTAACGTCAAACCGTAAATAATATTAGTAAACGTAACGAGCTAAAACAAAACTACACTATAGGCTACAGATCATTTTGTTCTTCTCTCTATATAGGTCGTGCTGGCAGCGATCGCTATATGATGCGTCTGTGATTCGTTTGTGACACAATATTAAGTAAGCCTGTGGCGCAGCAATATAATATGTTTCGATTGATTGATTGCATTCACCTGTTCGATCGCCGTATAAACGTTAATTGGCAAATTATTTTATTATCCGGTAAGCTACACCAGGCCTAGATGTGGCAACGGCTTTTACGCTATTATATCAACACGGCGTTCATCTATGCTTGGCCGATTTTGATAATTTTTGGCGCCCAACATCACAAAGAAACTTGACATAAACGACTATGGTTTAGCCCACCTTACCTTAATACTGTTGTTACACTAACTTGCGAAATATTACAGTCGTAGTCGCTAGCCAAACACTATCAAAATTAGCTAATTTTACGCAGTTATTCAGAAAATAAAAGTGGCGGTGTACATTTCGCGTAAAGTGCAGCAGGGAGACAAGAAAAACAAACAAACAGAAAAAAACACGACAGAAAACGTAAAACAGTCACACAGCTAAAACAGAACTTTTAAACCACTGTCACAAATCATTCAGTAGATTTACTTCAAACGTTTCTGCTGAATCATAATGTCAGATTCTTGTTTATTGCAGAAAATGCCGAAAAAACAAAACTTCCAAATCAACGGCACTGTCACAGATCAACTAGTGGATTTACATCAAACACCTTTGCTAAATCACAATGGCAAATTTTTGTACTTCCAGAAAACGCCAAAGATCTTATAACTTGTATACATTTTGGATTTTTAATGCTGAATTATTGTTTGAATTATTATGTTTACTGTGTTGTTTTTTGTAGAACGAAAATCCATTTGCCAGTCTGATGTTTTACTGGGAGCCACTCAACAAAATGGTATTATCAGATTGACCCATATTTCATATTTTCATGCATTTCAGACTAGTCGTATGCATTTATAGTGCGTGTGTCGAAGTTTAAACATTTAAATCGCGCGGTTATAGCTTTTTATAAAAAAAAACTATTCTGGAAGCTAGGGAACATCATTACGGGATCGGACATAGTTACCTTAGATTTTGTTTACTTCAATACCCAAATGACAGTTATTTTCTAAATTGCAACCTTTTAAAACTTCGACCATATGCAAAAACTTTTTGGCCATTCTGTATAAATGTTGCGCTGCAAGGTGCGAATAGACGGTCGTGTGACGAAGCTGCCGGGCGAGGACACTGCAACGATATGGCGAGGTCTGTCACGTGACGCACAGCTTCTGCACAGCGCCAGTCGCCAGGATGACGTCATCGCCAGCAAACAGGTGCGAGCGTGACGTCACTAGTCACTAACTAGCAGCCGATGAACGCTAGGGAAACAAACTTGTCTGTCGTCTTGGTGCCATCAACCGAAAGCTTTGCAACCAATACCCGAGTCGTAAATCTAACCCAAACTAACTTTTTGAACTAAAAATTGGCACGCAGATTAATCCTGCCTCGCGAAATGGCTGGCACCGATTTTTGTTGTTTAACGTTTTTTTGAATTGAACCCATACGAAAAAAAAACAAAAAGTCGGACGGACAGACAGACGGACAGACGAGTAAGATTCATAATGCGACCTATTAAGACGGTCACATAACAATGTTTGTACAGTTTATCATTCGTTACTGTACGACCGCCTTGGCTTGTAATTCATAAACGAAAAATCAAAAAAAGTTTATGTTTGGTTTAAATATTTTCTGTGCCATGTATTTTCTGCGGTATAATTTTCAGGTGAAGAATTCGAAAGTCAAGGTCACCTCACCTCGTGAAGCTCAGTCAGGAAATGCCTTATAACTTTTTTTGTACTGTCATGTATCGAGTTTTTAATAACTGATATACATTGGTATAATAGTACTTAAGCGAAGTACCGCTTACTGTAGCAACCAAAATGTCAAGGTCATCTGTGTCTGCCTGCTTGACGTCGTTCGACCTTGTAACTCAAGAACGGTTAAGACCTGTTATAGAAGTCACGCTATTGGGAAACGTAATTGGATTGCAAGTTGTTGACTCTAACGTCTGCGTAGTGCGTATATAGTAGGCCTATTATATACCCTAGATACGTATAAAGGATACTGTGGTCTGCTGTGACAGGAGGTCACTAATCGTCGTTCAGTGCTTGCTGAAAAATATCCGGAGAATGCGCCCGTACCGCCGAATCCTGCTTGGTAAGTCGTCTTTTTAACACAGCATGCTCTTAACTTAGGAACACGAAGTCGCAAACAACAGTTTACGAAATTTTACGGAATGCCGTATTGTTAATTTTTAGATGCGAACTGTGTACTTGCTTTACATTTTAATCTAGAAATGACTGCAGGGCCGGATAATTTATGAGGCTGGTGAGGCTGAAGCCGCATTCTACATTTTACCCACCATTCCGCAGGTTTTTTCCACACTTTTCATTTAACATATTATCCACTCCATTCCGCATTTCACAATTCCACAGATTACCAACACCCGAATTTTTAGAGAGAAAATTTATAGTCTTCTAGACTAAAACTTTTGCCAATTCTGCATACAACATTTGTACCTCCACTTTTAAATTTGTTCCGCCGTCCTTGTTTGTCTTTATTGTTTAAGCAAAAAGATAACAGCACAAATAGGCCCAGAACTAAAATAAAGTCAATGTTGCAAATATATGTGACCGTCAAACGCTGCAGATTTCAGTCGGTTGAACATTTGCTGGATGTGCTGATGCGGCAACACCAGAGGCGCGTTTCGCACTTTTTATTTCTCTGAAAATCTTTGAGATTCTCTGGGAATATCTGAGATGCTGCGTAGAATTCGCGTTTCGCACCTGCCTTTTTTCTGAGATTCTCAGAGAAACTCTGAGAATCTCAGAGAAATAAAAAGTGCGAAACGCGCCTCAGAAGTGCCGTAAGTCTGCAACATAGCAGTCCGCTATACCCTCACCTTTGCTCTACGCTTTACAGTCGTGTGACTTAGGGCACAGGGAAATAAATAAGTCGGGACATGTCGGACCCAGCATTTTGGCGGCGAATTTGATCGGCGGCGGCGAAATGTCTGTAAAGATAGCGTATAATAAATAGGAAACGCATCGCAGAGCTACGAAATGCCATCCGCCATATATGAGATCACACACACACAGTGTTAGCTGCCACCCAACACAGAACCAAGGCCTACTCAAAGCCTTAGGTAAACGCGCCTCGCCTTAACCCCAGTCAGACAGGCTGGTGGTACTCGAATTACCTACCCCGGAGAGATGGAAGGCTGAGTTGACCAAAGTAAACCGTTGACATGACATTGTCTGTTCACATTGTGCACGCGCAGGTGTTCGTACAACTTGGCAGCCGATCGCTGGGAGTTTTATGACGCACAGTCAGACTGCCCTGATCGCATCGTCTTCAGACGTCCAATCCAGGACCCCGTGAACGATCGCCCTGACGGAGTCACTGTTCACAAGGGTCTCGACGGATGGTTAATTGAAAGACTTTCACCGTAGCTTCTTCGCTCGCTCTCTTGTCCGAGCCTGTTTTATCTTAAGTAATAATTTAGAATGTTGTTGAATTAGGCCCCTATAGTAAGTTCGTTAGTGTGCTTGAGTAGTTTGTTGACAGTATATGTTGTGCTCTGGTAAGTACACATGTGCAGCTAGCATTTGAGTGTTAATTATTTCTCGGTGGCTTGGTAAAAAGCGGTTATAGGATACGCCTATTGCATAAACTTGCGATCCCAAAGTCGTTGATTCAACTCTCAATCGGGTTTTATGGCGGGTATATAGGTCTATGTATTGTAGTAAAGTATCTTTTAACATTAACATTAACAAAACATTATACATTATTAATAAGAAAAGCAAGCTGTCGCAAAAAAACCGTGAGATGTTGCAAAAATTACATTTCATCGTATGCACCGTTTCATTTTAGTTTAACACTGCCGACCATGTATCGACCATTATTTTCACAAGCAACTACGAAAACTATCTTAACTATAACTTTAACCAATAGCGTAAGTTTTGCGCTTTGGCCACATTTCTTCACATTTTGCGATATCAGTTTGTCAAACGAAGAAATTTCCGTAAATGCAAAGAAAACAATAACAAGAGTTACGGTGATTGTTTGTTGTTATCTGTGCCAAATTGAAATTAGATATGAAGTTTACCAACAATAAGAAATAACTTCTTTCATCAAAAAACAGTGAGTCTCATTGACCTCCGAATTGATTATAACACACCCGGTTTGTATAAAAAATGATGCCAAGATTCTGGCACTGAAAAAGATTTTCTGGTATTATCCAACTTAATGGCGTCGACGAAACTTGTCTCATAGCGACCCCTGTTGTCACGGTAAGGAACAATTCGCGTTTTGTTACACAATGTTCTTGTCTATCACACAAGTACGGTTGTCTCTCCGGTTATACTATAGTCAATAAACGTACAGTAAGTAAGTAGCACTCATCATCATTCACCGTCGTCATCGTAATTATCATTTTATTCACTTAAAATGCGAAGATATAAGATCTCGTCAAACACAGTTGGTGGACATAACAGGTTGGCCCAAAGAGACTTACAATATAGCTTTTCCACTACATAACCTCCTTAAGGTAGCGATAGTCATGCAAATTAAAATAAAGTTAAAATAAACGAATAAATAACATTGCATAATATGCTTGAAAAGTTGAGATAGATAGAAAATCAGCATTATTTAATAAAGTCTTAACACGTGGTTTTATGAATTCGCATGTCAAGCAGGTATACATCGTACGATATAATAATTGCGACACGAGTAATATCCATGAACAGCAGCCAAGCAATGCAGTCTGGTACAGCAGCTGGACGAGAGGTTGAGCTTATTGGTCTCCTAGCAACGGGAGCTCAGCGAACTACGTTCGGTCACGCACGTCTAATTACCAGCAACAAGTTAAAGACACTGCCACACGTACTAGGCTAGCAAACGCATGGATACGGTACGTCACAGTGTGGCTATTAGGCCTATACCTATAGCCGCTATAGAGCTGCTGCTGCTGCTGCCATATGGACCTACGAACCGACTCCACGGACGCTATCGCCCCTTATGACCAAACGCTTAATTGTTCGGCGATGATTCGTAAAGATTTTCGCAATCATAGAATAAGACAATTTATTGATCTCGGCGGCGTCTGGTTCACTCTCAATACAACTCACCGTTTTATACATCGAAACTGAGTGAACAGCATAAAAATAGGCCCTACAAATGCGTCATTGTGCAGGCGACAAAAAGTGCAATAAAAGCTAGAGCAACCGCCGACGAACGATATTTTGTACATTTTCAGGCTGAAAGTGTGTGCGTGCTTTGCATTCTTAGTTCTTACTCGACTAGAAAGCATACAGCAATCAGCTAAATCTGTAGCTGGATTGTAGCTGGATTTTGGAGAGTATGCATGGGATAAAAAAAATAGAAGAGAAAGTAAAGAAGGATAGAGAACTCCGGAGACGAGAGAAAATAATGAAAAGAAGGAAAGGGCAGAGAAAGTGAGAAAGTAAGCGCGTAAGCAGACGATTTGCACAGTGCGTTAACTGTGAAAAACCCAGATCGCTCTCGATTTGATAACAAAAAAAACGTAGCTTTAAAATGATTGAGATTGCGGCGTTTATAAGTAGCCTATGGAGAGAGTCGTCAGGTCCCTTTACGTAAACAGTGAAAGTCGGTGCGACTACGCTGTTGTTGGCAGCTGATGATGCTCTTTGATCACGACCTACCTGTAGTAGCTGTAGACCTATAGATTTATCCACCTAGCTATGCTGCTATGACTATCTGCACCGCAACCCAGTGCGGTTCTTCTGCCAACTAATGCAGGCTACTCGTTGTCGTTACCAACTCGACTGGCAATCAACTAGGCCTATAGCGTCTTATTGACTTCCGTATCTCGAGGCAGCGCGCATGAATATTATGTTCTACGTCGCCAATGCGCCTTCCTCGACGTCACACAATGAGCTTTCGGTGTAAACCGTGGAGGTATGAATTACGTTGTTTTCTGTACTTCGTCGTGTCGCTGTTATTATTATGCGGTTGGTTAATAGTAAATACGGCAATAACAACCTGTGCTTTAAATGTCGTCTACACACAGAGTTAGAATAATCTGCTATGTCTAGTTGATCATGCTTTGAATTTTCAATTAATTTTATAACTATAATAACTTATTCGTTTACATACAACCAAAATGCACTAAGCCTGTTGTCAATTGATGTTCGTTCTAAGAACTCTCGCAATAATATGAAAATACGATTTTAAGTCGTGATGCAAAAAAAAATTAAACTCAACTATTTTTTTTCACTAGCACGTATCATTTTACGAGCATTCGATTGGCATTCGCTGGCAAGTATTTATTGTGATCTGCTTACCGTGCCCTGGGTGTAGTAACTAGCTGGAACGGCACACAGACCAATACTAGAAATGAAACCTAATAGGACGCTAGTCAGTAACGAAGCAAAAAAAGCGTAATAAAGCCCAAATTCTATTGACTAGAGACATCCAACCGATGGTAAGTGCGTGGAGCGCGAGCCTATAAGAAAATCTGAAATTAAAGTCCCGATCGGTGATAGTCAGCGGTGACTGAAAAGGGTTTGGATCTGCCCAAAGAAGTGACAAATGAATTTTTTTCCACTGCATAATTTAATGATCGAGATCCAAAAACTGTCATCGCCGATGTCTTAGCGGGAATGAAGAGGAAAGTGATCTCATAGTTTAGGCCGACATTTTTATTGATGAATTTGTGAAAATTACATGGGACGTTCTCCTCTGGTTCTAGCCGAGGAATCCGGACTTGGAATTCCTCCCTTTGGTCAGCTACGCCCCGGGTAAGTCACAGAGTTGCTGCAGCAGGCAGTCTGGGCGAGGCGTGCAGGTAGATGACGTCACACAAAGCTGAGCAGAGAGACAGAGATGCGGATAAACAGTGGATCAATATTACGCGGTAGTCATTAAACACTGCGCAGCAGGAATTCACACACGCGACATAAACCTGATGACGTTGGATAGCTCGCAGCGTGTGTGCTATTTTTACTGTATTATAATGTATTTGTATATATTGTAAACGTATACCATAGCTCGACACGCAGTTGTAACTTGTTAAGCATCTGCACTGGTGCCTGCGTTGCAGCATTTGACCAGGTAAGACAGCGTTTTGGTCGATGCCTTTGTCCGGTCGGTACAGTTTGCGGGGCGTATCGCGGGGCAGATCTGCGGATCTATTTTTCAAGGACAGGGTTGGGTTTAGGGTTAACGACGGCGTTAGTGCTAGGACTATTTCCTTACAGCAGATACCCCACGCATTTTCTATTGCTATTCGGAACCACCTCGTCTCAAAAAATTAGTAGTACCGACCTATTTTGTCAGCTGTACTGTATAGTGAATGGTAGAACTTCTAGCCTGTTCACCTTCCCGTCTTGCCCTTACTTTTATAATAGAACTTTTACGCTTATAAGTCTATATGGTGTAGACGCGCTTAGTTATGCCCATGCGTGCAGTGTGATGATTGCTGTATTGTGTTTACGTGTATAGTGATTGGCGGTGACGTTGAGCCACCGGCTGCCGAGACTGACGGAACAACGTCGTCATAGTAACGCTTACGTCACAATGACGCAGCAGTGATGACACTGAACAACAGCAGCAGTAATCACAACGTGGTACAGCGTCAGTCGTCGTGCAAGTCTCCGCCGACTGCCATTGATCACTCGGCAGTCAGCAGTCGCCGGTCCACACTACCCAGTGCCGTCACTCACATACCGGACGAGCTGCTCAAGAGTTTCCCGCACACGAAGCGCGTCGGCAACTACCTGCTCGGCCGAACCATCGGCGAGGGGTCGTTCGCCAAGGTCAAGGAAGGTCTGCACGTCATCACCGGAGAACAGGTGCGTGCGACTATGCGAATTTCTGGCAGAAGATATTATTGGTGCTCCAAATTTTAATTTTGCCTCTAGCGTTCTTCAAAATTTTGCATTTTGGACGCAGATTTTCCGACAACATGACAATTTTTGACGATTTTTTGACATCCCAAATCGAGATCGAGAGCAACTGCCCCTTGCCCTCCGGCCACGACGTCACTGCAGTCCTACATTAAATTTATTGATTATTGAGCTCTTTATTAAGTGTGTAGAGCTTTTCATAAAAAAAACCAATCGCAGAGCTCTACTGAGCGTCACGTGCCATATGGGATCACACAGTGTTACCTGCCACGCGACTCGACAAGGTGCACGCGCCCCGCCTTAGCCCCAGCCAGGCAGGACGGTACTTCATTTATCTACTCCTGCAGGATGGAAGTCTGAGTTGACCCGGATGTACCGAGATGGGCCATTCAGTGAAAACTGAAAACATCATACAAATTTATGAGATACACTACAGCGTGTTTGATTTAGCGATATATTCGAGTCCAGTTGGTCCGAGTTTAATAAGTTTCTAAAATTCGGTATGAGCATGCGCTGAAAAAAAATTAAGCAAAATTTGTCTGTTGATGCCGAGACGTTTACACGACAATTACACAGGCTAAATGCAAGAATCAGTAGGCCCTATATGCTGTAATTTCTTCCAAATCACACAGCGCTGAGTCCGAGGATAGTGGGTCTGCGTCCGAGTCCGAGTCCTGAAGAATAAGGACTCCAGCGGACTAGAGTATATCCTTAATTTGAGTGGAGCTGAAGCTGTTTGTTTACACCATTGCGGTGGATTATGGCAGGTGATGTGGCAGCGCAGTAAATATACTCGGTGCTAATTAAATAGACAAAGTGGCCTTTGGCCGTACGAACTGCGGGATGCTGCTGATTATTTCCGAGCAGTATAATTCTTCCCTGTGAAGAGAGCAGCGAAAGCCGAAACAAATTATTAGCAAAATCTGCGCGCGATAGCCACAACGATAAGCTCGACCGTATATCGGGTATTTGCACCTGCGGCATCCCAGTCGCTCTGACGTCATCATGACGTAGGTAATTCAGCTGCTGCTGCTACTACTGCTAGTGACGTAGTATATAAGCCAGGTGCTTGCTTAATTACATCCTGTCTGACTGGCTAGGCTAGCCGTGCTCTATAGGCCTAGTCTAAAGTCCAACGTGATTGTAACCAAGATGTGGTCAGCTCATTACGTACAGTATATACGTATTGATTTCTCCGGCTTTCACGCGGCGTTACTCTTCAGCCACAGTATACAGCATCAGAATAGCTCTTCGACGTACTTGAAGGCGTATACCGAGCGACGGTGATAATAATACACAATAATTGTCCTTTGCTCCATGTGTGGCAATATAATGAACACAAATATTTGTGTGACTGCGTGTCCGTTGTGACGTAGATACTCGTACTTCGATGTAAAAGCTAAAAACGGTTGCATGCGACAGCCTGTCGCTCATTTACAGCGGAAAATGTCCGACGCAATCAGAACAGTTTGGTCAATAATTTTTAAAAAATCACAGCAATATCTTGCATTTATTACACGTCATTTTCAGAAATACACATCACTGACGGCTATACCTCACGATACAGACAGGCGTGCTAGTGCTGTATAAAAAGGCAGTGCAGCCTGTGGGCTGAAACGTCTACAGTTTTCTTTCGCACTTGATAGCACCGAAGTATGGTATATTTATAACTATTTGTTCATACAAGCGAGCTGCTTAAAATACGAACAGTTCGTTGGGCGAAATCTTTTTTCTACTTCATCAATAACCAGTTTTGCGTTATTTCAATGTGCGTGTACGATGTTCGTGCGTCAGTGTAGGTGGCGGTAAAGGTGATAGATAAGAAGAAAGCGCGCGAAGATGCGTACGTGTGTCGCAACATGCGCCGAGAAAGCCGTCTGCTGCAACAGATTCGACACAGAAATATCATACAGCTTTTTGAGGTGAGCTTACCCTAGCGTCCGCTTAGTTTCCATGCAGCGCAATGAACGCAAAAAAACTCAACGCAGCGATAGACGTCGTTTCTGTGCCTGCATCATCATCGCGAGCATGCTCAGGCTGGAGCGTAGCCGCGTTCACGAGCTGTCTCCATAGTCCTCGCCCATATGCGAATCTCCACGCCGAGTTGAGTCCGTAAAAGAAAAAATCGACAATTTTTGACAGCCAAAAATTTAGACGTAGCAGTGCTTCCTGTTTCCTCGCCACACCGACACTAGCATCATGCGTGCCCGTCGAGAGCCACACCGGGGCCCAGGGAAACATTCTCGCGGGGCCCCCCAAACATTTTCGCGGGGCCCCTCTGAAAAAAAAATTGAATTTTTTTTCAAAATGGTACATTCTGGCGTACTTTGTATTTCTGGCCGACGGCGGGGCCCCCAAACGTCGCGTGGCCCGAAATAGCTTACCTCTCTACCCCACCCTCTTGACGGCCTGCTTGCATCTTTGCAATGCATTTCTTGTTTTTATCGGAACATTTTTGAAACTATCCCACAACCTTGACAAGCTTAAACGGTTGACAGTTTGTTGTGAGATTAAGTATATTTGAATATTCTGTGAGATCTTCTCCATTTCTACGTTCTTTGATTCTGAACTTGCTCCGTGTACTTCGTGGATGTTAATATTCTACATTCTTGACCGCGGGTATTATGCGAGTAAAACGACGCTAAATATTGTACGTAGGCCTACATGTTGCGGTCTGATGTCTCCGTTAATGATTGCATCAAAACGCTGAACGTTTAATGCAAGAACTTTGATTTCGCATCTGAACTAATTGCACAGCCAGACACCAGTCGAAAAAGTGTATATTTAAAGCACAGTCGTGGATGTCAGCTGTCGTACTTGCCTCAAACGAATCTAGGGATGGAGTGACCTTTATGAATATACGGACTACTAAAGTCTATGGTAAAATGTCACGTTCTGTGGCTAATTGCAATCCGCTGCTTCGTTAATGTACGATGACGGGCGACGCCGAAAGACGCTATACAGCCTGCTTCAAGTCGTTAGCGGAAATATCTCTTGTAGGTCAAGAGCGAATGCCACTGCCTTTCGGCTCTTCGAATCTTTTGCGTTGTATTCGTCTATCTCTCTTTAAAGGTTAAAGAAGGTTAACAGGTGTGTATAGATCTTTATAGGGGAACCAGTCTCAGAGGTACTGAGCGTCACCTGCCACGTGGGATCACAAAAGACATAAACTTTTTTCTACCACCGTGACATTGTCATGAGCATTAGCTCGAATTTCTTGCTTAGGGCCAATACCTGCGAACAGTCAGTCACTGCGAGTCGCGACCCATCCCGGAAGAGCTAGAAGTTCGTTTCTATTTTAAGTTTCTGCACTTACCATGTTTCTATGCTGACGAAACTGGGCACATCGCTGATCTTGCACACCCAACTCAGAGGCAAAAGCTTTTAACTTATTGAAGTTAGCACTCAACCTTGAAGAAAGAGAAAAAACTAGAAGGCGATGGTAAGAGTGCATATCTTTGCTATGTGGAATAACGTTAACATTGCAACTAAAACAACAACAATTACTACTACTACGTTGTGACCATGCGTCTATCTGGCACAGTTATGGAGATATGGCGCCTCAAAGTGCATGTACACACACATGGAACGACGGACACAACGACGGACAGAACGACCAATCTCATAATCTCCTCCAATGTTCACTACCTTCACACTTGGCAGAGATAATAATGACCGGGCTTGGCATGGAGTAACTTGGTTGATGCGATTATAACGGTGTGAAGGTGATGGAGACGGAGAACAGTTACTACCTGGTGACTGAGATGTGTGGAGGCGGCGATCTCATGTCTCGTATCTGCAGCCGCAAGCGACTCGACGAGCTCGAGACCCGCCGATACATCCGACAGATCGTCTCCGCCGTCGATTACTTGCACAAAGCCGGCATCATTCATCGGTATGCAGACTTACTTATATGCCTACGCGCTACGATACGCTAACGTGCTATGTAAAACGTGAAGATAACAGTGGCGTCTAACTCTTGATAGAAAACCCGTCACAGCTAGTACAGAGCGTCACCTGCTATGGAATCACACAGTGCTGAGTGCCACCCGACATAGGTGAACGCGCTCCGCTTTAACCCCAGCCAAGCATTTCGGTACTCAATTGACCTGCCCCAAAGGGATGGAAGGCTGAGTTGACAATTCCGTCTGTGACGTTGCCTGTAGCCTGCCTGCGTTTTTGTCTTTTTTATTGAGAAGTGTTCCCCGCTGTTTTACCAAAATCTACGTAAACGGCCAGCTATGATGGATTGGTGGTATAATGCCGTGCTTCAGCCTTTTAAACATTTTAGTGTAGGACCGTAAATTTTTATTTTCTTCCGTCTCTCTCTCGACAAAATTACAGGGTTATTTTTACTATTGGCTAATAATAATAATGTGTTAGTTAATTTCAACATTGCTGCGACAACTAGTTAATGTTTCTGTTAGCGCTAGTTATTCCAGTACACGTTACGTGAGGCAGTTTATTTGTATGTGATCTGTAGTGACCTCAAGGTGGAAAATTTGCTGCTGGATGAAAACAAAGACATCAAAATTATAGGCGAGTGATTCTGTTCAGAACTTCGCATTTGTACTTAATGTTCCTACACAAAAATAAGACGTAAAATGAAGTCATGAAAGAGAAATACGAGACAATAGGTTTTAATCGATGCAGCACGATGTCGTGTTAAATATGTGATTTGCTTCTGTGAATATTCGGTTAAAACAGCTAGTTTTCTAAAGCATTTTTCTAGTTGATCCGAAGGTCAAAATTTGGACGTTTTCCGTGAAATGCAGAACGCCGATGTTGGATCTTCTGAGCACGATGAGGTGGCCAGTTATTCGTTTAATTGCTTTCGACCTTTTCGAACTATCCCATTTTATATGACCACGGTATGAACTATTTCGCAGACAGACAAGCGGGTAATGCATAGGTAGCGCCTAGACCTAGGGCCTACATCGTCCACCAGAAGCTGCAGTAGCCAACTAGAAAGAACTGGCTTGGCTCGCAACGGCCTTCGACTACGGCTGAAAAATTAATAGACTGATCACGTCATGGGTCTGTCAGCAATCGATCATAAGCTAATGAACTAGTAGCCTAATATCTTGGCACCGAATGCCGATCCTGTTGGCAGTAGTTTGGCATGAGCCTAGTAAGTCTCACCTACACCTACCGGTACTTCTGTGGTCTTAGGGACGGCGCTTTCCTTCTCGGAGTCGGCGCCCCGGCCATAACAACTTATAGCCACTAATAATCACTTTGCTGGGAAGTAGGTCCACCGGATTCTTGACATATGGAAAAGAATGGCTTTTTGTCCCAGACCTCCAATCCTTTATTTCTCACGCGTGGTCAAGCACTATTCTAAGCCTGGTGCTTTACATTGAAGTTTGCAATTTGTGTTTCGCTACGGCTAATATTATTATAGCTATAAACAAAACACGTGCTTATTTTTTCATTTACCGATGCCTTTATAAAAACAGACTCGACACGTTTTGCAAAGGAGATATCTAAGCGTTTAAAGCACCTGCATTTTCGCTTGTTTATTATTATACGAGCACAAGCAAAGTCATGTCAAATGTAGGCTAAGATTAGCACATATTGATCAACCGATTTATTTCGCATGCAGTAATGTCTTGTTATAAACATCTGAGTATTTTAAAAGTTTTTTGCTAACATTTGAGTAAATCTGCACACATGTCATACAGCAGTTACTACTTCTGAGGCTCTGTATGTGAAACAAGCAAAGATGTTGACAGGCCTTGTGCCGACATGGATGCGGCCGTCTGTCTGCTTACCGAGGTAGTAGTACGCGCCCACTGCACTGCCCGACACATTTGAGCCGGCTGGACGGCCAGCGCGTGAGCCGCCAGCCGCAAGTAACAATATAACCGACATAATGCATCATTTTTCCTAAGGTTTTTTGACGTTCAGTGACCTTGACCTTTGAAATTCTAAGCTCGAAAATGCACGTCGGTCATTCCTGCCTGAGAAATGTTTCCATCAATTTTTTGGTGGTTTTTGTTTGTTTTCGAGTTAGGAAATCGTGCACGACAGACAGAGAAACAGACAGTTTGACAGACGGACGGGCAAGATCCGTAATACGGCTTATTAGGACGGCCGCATAATTATGCCTATTCCGTAGGCCTACTACAATGTGACATAAATATGTACAACAGATTTCGGTCTGAGTAACTTCGTGAGCGGCGGCAGCCATAGCAACAGCAACAGCAGCAGCAGCAACAACAACAACAACAACGACGACAGTGACAGCACAGGCCGAATGCCGAGTGAGTTGTGTGTGACGCAGTGTGGTAGTCCCGCGTACGCCGCGCCAGAACTGCTCAATAACAACAAGTACGGAGCAAAAGTCGACATCTGGAGCATGTAAGTTCGGCTGCTATTAACTTAATTACAGTAAACTTATACTTGCAGTCAATATAAAAAACATACACATCACACTGGCCCAATTAAACTTCGTAAGTTTTTTGTCATTGCTGCATCAAATATTCATCTATTTTCAAAATTCTTTTCCCGATATGCATACAATTTGCAGCAAATTTGCAATTAAGACAATGCTAAAGATCCAATCACTTTTTAAACGTTTATGAAATAAAGTCAACTTTAGATAGCGTTGTAACATGTAAACTTCCAAGTCAGGAACAGAATATTGCTTTTCAAGCTATTTAGGGTCTGCTACTCTGCTTCACTAAACTAAACTAAGCGCATAAAGACGACTGACGGGTTTGCTACGCCACTGCTTAATGAGGTGTTTACACGATTCAGTAAACGTCTAGCAAACTTCTAGCAAACGTCCAGCATTTCACGTGTATTTTGAATACATTTGCTGGAAGTTTGCTGGACGTTTGCTGGATCGTGTAAACACCCTATAAATGAACGGATCTAGTTTTTCTTTCGTTGTTCAAATACCCCTTTGTCACTACAGTGTATAAACCTACATTTGCGTAACTACAAACAACACTTGGTTGTAAAAAATTATTTCTTTATAAATGCACCATTTATTGGCAATCAAATCGTCAAATTTTAGTTAAATCTGCTTAAGCAAACAATTGTAACAGTGGCTTTTGTAAGGTCATTCCAAAACACATTATTTTCACGTGGTCGTATCTGACGTCATCCACAAAGACGTGAAACAAAAGGGTTTTGGGGTGCCATCAAAGCCGCTGTAACTATTGTTTTATTTGGCAGATTTAGCTAAAATTTGGCACTTTAATTGCCAATAGATGGTGCATTGTTAGTGTAGAATTTTGCTAAAATCAGATGTTGTTCATTGGAGTTAGGACAATGTACAGTAACAAGAGGGGTTTACTTATAATAAACGCCATATTGATAACAAAAATATTTTGTTATCGGTATTTAGCAATTAATAACTCCACTGAGAAATAACATTTTCAACGAAATTTAGTGATCGCTATTGTACGATGTCTAGGGAGTTACTTTTTTTCGGACACAGTGTATGAGATATGAGTATCTGTAAGGGTGGGTGGTTAGATTTATGCTCAGAAAAAAATGAACATTGTCTAAAAATAATGGTCTCTGTTTGTGATAAATGAAATACTTTACGATATGATACGATATTAAATTTGCACTTGAAAACTGACAGACAGGCTGTGATTTTAATCTACCACATGAACGGAAAAAAACTGAAACGTTTAAAATAAAAAAAAGCTAGAAATTTGGGGCAAAGCCCAACGTGAGTCCGCTCGGCGCCCTAAGTCCGATTGGGGGACAATTTAGGGGGCTCACATTTCTCTCGTAGCAAAGTCACGTGGCCTGAACTTCAAAGCAAAACGCGCAGTGTCGACTTAGGGTAGGTAGACATTAACCAACTAAACGTTGTCGTTATTGGACCAAAGTTTACCAAATAATTTCTTTCGTTCAACGCGGGAGGGACGATAGTTGATAACGCCGTTTAACACTTGTCGATGTCTTTATCTGTTCCAGAGATATTCGCGCTCAAAGTTGAAAGTTGTCCTAAATCGCGCCGAATTTTGGTGCCCCCAAAATTTTTACGCACGTTATCAGCCCCACTTAGCACAACATCACGTGGCAAAGTTTGATTAGGCTGCTCCGTTTGGCTTTAAAGTTATAGTGGTTAATTCGCTACAATTAAGGCCAATTTTGAACCCCCCCCTTTGAAAAAAATGTAAGGGGAACCCAGGTGCCCGGAGGGGGAGCGCTAGCAAGACTTGATCATTCTATGGCGCGTGTAAAAATTCGGCGAAAAAATTTCCAGTTGTGACCTCGACGCAAGTCACCATTTGTATATTGGGTTCTGAAGTCTTTCGTGTTGCCAATGACAATAAGCCGTCCTCCAAGCAATTCGCCGATGTAGAGACGTCTGTGTGACTGATCGTACCACAGACTGTAAGGACCATTCAGATCTCCGTCAACAATGACAGACATCTCATGAGCACTGGACAGTGACTGACCCATCACCAACAGTCGGTTGTTGCACAAATCAGCAACAAGAACGCGTCTTTCTCTGTCTACTGCCAAACCTGTTGGAAAATTCATCCGTGTCAGCCCAGATCCCTTCTGTCCACCGTAGCTGCGAACCACAGCCCCGTCAACTCCCACTAAACAGACGTCATGACCGTGACTAATGAAAAATTGACTGGTGCTAGGCAGCTGCACAGCATGCGTGGGACATTCAATATCAGCCTGCAGTTGAATGTTCACTAGCAGAGTTCCATGACTTGTAAATATCTGCAACTTACCCTCATCTTGACTCACGACGATCAAATTATGTTCAGTGTTCACTGACAGACCGCGTGGACCGCGTGCCACGGACCACTTCGTCAAAGCATTGTTACCTGACAGCTCTACTCGATGTACGCTGGCGCTGTTCCAGTCCGATGCATATAGACAGTTATTGTGTGGACACCCAGCTAAACCATAGCACTTGCGACCTAGCCCGGGAACTGTGATGTGGCGCTGCAGTGTGAAGATCTTGGCGTCGTAGACTTCAATCTTTTGTTGATTGTTGTCGCGCACAACGAACACGTCATCATAAAATGACGTCACTGCACAGACTCCATCGCCTTTAGGAAGGACGTGCACCACAGTAGCTGAACTGGTATTAGAATCCGCAAAGTATATACACGCATTGTTATTTATTATCTCCTTCAAGGTGAACGTAGTGAACATTGGTCGAGATTAAGAGATCACTTTTTTTCTGTCCGTCTGTCTGTGTGTCTGTATGTCTGTGCACATCAGTGACTCAGCATGCATGACGTCATTGCTGTTGTGACGTCACGCTAAGGCGACGCTTTGGCATGACGTCACAAGGGGTCAGCCTATTTGCGACGTCATTTTATATTTACTCTTGACCGACCGCCGTTGCCATGGCAACAAAATTTGGGATAAAATAGACTACAACTTGGCTTGTATAAGAGATATTTGCGAGATTTGTGCGTCTATAGGGGGGAAGGGTTTCGGGGATGGACTTTCGAATGCAGACTCTCTCCTTTGAAGGACGCTCCACAGTTACTGCAAAGCTAATGCCACTTTTCTTTTTTATGGGAAGGGATAAATTAGGGTAGTCCGTAGGAAGTGGAAATCGGAGTAAGTGCAAGTTAAGTACGCAGATGGTTGCAGTCTTCTCGCCATTCGTCATCTCCACGATCTACTGACTAACCTCGGCGAGGGGTGGATAGGGACATTGGGTAGAGGGTGGACAGTGGAACCAGAGTTGGATTGGAGCCCATTGGAGCTCCATCCTTCTTGTTTATAACGTCTACTCCCTAACCGTCCGTTCCGAACTAGGAGTTTTTAGGGATAGGGCGCAAAATATAGGATAAGGACCATAAAAACTGTAGGTACACAGGGAATAGGACAAGGTCACGGATATGTACGAATTAAGAATGGACTAGCATCAACGATCGGATATCTCCACCTTCTGTTTGTCATAGTGACAGAAGAGTCTTTGGAGAACCTTTCATCTTTCGTTTGTCTTCTTGACGGAAAAGTCTTTGAAAGGTAAAATATCCATCGGTATGTTTCCGCCATTCGTATATCCAAACTCATTTTTTAATAGGTCGACCTTCCACTTGCGGATAGGTGCGTCGCTTTCGAGTTCCACCGTTGTTAATAACATTTGGTAACCATAAGTGAGTATCCAAAAATTTGGTATAGGTAGGCGTTTTCCACATAGGTCTGTCGTCTATCATAAGGTCTGTCAATAGGTCTGTATTAGCTAGTTAGGAAGTGGCGGGGACTGTCTGGTACTTAGTAGATAGTGTCCAAACGGTTGGATAAGTGACCAAAACGAACCCACACTACATCAAATTTCAATATCACCAATACAACATATATCTCTAAGTGAGCGGCGGACTGCGTCTGTCTTCCTCTATGGCCTTATACCAAGGTCATTGCTGCTAATGGATTAGTACTGTGGAAGACCCATTAAGCAGCACCGAAATTGTTGCCGGAATTGACCGGTGGAGATCTTTTTTCTTAAGTGGAACGTAGTTTACCGAACACCTTTACAGGCACAGGACCCTTCCCACCATGGGCCAAACAATTTTCACTGCTGGAGCGGGGATTGGTCTGTGGAAACGGGATGATAACACCTCCCTGGCCCACAACGGTAGAGGCGGTACAGTGGGTGGAGGCGGGTGTACCGCGGAGAAGGAAGTGAGTAAGCAGGATGATAGGAGGTCAGTAGTGGAGACGTGGAAAGATGAAATGCAGACCAGTGAGCGTTGTGGAAAAGGCCGAGAATGTTACAGTAGTGGCGTTTAAATTATTTCACTTGGCGGAGATATGCACTCTCACGAGCGCCTTTTAGTTACTTTTTCCGTTTTTTTTCTATAAAAATGAAAATAACAATATACCTAGTAATATTAAACTAATCAAGTTTTCGTAGTAGTCTACATAATAATATCTAGGCCACAGTGTTATAAATATAACACTTTAATTCACAAACGAAATAAGAAAGTAAGCTATTCTATAGTATTTTCTGTGTAATCGTGTTACCATTTTCATTACAAAAATATTTGCTTTAACAAACCTTTTTCCGTGATGGTTCCAACAAGATTTCTGTCGTCTTCATCCAGTACGGTAGATGAGATAAAATCGACATTCACTGGATGCAGACAGCTGTCCACGTGACCGATGACGTCAAACTTCATCAGTTCATTAGCTCGCTTGTGTAAGCTGATAGCTGATCTCGTCACATCACAAGCTGTTCCACTGCTCAACAACGTCTCAGTGTATCTCCTAAAACTTTCCAACACCATCGCATGTTGTTCCACTTTTTGTTTCACCGTTTCCACTTGCTTGACTTGCTGTTTTGTGATCGACTTAACTTCTGACAACAATTTCTTTCTGTCACGCTGAATAGCAGCTATCAGGTTGTCTGCTGCTATGTTAATTTCATCCTCAATACGGGCAAGGTACTTGATGACGTCAATCTTCACTATCTCAAGACCAGGAATAAGGTTTCGAGTCTTTTCAAGAAAGTCGGCCACTTTCTCGATGTCAGTAACGACCAGGTGACGAAACGTTTCTGATACTTCGGCAATATCTGAACAGTCGTGAGTTTTGTGTGCTTTGACGAAGCACATCATGCAAATTGCAGCTCTGCACTCCTTGCAATAAAGTTTTATCTCTTCGCTTGCATGCTCTTCGCACATGGCTGGCGATATCTGGGAAATCTGTTCCGCTAGTTCTTTTCCGACATCAACTTGAGTATGGTTGAAACTACTTTTCATTTTCCTGTGATGCAGACTGCATTGTTCGCAATAGTTCTGTTGACACTGGACACAATACATTGAAGCAGGTTTGCTGCATACATCACACGGAATTTGCTGCGCTTCCTGTGTGGCTGAAAACTTTTTGGCATGAAGCAGTTTCTCCATGAAGAAGTTTTTCGGCGTTTCCGATAACCCGTCGTCTGGAATGATGAACTCTTTCCTGCACAGTGGACAAGGCATGCGGTCTCCCGCTTGTCTGTTCTTACTATAGTTCAGCAGACACTTAAGACAGAACGTGTGGATACACGGCAAAACTCGAGGGTCGGTGAACACCTCAGTACAGATGGAACACTCTGTCATATCGTCCGGTTCTTTACAAGCCATATTTCTGTGTATTGATCAGAGGTAGAAAACTAGCAATGGCAATGTCAAGTTATCAACAAGCTGGCGTTGGGAATTCTGTCGAAAGCGAAAGCGGAACCGAAGCCGTTGCTGCTAGTCTAATATCGTGTCTGAAAGTATTAGAAGCAGTAACCAAATCTGTTATACAGTTGTTGTTGCAGTTACAGTGTCATAGAAAATGCACGTTAAAAGAAAAAAGTCACTTTTGAAGTTTGTATGACATGATTGTACAACTAGCCTACTCAGTTACGCCCTAAAACCACCCTATACACGTCTTTGACCCAGCTTATACCTGAGCAGCTTGCGGTCAAAGGTGAAGTGATGAAATAAGTAACCAAGTAACCAAGTAACCAGTATCAAGTAACCAGTCTGTTTACTTGAATAAATTATTTTTAGCCGACCTACTCAAGTAACGGTCGAGCTATTGGCATGGTTGTCGTCCGTCGTCTGTTTGTCTGTCTGTCTGTAACGTACCCTGGCTAACGGGTAGGTCTTAGGAGGAAAATTTTTACATAAATAATTAGCTATGTGTCTTAGACCTATAGGCACGCAAAAGTTTAGCGATATACTGCAAGAGGAACATTCTCAAAATTGGGATTGAATAAGGAGTAGGAAAAATGTGCGTTTTCAACGAAAAACTGGCCATATCTCGGAAACAGTGAGAGATACCGCCAAGGTTACTATTAATCACTAATAGGAAGTGACATACGTCTTTTCAGATAAAATGAAAATCATCGACCTTAGATGACCTTGAGACTTACTAGCAACCAGTACGGTCGGCTATTCTAGCCACAGCTGGGCATATTGTTCAAGTTAAAAGCGTCTGTAAAGGTCGGTCAGTCGGACAGACAAGGAGACTAACGGACGGACAAGACCTTAATGCGGCCTGTTATAGAAAGACTTTACTGTGATGACTGCCGGTGTGTTGAACTTTGCCTGTGTATAGCGGTGTGAATATGTTCGCAATGCTGACGGGTAATTTGCCATTCACTGTTCAGCCGTTCACGATCAAGGCACTATACGCTAAAATGATTGCTGGAGATATGAACTCGTTACCCGACTATCTCTCGAACAGTACGTCACGTTACTTTATCGCACTTACTGCCGTGACTAATTTGTTCGCTGCTTAATACTCGTTTACACGATGAAGCCAGCTCATCAAGCCAGCTCGTCAAGCGCGCGACAAGTGCACGCGCTCAACGAGTTGGCTTGATGAGCTGGTTATTATCTTATCGTGTAAGCGGTGTAACATTGTAAAGATTAATGAAGCAGGCAAAACTTTCATACGGTTTTGCGGAGTATTGTTTCGTCCAGCTTATGCAGTGCTACCTAAGGTATTCGATGCAATAATTACCTTCGCTGAAGTCGGTTAATTGGTTTTTTTTCTGACCGTTTTCTCTTAGTCGGCCAAATCGATCAGAATATTATGAACAGATTTTGATTATTTTGGTAACGCAATTTTGATCTAAAGGTTGCAAGGTTCATTCAAGGATTCATCTGTCTTTGCCATCGCTAGTTTTCTAATTATTTCGATCTTTCTGTAATCAATTTCAACGGAAAAACCTTGAGCCGTGTAGCAAATAAGTGTTTCATTTCTCTGCTCTTTGGTGACTTCTGTAAGCCTTATACCTTCGCTGCACGCGACTGCATGCTGTAGAAACAATAAGCGTGTTTAAACCTAGCCTCTATAAGCCCAGTTACAGCAGCTGAGTATTGTTATCGTTCGACTGTGGATATCCATAGATTGTCGCGATCTGCTGCGTCGGTTTCTGACGGCAGACCCTGAACAGCGCATTACTCTACAGCAGGCCATGCAACATCCGTGGACTAGCACCAGTAAGTATATTTTATTGTAATGAATAGCGTAATAATTACTAATACGTTGGAGTTTTTTTTTCAAAAATAACGCAAGTAAAAAATACAAGTAAATTTACACGTTTGTAACCATTATGTTTCTAATACTTAATAACGACGCCGATTAACTTGCAGTGAAGAGACTTTGAAACTGTATAGGCTTAAGACGAGTAACACATAGGCTACACGAAACCGAGATCAAGGTCGAGACCGCATTATTCAATCTCGAGAAGACCAAGATCACGTTAGTCTAGCGTTGCGAAATGTATAGCCCAAACATTTTGCGGCATTTCTTACTCGAGTTCGGCAGTGGACTACGTTCTTATTTTTGCGATTCTGTCTTGTACTCAGACTAGGAGTCGAACTAAAAGAACTAGACTTTATCACTGCATTCCAGACGTAAGGCGAATTGTCATGCGTATTCTAATGTCACGCGTCTGCTGTGCTCAGAACGCGGCAAGCCGATGGAACCGGCTGCGTATCCGAACCGTCTGCGAGCGATCGACCTGAGTCAGAGCATCCTGGTGCACATGGCGCAGCAGCTGCAGTACCAGCTGGGTGACATCATACGTGCGGTGACGTCAAACACGCCCAGCAGCGCCATGGCAACCTATCAGCTGCTGCAGCGCCGACTGACGCGCTACAAGCAACTGCAGCGACACATGTCGACTGACGTCCAGATCACGGTATATCTTACAGCCCATACTTAGGCCTGTACTGGGAGTCTGGGAGTGACTTGTCACTAGTCCGAAGGGAAAGTAGTCCGAATTTGGTCAGGTTCCGGTCGGCCGTAACCAAGGGCCGCCATAGCCAAGATCCGCCAAAGAAAAGATGCGATTTAACTCTATTTCCACCTGTTGTTTCGGGTTTGGTTCCGCTATAGTGAAGGGCCGCCATAGCGAAAGCCGCGCGGTGAATAGATGAGGATTCGGAGATTCCACCTTTTAGCGAATAACTTTGGTTGCTGTTGTTATTATTATAGAGTTTCAGCTCTGATAACACGGTAAACACTGGGCCGCCGCCTGCAGACGTTCTTCACCAGCATCAACAAGAGCAACATCAGCAGCAGCAGCTTCAGCGGCCGCCAACCGCCAAATCACCGACTCGTCTCTTCGACGTCATCAGCCACCACGACAATGACGTCACACTTGACGACGACGATGACGCGTCGCCCCATGACGTTATCATAGCACGTGACGACCACGTCGCCATGGTGACGCAGCGACAGTGCACCATCGTCGTTGCCAACGACAACAACGATGACGACGATATTGCCGACGACGCGGCGGTTGCTAGACAACCCGATGACGTCACGATCGATGATGACGTCACGCCGCCGACAAACGAAAACGAAAATGGCGTCATCTTGATTCCGGAAGCCATGATCGACGGTATTTGACGCTTGTCTTGTATACCATAATTATGCTTATCGAATCTAACAGTCGAATCTAACAGTTGACTGGCTGTAGCAGTTGCTTTGATGTCTTTTGTACTTTTATTTACTGGCATTAATTTTGATTATTATTATTTGATACGTCAGCATGATGGCGTCTCAAAACGGGCCAATGGGTAACTTCACATTTTGACTTACGGGTAGACTTTTGCTGAGTAGTTTCGCTGAGCGGAAATTTCGGAGTTTGGACTTAGAGCGAAATTTCAGCTCAGCGAAATGCTTAGCGAAATTACTTCAGTTTTTACGCGCGAAAGCAGCTACTGCTTTCAGCGCGTCTTAGCCATCGCAATTCTGTCTGTCTGTCTGTCCGTCACACGGGTGGATCAGTCAATAACGGTGCAAGCTAGGATCACCAAATCTTCACCACCGGCTGCCTGTAAGACTCTAGTTTCAAGAACCGTAAAGATTTTCCATAAATTCGAAGGGAATCACCCCGAACAAGGACGCTAAATGAGAAGAGGGTGGATAAAATTTGCGATTTTTGGCCAATAAGTCGCTGTATCTCAGTAACGGTGCGAGATAGAGCCTCGGTTACTATTAATTACTAATAGGAAGTAGTACACTGGCTCTCGATTGGCGCCAAATTCAATGACCTTGAATGACCTTGAACGCCAAAATAGGGGGTTTTATGGATTTTTTGGCGATTTCGGGCTGCGAGACACATTTCAAGAGCGAATTGCGCCGAAACCAATTGAGATAGACATAGACAAGCTGCGTATGAAATTTTCAGCATTAAACGTATATTTTGACGGTTCAAGTCTCGATTTTCTAGACTCAAGAAAACTTGCGCACGAGGGCATCAAAGCGGTTCCTCCGTAAAAGTCGTTATTTCAGTGTTGTTGCCCAGTAACTGCTATAGGCTTGCGCGCGTCTCATGAGCATTAGCTCAAATTTCTTGTTGGCTAAAGCTAAAGCATGTACTTAGACCGAATTTTTGCTTAGTGAATTGGCTCAGCAAAGGTTTAAATCAAAAAGATAGTCTTCCAGTGAAATGTGTGTAACATCACGTGTCTGGACAGCAGAAAATCACGTCCAGGACAACGAGAAGAGATGCGAGTCACCGATGACTGGCGACGTCATCGCAACATATGACGTCATCAGTGACGTCAGGGCGTCGATGACTGGGGACGTGATGGTGACGCCGCCGTGCAGCGAGGCGACAACTGTGCTGAGTGTCGAGCGACAGCATCACGCCGTTCCAGACAACAAACAAACAACCGCCAGCCAACAGCAGCAGCAGCAGCAACAACAACAACAACAACAACAACATCATCATCATCAGCATCATCTGCATCGTTTTAGAGGGGTTTAACGTGTGGCCTAACTAGTAAGCATCAGTTCTAGAACCACGCCAGTAAAGTGTCAGATGAGTAGGTCCAGCTACGCGCGACGAAGCAAACAAGACTTGAGACCGACAGTACAGAGGTGATGTCCAGCACCATCATCAACAACAACATCAGCATCATCATCAGCAGCAGCAACAGCAGCAACAGCAGCAGCAGCAGGGTGGTACCGGTACTGGTGGAATCGTTAACGCAGCAGCTACGCGGCGTAACGTCTACCGAACCAACTCCAGGCGTCGCTGTGACCTCGCGCCTGCAGTAAAACGCTGCGTCGTCACCGACCACAAGGCTGCTGACGTCACGGCTGCCGCCACTGACAACGGTGACGTCACTCAGCCGGCGGCGGCGGTTCAGCAACAACCGATGACGTTGTTCTCGCGTCGTTACGTCATCAACCTCGACCCTCTGACGACCCCGCGCGGTGCGGCAGTTGACCACCAAGTGCGATCAGGCCACCGTGCGGGGGGCACACACCTGCTACCAGCGACTGGGACCGCCGGCAAGGCGCGCTGGCAGCGTCAGCAAACAACGTACCAACTCACTGCACGGACGCTGCGCACTGCGCGGACTGATGTCAGTGCCGGCGCGCGGCTAACCACGCGTCGAGAACGCACACTGACCGCCGACGAAAACTTCCTGTCGGCTAACGGCAAGAAGCTGTTAATGGACGTAGGCAGCTCGCGTAACGGCGAGACTTGCCGGGTGATTGAACTGAAACTGAACGGCACCGCAAACACCGCACAGACGCTCCATGGCAGCGAGACGAGCAGGAAACAGCATCAGCAGCAGCGTACGACGGCTGGTAATGCTGCTACAGGTGCTGCTGGTCTGTTACTGCCGTACACGCCTGCTGATTGCTTTGATCACCATGCCAACACAGGTGGTGGCATTGGCGTCACCTCTGCCGGCGCCGGAGCAGGAGTTATACTACCGCAACTAGCGACTCACCGGTAGAACGACGCACGCGCAACCTCTTTATAAAGGTGGTGTTATAACTCTTGGAAGCCCATTCCAGAGCTACGCAGCGTCACCTGCCGCATGGGATCACATATGTGCGGGTGCCATTATACCATGGACACGACAGCTGCTGGCAACTGTAGGTTAAATTCGCGAGCGTTCTAAAACTTCGTCCGTGCAGTACGAGTTTTTTTGCTCACAGAAACCTCTCGCCAGACTTTGCCTCTCAGACTTCTCGAATGACTGTTTTAGAGCGCTCTATGGCTGCAGTGTAACACTGTACTACAGGGATTGACAACGTGTTGCAAAGACTGAAAAGGCGAAAAGCCACCCAGTCCGAGTTGCGAGCGCACTTGAACTTTACAAACACTTGAATTTAGAGTACGCCCTTATATTTTAGTAGTAAACCATAAGAGTGGCACGCTTCGCCATGGGGTATAATTAGCGTGAATTATTCGCTAGGTCATCTGGCATTTTTAGAACCATACCTAAATAATATTACACTTTGAATCGTCTGTTATTATTAATGCTGTGTATTTTAGTTTGTCATCATGCGCACACAGGCTGCAGGCCTACGAGTACGTGTACTTAGGGGAGCTTTGTGAGAAAGGGCGGTATACTGGCAGCCCGGTCTATGTCAATGAAAAACCTCAGTGCATTACAATGCCTAGGGTTGCGTAAACGGTTAAGCCTTGAAAGCTTAACGAAAAGCCGGATCAGAATGAAAGTTTCTAAAGTTTTATTACCATCAACAGACATGATCAAACGAACGTTAAGAAAACTATTAAAGCGGAGACACAATCATACAGTACACGTATTACAAAGGCTTATTTCTAGTGTTTACTACTTGGATAATGCTGCCATGATCGTTTACATACTGTCATAAGATGCTGAACACCACAGGATCATCAGTCACATATTACAAATTACATTATTACATACTGACAATTACAAATTATGGCAATCTTGTAGTGAATATGCAGTTTGCAATGAATGCAGTGATCCTGACACCAGTGTATTCATGCAGCCCCAACGTTTGGCCTTATTAGCTAAAACTTGGCACACAGGTTACTCCTGTCCTGGGAAACGCATCTTCATACCAACTGTGTTTTGTACACCTTTATTTTTTCGAGGCAGTAGCCACACGGTGTGAAGACAAAGACATGAATTAACGAACAGATGGACACCAGACGAACATGCAAGACCCGTAGGCCTAATGTGGCATATTAAAACGGTCGCACAATGAACTTAACTTTTAAAAAATTATTGACTATGATTGGCAGCAACAGCAGAAGTAGCTACCACAGTGCAAAATATTTCATTATAATTCAGTAATAAAATACAGACTCCACTAATCACAGCTTACAGTACGTACATCATCCAACAGTCAATGAAAGCAACACAAACTGATACACATCATGGACGCCTTACAGCAAACTTATTGACAATGGTCATGACTACGATCATGTAATGATGATGACGATGATGTAAAGATTGTTGACAAATGACAGAATTAAACAACAGATATGCTCATTCTGTCGCTTTTCAACACTCCTGCAACTAGAATGCATTTGGTCCAGCGTTTCTCTTACCATGGACGGCGCCAGGAATCTAAAGCTGGGGCGACGTGGGAACAAAGGCCAGGGCAGGGAGGGGCAATGGAAATTAGTGTGTGGGCCAAATGTCGACATTATTCAGTCGTTTATCCTTGCTGGGGAGCAACTGGGAAAGAGCAACAGTAAAGGCAGCTGCCAGGGCAGTGTCCTGGCAGTGTTACAGTGACCAGGCCTGCCGGGACATCTGGCCAGGAGGAAAGTTTAACACGGACCCTCGACGCCTCTGGGACTTCTTAGAACGGATCGGGGCGGTGGGAATGGGAGAGAAGGGGGCAGCTGCCCACCTGCCTCCACTCTCTGCCGCCGCCATCGGTTTCTCCACAGCTCAGATTCTAATGTAAAAGAAATGTTGATCTTGGTCTCCCATCCGGCCATTTGCCTCATTTTCAGCAAATTTGCATCTTTTCGTGAATCCCTCCAGTTTCTGGTGTGCTTAAGTTCATCTGAATTGGAAAGTCACTCGTCAGGAGCAGTCTATCAGACAGACAAAGAACTATGACGTACTGTAGTAACAAAAGTGTATACTGTAAGATAAGAGGCTTATGCTGCTAGTAATCCAAGCTTTGGAGAAATGCTGGACCAAGTGCACTAAATTTTCAGTTACAGGAGATGATATGGAAAAGTGAAAGTACGATGTAGCCCTACACACCGTTTGGCTAACTGCGTCAGGCTACAAATTTTTTTAAACGCTCCTCATACAAACACTGAGCCAATAAAACATCACGAAAGTCACACATACTATTAACACATAACGCATCAACGTGTATAACTACATGTAGCCATGCAAACATTACACAAGGCACATGCACCATTAACATACAATGCATAGTCATCAAGATGTGTACTATGTAGATACAGTACAAAATGACATGAACCCTAATGACACAGGGCATGAATGATATACAAAATAATTGGACGATAATGAACGATCTGTAGAAAAATATCAGCAACTTCAATGCTACTTCAAAAACGTTTACACAGACACATGCCATGTATATCATGTATGCACAGCAAAACTGCGTAAATAATTAAATAATATTTGATATAAATTACAAATATAGTCCACAAATCAGTTCCACTTGGTCCCTTGTATTTACTACTCACACCAATGATTTGGTAAAGCTTTGTAAAAAATATGGAATACATTTTTGACGTCAACAACACCAACATAATGTTATATTAACATGATTTCACAGCAAAAAGTTCTATTGACAAAAGTTCTATTAACTATTAACACTATAATAAAATAGATGTCAGCTTATTTTACATTGACAATATTGACCACAGAAAAATAAAAGTAAAGCTTTAAATACCTTGCAAAATACACTAGAAGGAACACTCTTAAAGCAGAATGTAGCATATCAATTATGCAAAAAAAATTCTTGCTATACACAGCAATTAATATTTGCAACTGAAAGTCACAACCTCATATAACCATCATATACTGTATTAAGAAACAGAAACAAGATACCAAATTTGTGTTGATTATATGCATTTTAAGTTTTTCTCAAACACATCGACAACTGATTACAACAAAATGCAGCTTCTCCAAACATAGATTCATTAAGTCCTATTTATCACATTATATTGCGACATAACATTATAACCACACATAACTATACATAAACATATAAACTATAAACATTTCAGCCCAGTGTCAACATATTATATGGCCATCCCCCCACTTTAGCCCCCTGACCTTAGACTCTGAGCCAAAAACTGGCACCCCGGTTATTCCTGCTCCGGGAAATGTTTGCCAAAATTTTAGTTTTTTTTTTGCTTTTTTGTTGTCGAGTTAGGAGCCTGTATGGAATGAACAGACATACAGACAGAGGAACAGACGGGCAAGACCAATAATGCGGCCTAGTAGGCTGGCTGCAAAATAAAGCTTACACCATAATAAAGCTTTCATTATCACCAGACAGGCTTACACATATACATCATCATCAGTTACTTGAGGTCAAGGATAAGTGTTGCTGGATTCTCGACGTAGTGTTTCCACTGGTTGGAAAACCGAGCCATTGTAGCGCCGTTGACAACCCGATGGTCGGCGGACCAACTCACGTGGACAATGTGAACGGGAACCACCTCGTCTCTCTCGTTGAAACGAGGCACTCTCTACCAGCACACACACACAAACACACACACAGGCTTAAGTCCGGTTTTTCCATCGCCAATCAAATCAAATTTGATCTCCGATTTACTGATCTCCAATTAACTTGATGTTCAGAATTGATTGTCGATCAACTGTGTTTCGTTTTTCCATGCATTTTCCATCTACAATTACATGATCGGCGATTAGTTGATAGGCCGTCAACTGAGCCTACTTTATGTCAATCTGATTGGCTGACAGTGACCTCAATTTGCGGTGTTGTGCTAAATTACCCAGCATGTGCTGCGAGTGGACGCCATAGGCAGTAAACGTCCTCATAGCAACGATATCAACGATATCGTCCATATCATCTGCTGTCAAAAATATGTTCTATCGTGAATCAATATGGGAGCATCTATCCATTTTATTTCTTCACAAAATACTAAGCACAGTATAAAATGATGAATAGTGATTGATTGCCATGACTGGAACTTTATTTTAATGCATGAACTGCCGTTCTGACCGGCGAAGTGAAGCAATGCTTCTAGTGTGAATAAGCAACAAACTGCAGACCGCCATGTTTAATCGTCAATTATCTGACTTCATTGAACAATATTCGGCCATCAGCTTGATGGAAGATTTGATAAATGATCAGTCGCTAGTTGGCAATAGAAAAATGGTTATTAAAATGATCTCAGATCAAGTCCCAAAGTTGATCGGAGATCAATTTCATCGGCCATCAAATGTGCACGGAAAAACAGGACCTTAGTAGCAATACAGAGTTTCACACAGTGAGTGAGCGAGTACTTTCTTAATGGCACATCAGCACAAAATAGGCCATTCAGTGCCATAAATGGTTAAAAGCAGTTAAAAGCATTATGACTTAAATATTAAAAGCAAGTTTAAAATCTTGCTAAAATCAATACTATTAAGCTAAACTAAACGCAACATTATGTACAAATGTAAGTTAATATTTTTAATAAAAGCAATAATGTTGCGATATGCACCATTTTCAAAAACGGATATTCAGACTTGTCAACACTGCTTTCCAGAAATTTCCAGGACTCAAAAAGCAAACTTCCAGGGTTTTCCAAAACCAAAAAAAATTGTTTATCGATAGAATGGCCAATTTTTCTGCACAGGGTTCAGTTTACCCATACAATCAGCTGACTAAATCGGTAAACATAGGTTACACAGCCAATGTTGTGATCGTATGACAGAGGGCAAAAGTTTTTTTTTCAACATATTAATGGACTCAAAACAGCTAACTGATCAGAGACAATTAAACTCGGTAAAATCGTAGGACTACATATTATTTATCCATGATGTTACCAGGTTTTTCCAGGACACAGCCTCATTCCAACACTATCCAGGCCAGGAAATGTTAACTTTTAAATTGTGTAACATTCCAAAATGATCCAGACTTTGTACAAATAAATAGTGTCTATGCAACCAATGCTGCAGACATACCTACCACCCCAACCAACCACACTACTGCAACTGACCTGTATGCGACCGATGGCACCGATTGCAACTTCCGGGACAAACAACACTGGCTTTGCATAAGTTCCTCCAATCTAAATCAACACCGCAGACCATACGTTACCAGACAGATGACAACTACTGAACACTGCACAGAAATCTAATGCTAACAGGGTGCAATCAGTCGATCAGTCAATCAGTTCATTGATCGATCGATCAATCTTCGTACCAATTCTGGTATTTCTATTAGGGCTGCAAAAGTTAATGACTAATTAATTGATTAATCATTAAACATTACTTGGATTACATTTTTTAATCAATAGAAATTTAATTAAAATTTTCGACTTTTGAACAGCCTAAAATGACTAATAGTCTTTCTTGACTACAAAAATTAAACAAAATTAATTGATTAATTTCAACTGATATTTGCAAATTAATCAATTACAAATTTCTTAATCACCTGCAGCCCTAATTTCTATGCTTTTCCACGTTTGTGCTAGAAGATGTTATAAAACAGACAAACTAAGAGACAGGCAGAGAGACGTATGGGTAAGATCCGTATTACAGCCGATTAAGATGGCCTCACAACCAGTGGCTTCGATCCCTATACCTGGTGGGCGCAGCTTGCGCCCAGTAAAAATAGGGGGCAAGTATTGATAAAATTGTAGATCAAAACTCCCCCCCTATTTTTACTCCCCCTATATTTCACTGGGCAATCTACACCCTTAACAAAACTTTCTCCCTAAAGGAAAAAAAGCCCAAAATGGAGGGTAAAACTAGAGTCAGAAATTGGGGGGAACCTCAGCCCAAAACTGAGCAGAGAGTTGCGCCCACTTTTGATTCCAGATTTGGGGGATAGAAGCCACAGCTCACAACAACATAATGTGTATGACACCAAACTCATTGAATGAAAGAGCAGCATATCATGTGTCACATACCGTGCCAATGTTGGACAGTGTAAAAGTTCCGCCAGACAAGTCAGCTGGTCCAAGCTTGCCAGCATTGCCGAGCTGTATAAGTCGATTGAGTTCAACGGCTATCTCATACACGCTCAGTGTCTGAACATTCTTCACGTTAGGCACTATCAGTCCGGCCGGTGTGTCCATTGCAAAGCCAATGTTATGTGCTGCCTGTTACATACACAAACTAATATAAATACAGTATTTTAAATGGACCTGTACTTTCAGATGGCTTGTACATTACAAAGCCAACATTATGTGCTGACTGTCAACACATCACATTCACAGTGACAAAAAATATGTTTACAAGCAAACAAGAAAACTTAGGCACCATTTAGGTTTTGTATGTTATGGTTATCAATAATTACAACAAAGCAGCAATTACTAGCCAGTGCTACTTACTTACCTACTTTCGTTAATTAGCTACTTGCTTATTTCTGCATGTAATATTATACCGCCATATTTCCATTTGTTACTGGTGACAGTTTTTGCCAGTGATCAAGCATCATGCTTAAAACACTTTAAAATTAAAAACCACAGAGCTTTTCTAGACTGTCAGTTGAAACAAATACAGTCTCAAAATCAAAGATAACTGAAGAACACAGGATCCAACATCTGCACTGAAAAAGTTTATGCAGCAACATAATGTACACCATGCTAATAATATACAGGGAACATCTGCTAATATTTGAGCAAAGTGAGGACAAAAGAGGATTTGTACCATAAAGTCATAAAGATATAATTTTTACGCGCGAAAGCAGCTACTGCTTTCAGTGCGTCTTAGCCATCGCAATTCTGTCTGTCTGTCTGTCTGTCCATCCATCACACGGGTGGATCAGTCAAAAATGGTGCAAGCTAAAATCATTCAAGCTAAAATCACCAACTCTTCACCGTCGGCTGCCTGGAAGACTCTAGTTTCAGGAACCGTAAAACTTTTCCATAAATTCAAATGGAGTCAAATGGAACAAAGGTGCTAAATGAGAGGGGGGTGGGCATAATTTGCAATTTTGGCCAATAAGTCGCTGTATCTCAGTAATGGTGCGAGATAGGGCCTAGATTACTATTAATCACTAATAGGAAGTCATACACTGGCTCTCGATTGGCGCCAAATTCAATGACCTTGAATGACTCGGAACGCCAAAAGAGGGGGTTTTATGAATTTTTTGGCGATTTTGGGATGCGACACAAGTCTATATCATTCACAAGGTGGCGCCACCTATGGAACTATCGTTATGCAATCCAGATAGAGAATTTGGTAATTGTATATTAACTTAGCATGAATGCCCCAATTTTCAGCCAAACTACTGAACTGGAACTGCTATAGGCTTTCGCGCATCTCGTGAGCAATTAGCTCAAATTTCCTGTATTTAGATCTGTTAAAGATAAGCAAAAAATAATGTAGAATCTGTTTTTCCGGGCAGCGTGAAAGAGTATAACAGACGGACCTTGTATGTTATGTTTTCACAGGCCTCATCAACAGTTGAGTTAAGAATGGGATAATGGTGTAATGCCATGGATGCCGCCTGCAGACACACAACAAAAGTCATTGCAGTAAGTCTACATCACGTTTAACAGTAGACAATAGATGGCTTTTGCATGTTTTCTGTTAAGTGACAATTTAGATGCAACCACACTGATCCACAACACTATAAAATGCACATGCAAAGATAAAAATTGACAACACCAAAGTAAGACTTCAGTTCATATGTGCAATTATTATCAAGGTATTTATTCTAAGAGAAAGTGTTAGTCCTACTACTAAACAAATCAATATCACATCAATAACAAACAAATATCAACAATATCAACAACTATATAATATCAACAATATAATAAATATCAACAACAACAAATGACAATTTTACAGCAGCAACTGCAGCATGTCACTGTATGTACTGGCATCCTGACACTACGAACAGGTAAAATACATCACAAAAAACGTTCAAAATAAGAGCAATTACTTTAATAAATATGGGCATGTAAGAAAAGCTGATGCCTCGTTCTTGAGCGGAGTGTTTCAACGTTGCTCTCAACTGCATCAACTGCGTCAGATCAACCTACAAACATCAGTGCCGCACATACATAGCAACATTAAAGTAATAATTAACAATAAATGGCGATGACATGCAAAGCAAAGCCCTTCCCAAGCCATAAAGCCCATACAGCAGCGCTGATCTCCGTTTTCTTACCCCTCAGCCAAACACAAATTTACACTTAATAAGTTGTAATAAATTCATCAAATTACAGCTTTTTTATTAATGTTTTTGTTAACGTTTCAGCAACCACTGCTGCCTTCGTCAGAACGACTGTCCACCAGGTGTAGCTGCAGTGGACAGTAAGTTGTCATAGATGTGTGTAAGTTGGTAGGACCCCTCGAGTCGGTTCATCGACTTGTCTTGTTCTTTTTTAATGTGTATCACTTCCGCCCTGTACCGCTGCAGCTATACCTGGCATACAGTCATTCCAACAAAGGCAGCAGCGGTTGCCAAAACGTCAACAAAAACATTAACAAAAAGATTGTAATTTGATGAATTTATTATAACTTATTAAGTTACGTTTCAACCTGAGTCCATTCAAAGACACCAGTTTACACTGCCAGATAATGAATACGAAGTTAGTGCATTGTGTGGTGTGCCTGTTAACTTTCCAGCTTATGCTGGTACTGAGTCAACTTGGGTGGCTGGTTGCAAACCCAACATTATGAACAGAATATTTTGAAAAGAAAGTTCGTACAGTTATAACACAATTAATGCTCAAACCCATCACGACATCAGAACATGACAAATGTCCAGCTTGCCTCAGTAATATAATAAAGTTAAAAATATCTGTAAATGCAATTCCTATCCTTTCTGCAAGTTTTCCACTGTGACAAATATTTTATCTAAAAATTCGATAAATACAATAAATAATTTTGCAACCGAATACAAGATACAGTTCTAAGTTTGTAAGACAAACTATATCAAACAATTGAATTGAACAGCTGTTAGCCTGTGTTAATTGCGAAACCTCATGTATGCCTCTGTACAGAAATCAGATTACAACCACTGGTCATCAGTCATTTTAGGCTGTTAAGAAGTCTACCAGTTGAACCAATTTTTAATCAGTTATAAAAAAATCTAGTCCATCACCTTTTAAAGAATTAATCGATTAATTATAATTTCAAAAATAAAACTGACGACAGTTAAAAGTTACCTCGTCGTCATAGCCGAAGTGCGGTACTTGCTGTGCATGGGTCATCGCCTTCACCATGGCCTTAGCGATGCCACTGATCTTCTCCACTCTGTCTTCACCTACCACTCTCAACCCCACCACAGTACCTCCCACCGGCACGCCAGCTGCTGCCGATGACGTCACCGATGACGACACTGGTGGCACTGACGTCACTGGTGGTGGAGGTGGTGTAACACATGGCACCGGTTCAACGATGAGTTCTTTCTGCTTAACTCCAGCAGTAGCTGCTACATCAGATGCAGACAGACCACTCCATTCAGCGAGGTCATGTTTTGCTCAAACTTCAATCTAAGAGGTCTAAGCAGGCCCGTCGAGAGAGTGGGGTAGAGGGGTAAGCTACCCCAGGGCCCCACAACGTATGGAGGGCCCCATCGTCACTCAGAAATATAAAGTACACAGAGAATGCACCATATTAAAAAGAAAAATTCAAAAATTCTCTCCCCAGAGGGGCCCAGCGAGAATGTTTCCCCGGGGCCCTGCTGTGGCTCTCGACGGGCCTGGGTCTAAGACCAAAGTCTTAGACCAAAGTTTAGAAATTCCCAGCCAAGTATGTACTTTGGTCTAAAACTAAAAGTCCCAGCTTACCCATTGTAATGCACACCACATAGGCCTAATGCTGACGTGATTATAAGATCATCAGTAATGCTATCCGCAGTGTATCTGCATAAAAGGTTAACAAAAATCTAAATAGTAATTTAACAGATTCAAACAAATTATTGTAATTCTTAGTAGTCAACTGCTACAGCATGCTTTGCATCTGTCACTAGTAGCAGTGTATTCCATTTACACAAGACTGCAGTGGAAAATAAGCTACGTAAATATTGTTAATGTCAACAATAGTGACCAGAGCAATTCTTATGATAAACTCGTAATAGCCACACATTAAGTAGTACGCTCATGCAACAAGGTAATAAACTTTATAAACAGCAAATTCAACCAGAATAAATAGTAAAACTTCTATGAGGTCATGGTGCAAAGCCTACTACTTGTACATACAAATTTCATAACTGAATCTGATATTCATTTGTGTCTAATGATGTAAGATGACACAAAACATAAAAAACCGAGATAAACCATGTAACTAGTTATTATTATGCAGCATAAAAATAAACCTCTGGTTGCTCCTTGCTGTAGATATTGGAGTATATCTTCTTTCAGGATGCGACCATCTTTGCCAGTAGGCACAACATCACTCAAGTTGATCTATCACACATAACATCAGAACAACAGTTTGAATTACTACAAATTTATGCTACACATACACTCAAAAAAATCTAACATGTCTGCACAAACTAGCATGCAAAGACAGTGACTAATAACCATATAAATTCGTCAACCTTTATTAGTTATGTTGTCATGTCATCAAGCCAAGGTGACTAACACAGAAAGCAACAGAATGGATCACTGTATAAAAGATGTGATGCACATAAAATAATAAGACTAGTTGATAAAACAAGCAGAGAGGTCCTACTAAGTTTCCATTAAGTATGAAATTTGTTTGCCATAAAGAAATCCATTGGCAAACGAAAACTGTTTCGAAGAAGGCAGCTGCAGTTACCAATCAGATGAAGCCTATCGATAACAACCTAACATGTAGTAAAATAGATGTGCATGGTTAATACTTATATCAATGGACTGCAGGGAAGTGATATTAACAGCAACTTACCTTGTTCTCCATGGCGATTCGTCTTACGGCTGGAACAGCAAGCACACGCTGGCCACGCCACTTGTGAGTCATTGATGACGCCGGTGTTGATGATTCTGTCTCCGAATCACTTGATGAACTTGTACTGTCAGCTTCATCTGTACAACATCACTCATCAGCACTCATAACATTCAGACATTCTGTCTTCGAATCACTCAATGAACTCGTACTGTCATCTTCACCTGCATAACATCAGCAACAACACTCATAACATTCGGACCATGATTCTGTCTCTGCCATGATTCTGTCTGTGAATCATGTAATAAATTTGCACTGTCAGCTTCATCACATACAACATCAGCAACAACACTCACAACATTCATCAAATGATTCCATCAACAAATCATTTGACGAACTAGAATAACATTGTTGACTTCATTTGTATAACATAAGCAGTGCTCACCACCAAGGCCAGCCACAGCCTCATTAAAATTGGTGGCCTTGTTCAGCCAAACATATCGAACATGCCTAACAGCAGCCACAACATTCAACTATCAACCTACATCACCTGACATGGAAATGGATCAGGCCTCCTCTAAAGTTTCCAGGATCCACACAGGGAAACTTGCTGTTGCTATGAAATCTAAAAGTTTGTGTAATATTGATAAAAATGTCACCTGCAGATGCTTTGTCTGTTAACTCAATATCAACCAGCGGCTGTCCAACGAGCGCTGTATCGTCAACATCATAGTACAACTTGCGAATGATTCCGTCGTATCGGCTTGTGATTGTGACTGATGCCTTGTCACTCTGAACCTCACAGATTGAATCAAACTGCGCCACGTGATCTCCAACATCAACAAACCTAGTATACAATCATGCAATTATGTAATCTATTTTTCTACATATTCAAAGTATCATGGGCAGAGATACAGGTTGGTCAATGGCCCATTAAACTAACTGCTAATTTTAATAGCTCAAACAAAGTATCTTGGTGCCATTATGTTCCGTTTTGTTTAACAAAACTTCTGTTAACCTTTGCTTCAAAAAAAATTTAAAATTCGCATTACAACCTACAGAAACTTCATTCAAAGGGTGAAATTCAAAACTGTAAAAATTCATTCAAAGTGTCATTTAAATTTATCTTTAACTTAATGCACACTAGGCAGTAGACATTTGGGTGATTCTGGCTTACATTGACACTGCTATCTACTTGCAGTTGGTTTATCTTTCTCACCCTATTTTCTAATTTGAAAAACTTTATTACATTTCTGCACTGTATGTGTACAACATTTATAATAAATAAAATGAAATGAAATAAAACTACTATGCAAATACACTGAGCTCACCATTCTTTAATGTTTACTTCACGAATGCCTTCTCCAATATCAGACAACTTGTATTGAACAACAGAAGCATGAACAGCTGCACAGTTACATAATTATATGTTAATTGAACGTGTATAGGATGGGCACATAGAACAGAGTCCATGTAGGCAGACGCCATATGATCGTCGTCCAGCCAATCACAGCACGCATTGCTATCTGAACATTCGCACTCTTGCAGCTTGCTGACAGTCGGCCTAGGAATACGAGTGCGAAAGCATGTCAGAATAAATACTTGCTGGGACTTCATGGATAAGATCTGTTACCTCTTCAATATTTAATGGACAATTACCAATTTTAGATAAGTAATGTATGAGTAAACATTACCCATACACATGGTGGAGAATATGGGTAACGATTGCGTTACCTCTTGCAGAGAGCTGTTTTTCGTTAACAGACGTACTCAGACTGTTCTTATTGTGAGCTAACTTGTTTTGTGTCAAAGACACCCTGTAAGACGTCAAACTTGTACGAGATATAGCTCGTGTTTTCCGCATTCAGGTAGGCATAGAAATAAAAACTACACACGTTCGAAGCACATGATCACCTTGAATTAAACACACACACTACATAACTAGGTTTACGTATCATCGTTTGTGATAGTAGGCCGATATTTGAACCGAAACGTGACATTTGTGGATAAGATCCGTTACCTCTTCAATATTAAACGGACAATTCCCCATTTTAGATAAGTAATGTAGGAGTAAACATTACCCCTACAAATGTATTAAATATATAATAATAACTTGTACTAACTTGTACTAAGTAACAGATGAATGGACAACTGTACATTCAGACAATAATGCAAACCTGCAGAATCATGACATGTGTGAGAGACTGCATAGCTCACAAGATTGTAATAAAAATAAGCAAAAAATATCATAGAACTCGACAACCAGCAAAAAACAAAGCAACAACTGCCAATAGTTCTCAGCTCATACCATGGGAAAGATGAAGCGGTCTGGTGACAAAATTTGTCACTGGTAACATTCTGTAGTTCAGTAATCGTAAACGTTCTCCTTGCCACCGACAACTGAGAAGACCACATGATGACATATGCTGCAATTAAGTACAACTACAACAACAACCTGTGTCAAGCCTGATTTTAACCATCACGTTCTGCACCATAACACAACGCAATACAATGTTCTGCAAAGATTTTTACACAAGCAAATTGACGATGCATAAAAAAGTACGTACCGTACCATTCCGTAAGCTCCACAATGGTCCGCAATGGCGCCGCTACGGTTTGCGGTGCCGTTCCACAAGAGATAGAAACTTTCTCTATTTTTTGCCGTTGCACTGTTGTGGTCAACCAATCAAAGCCAAAGCTACGTAGCCCGCAACAGTAGGCTGCTACAGCACATGCTAGCAATGGTGCATAAAGGTAAAATGATGAAATTTAAAATAGATACAGATATAAGGGGCCTACTGATACAGATTTAATTTAATAACTTGAAAAAAAAAATTTTTTTTGCATTTTTCTGCTGTTCTTTGCTGCGACGCCCAGCCTCGCCCCGCCTACAAACAGAAAGTCACCGTGTCGTTGTGGCGCAAACGGAACAAAGTACACAACACTAAAATGCTTGCGTACTTTTTTCCATTCATGCTTGCGTTGCGTTACGGTACAGTATAGTGTGGTACGGAATGGTACGTTGCGTTGCGTTGCAAAACGTGATGCTGGAAATTAGGCTTAAGTGTTCTATGTAGAAACAAAATAATTAAACACCTAGGTAATAACTGGTCATACGTAACTTTATTACAACTGTCCACAACTGCTATACTGTAACCTAAATGACAGCATGAATGCATCACAAATAAAAATAACATAACAACTAAAATAGGTTTAAAACAGTTAACATTATGATGATGCTGACACGTGTCATACTGTCATGAACTACGGGTTCCTACAACGTCAAGCATGCATGCAGTAGCCCGAAAAACAATGTGCAGAAAACGAACATATGGTCATTGACAGTTTTGATACTTGTAACAGCAGTAAACAACTTAGTCATATGTATCTAAAGCTAATAATTACAATTAGCAAAAATCATGGCAAAACCTTTAAAGGACATATTCTAAGTCTGTTGACAACTGCGGACACGCCCTTCAATCGTGTCGCCATATCGTAAACAAACTTGCAAAGAATATATACAAAATGCTTGAAAATAAGTCACAGTTTTCGGTATATTTGATTAAGAAAACTGCAAGACAGCAGAAACCATTGAGACTATTCGAACTTGCCTATATTTAGTTTTGTCAAGAAAACTAATACCAATTGTCTAGCAATAATAACAAACAATTTCGGACCGAGTTGATATGACGCAATTAATTTGATCATCTCGGCTTCTCTAATGTACGGAATGACCTCGCGGGTTAGTGTACTTGACAGATGATGGCCAGTGCAGAGATATTTTACCCGCCGTATGCTGTGATACAATAGTTAATTTATAGATGTTACGTTTCTCTGACAGCTAAGGCTGTTATGTCTTATCGGGAGCTTTTACGCGGCAAGGAAGAGACACTGCTCCGAATAATTCACCCGAACGTGCTGTTGCTGGCACTGTTGACGGAACAGGACCTGTTGGACGAGTGTACAGAGCAGGCACTTGCTGCCGAGCGCACTAACTTCGATCGCAATCGTCGTCTGCTGGAGTGGCTTAAACACAGTCCACACGAGGCGGCTACTTTCGACGGATTTCTACAAGCACTGAGAACGAACGGACAAGAACATGTGGCCAACTACATTGATGGAACCCCAGGTTAAAAATTGTAAACCAGTTTATAGCTGAACATTTTTGATAATTTACATTCAATATAAAATATATGAAGACCGAACTATTATAGAATCCACTTTCCTATGGATCATTATCAGCTTGCCGTGCTCGATGTACGAGCGTAGGCAGCTTCATGAACTAAGCACCGGTAACCTTTTCTGTTCTCAGCATACCAAAGATTGGTGATGCACCTCCCACCAATCTTGAACCCTCCATCGTGTCCATCAAGTGCTTTGCGCATCAACAGCTCGGCCATTAGGTTAAAGAGGTCTTCCTTTCTCGAGTAGTGTTTGGGTGGCCGTTTTTACAGCCTGTAAGAGACACTTCGGCTGCTGGGAAAGATCCCACCTTCCTCAGTCATGTGTCAGTCTGGCACTGGCTGCTCGAGTTGCCTTAACGTTTGCTATGAGATTGGTACTGATACTTCTGCTGGCACTAGACGTACAGTTTTTCCTCCTCATTTAAACGTGTTGGCTTGCTGCTTTGCCAAGAGATTGGGCATGCACTTGGCTCCCTGGCTTGGCGCCTTTTGAGATTGGTACTGATACTCCCGCTGATGCTAGTCATATGATCTTCCCTTCTCAGTTGACGCTCTTTCAGGTCGACCTGATGGTTTCTCCCTGCTGTTGGTCCACGGCTGCTTATTTGACAGACTGGGTTGCCCCAATCCACTTATCTCACAGCTGACCTTTGTTGCCAGAGGTCGTTCCACTATCAGCCACCTGTGGACGCGTTGAGAAGCAGTACAGCTCTGCCTCCGGGTGCATGTGGTTGCGAGAAGTTGGTTCCAGTACTCTTGTATCTAGTCGTATGGACTTCCCCCTTCCTATGACAAGCCTAGAAGTTGGTTCCTATATTCCTGCAGTGAGTCGCATGGACTTCCCTCTTCTTTGTCGGCAAGTTGGAACCATACTTCCCCCGGAACCCATGGCTAGTGATATGTGAACCACAGATATTTAAAATAAACTATCACAGAATTAATCCAGACTGCTAATTCTGTATTGTGTTCTTTCAGGTTAGCTTTCATTATTCTCGATATTGGTATCTAATTCAACTGGTCACATCTGTTGGTGTTTGGCATGAGGTTGCTGTGGCATATGACTTTGCTGATTGGTATGTGTGTGTGTTATTGTAATGCAGGTGACCTGCCACTGCGTGATGATGTCAGACGTCGACTGCGTAAGACCAAGGCTAAGCTTGTGGAAATCCTTTACACAAACAGTGAGCTGCTTGATCACCTGCTGTGCATGAATGTTATCAATGAGACTGATCATCAAAGTGTCCTTGCAGAATGTACAACGAATCAGAGAAATGCGAGACTTATTGACATCTTGTTGCGTGGCAGTGAACACAATCTGAAGTGTTTCGGAGAAGCGCTGCAACGCGTTCGTCAAGGATATGTTGTCGACTACTTAGAAAAAGGTGCTGTTTTTTAACATTGCTCATTCGTTAAATTATTTTTCATTTAGTTTCGCTGCTACTACTTATTTATATTCCATTACTTAACAGTATCTTTAAACTAAGGTTATAGTTCTTGGCACCATTGTCTTTCTTGAAGTTTTACATATCAGCAGAATGTTCTAATATATTTATCATTTAAGATAGCAGATATTTTTTGTTGATGTACAACGATCACCAATATTTATTGCCGTAAGTCAACATGTCTTTCACTGAGAATGTTGAAATGACTGGAAGCTTTGCATGGTTTGCAAATTGATCGTAATGGTATTGTGTTTTAACACTATTATGGGGCATCTGGTGATATATAACTTTGAGCTGCTATGGTAGAAGCAAAAACAGATTATTTTTGGAGAGCTAGCCCCATATATGGGTGGTCATGGTGAGCATCATGTGACCATATTGTACATTTACACTCTCTTTAATAATGAATATTTCTTGTCCTCCATTTGGTCAATGATGGATCATTGAAATTGCACCAGCTGACATTATTGTGTTCAGGTGAGGTGCTGCCAGTTCATATCGAGGTCACGTCGGCATCACAGGGCGGTAGAGAGCTGGAGGAGGGCATAGTGTCGACACTGATGAAGGTCGTCAGCATGATCTCGATCCAAGACTTGCCAGATGGTTTGTCTGATGACCAGCGGAGCCGAGCGGCAGTTCTTCTGCAGGAGCTGCAGACGATGATCGTTGGTGCCCGACTGGTGCACAGCATTCTACTGCTGTGTTATATGCCGACTCTCGAACTGCTCGACTCGGTTAATGCCACGTTCATGTCGGGTGAACTCACAGCCATCTTGCAGCAACTGTTTCGTTGTCTGACCGGAGTTGATGATCTGACTATTGCAGTTTCCATCACAGCTGAAGATCTGCAGCAGTGCAGGGAGGCCCTGAGTCATGCTGGTGAGTTATTATGTCAGATGAAACATCAAAATAAATGTTGTTTATGGCTCTTTATAGGAAGCTATCTCAGAGCTATGGAGCATCAGCTACCATATGGGACTACCGAGCGTTAGAGAGAGACTGAGTTGACGTGTGTGCTTGGTTATGTAAATGATAATTTATTTGTTCAAAGACAGTCATCTGTCCATAGTGACCAGGTACAAACTGGGATCAGTGTAGAGCAACTATGTTGATTGAATACAGTGTGTTAATCACTGGACCATGCCATAGTTTGCATCATCTGTTGGATGATGCTAAACCTGTGTATTTGCTGGCTTATTAGCCTAAGACTAAGTGTTATTCTAAGACAGAAATGTATGAACGTTTGCAAACGTCTGCTTTGTTTGATGTATGATTTTTTTGTACTGATCTGCTTCATAAGTTTGGTTGGATTTTTGTTATTATTCACCATCTTGATAGGTCCTGTTCATCGGTTTGTCTATTTATCGGTATTTTTCTGACTGTCGCGTATAGAATGGATTCTTAACTTGAAAGCAAACAGGCTACAAAAGCTAAAACTGGTTTGAACGTTTCCTGGTGCTGGAATAATTGGCATGCTGCTTTTCACTTCAGTAGTCAGTGCAGTAGGATTTTTATAGCTTTCCGTGGATGGCAACGTGTGTGGCATCGAGAGGCTAGTATTCTATTGCTGCATTTTGTCAGTTGTGCTGTTTATACTACTGACCGTGCAGTCTATCATGAGTGCAGATCAGTCGAGGGAAGTGGGATATTGTTCAAACGTTCCTGCAGTGCCATTGAAATTTTGTCATGGAGGTCGCATAAAGGCAATGTCTACATCTGAGCCACCTGCCAATCAGGGCATTCTTACTGTAGTAAGTACGATACTGCTGTTATGGGGCAGGGATGTGGGGGGATGCTGTTCCCTAACTTTGTCCAAGGAAGTTATGCTTTCCTCATTTTTAAAATAAAATTCATCTCAAAAAAGGCTTAGAGACATTGCTAGAAGCAGAATTTCACAACATTCTATGGTGCCCATTGCACGGTGCAGTGCACGATTTTCCACTTTTTCTGTATTTCAGAAACATGCTAACCTTGATTTTGCTTTGGTTTTTTGCTAACCCCTCAAGTCTCGCCTGTTTCCAAAACTGATTTGGACATCGTAATGCACTGTCGGCCTCTCTGCTGTAACTAGGGCACTATAAAATTAGCATTATTATATGATTAGGTTGATTAATGAAAGTGACATTTGCTGTGGATGATTGCAGCAAGATGAGGTGTGTAACCTGAGGGCTCAGGTTGTTGGTCTTCGTCAACATCAGCAGCAGACAGGTGCCAAGCTGAGTATGTTGCATAGCTGTCTGGATGTCATTGAGGCTGACACGGGGCTGAGTGAGGCTGGCCAGGCTGCAATAAGCCAGGCCAAGCACCTGCTCAGCAGCTGTATCTCACTGTCACGTGATACTACTGCTGCTGCTGCTGGTTCATGGATGTCACTACACAGCCACACTGATGACAGTGATGATGAAGATACGCTGCATCTTACTGACAGTCCGGTATTGTTTGTCGTAATACTAGCAGTAGCTGAGTATTTGTAAGGCGTTTGATAAACGACGGTGAATAAGTGCCAGTGTATCACGTGAACATAAGCGTTTTCAGTAGCCATCGAAATTCTTGCAGTTCAGTGTTTGGCTGATGCAGTTCAGCTGGCAGTTCTGGTCATCGCAGGTTGTGGTCAGCAGACATCGACATTTGCATCATCCCTTGAGCAAACGCACATCTCGTTGACAGAAAATTTGCGGTTGCTGGTCCATGCCTCCAGAATAGCAGCTCTTCATAGGAGTTCATCACAGAGCTAGAGAGCATCACTTGTCATATGGGGTCACAGTGCTTTTCTAGTTGTGATATGTTGACAGGTGTATTAGTGAGTGTATTCAGTAAGTGTATTCGGTGGGTGTGGTGTAGGAGGTGAGAGTAAAAACAGCATCATCATCACTGGTCTCAGCTGAGGAGCTGGCTCGGTCAACGGGGTCGTGTTCTCTGGTGGTTGGTGCTGACAGTCAGTCAGTGGACACGGGTTACGTCAGCTACAGCGCACGCTCTCTGTACGTCTGTCTACACTCTGACTCACACTGTAGATGTATTAACTTTCTAAAATTGAGGCATATATATGTAGCTTGACTAGGTAATGTAAAAGTAGATTTTCAGTTAATGGTCAAAGTAATCAAGTGCAGTCTGGCATTTCATGAATCGATGTGATCTAGTACTGTTGTGTACTGATGTCAATGTCAAATCCAACTGGGGGTGAGAGGATGGAGACCGGGGGCCAGTCTATATGCAGTAGACAAAACTTGTAGAGCCATAAGGTACTTATTATTTTGCATCCCGCTTAGAGTAAGGGGCTGTGTTGAATTGAACAGCAAATGACAGCTGACTGTGTATATATCCAGAGATGTGCAGATCCCAAAATTTTGAGTTCGCATCAGTCCATGAATTTTGACCAAGGATCCGCATCCTCGTCTACATCCTCATCAGGACAGAAATATTGATCTGCTGTCAGTCCACGTCTGCACTGTATTGGTTTAGTCTTTAGTACGTAAGGTAGACTTAGCAGATTACAGTTTAATTAGGCTAACAAAATATACAAGTAAAGGGTTTGTTAGTGCATTTTGCTAAACAAGATGGAAGTTAATCATGCTTTTCAGAGTTCGTTAGCAGTTAAAAGAAAAAATACATTCGTTATGGAACAGGATCCGCATCAGTCCGCATCCGCAATTTTGTCTATCTTTGATTCGCTGTCAGTCCACATCCACAAAAAAATCCGGTATATTCAAGGTCTGCTGGCATCAGTGATACTGCACACTAGGCCGTCCCTCTGAGGGTAGGAGGCTGAGTTGACATGAGCAGTGAATGACTGTTGGCTGTGTAAGGCAAGGTTTACTCTCATCAGACAGTGCTACTTCAGCTACTGGCCACTATGCCATGATCCATGCTCGTCGAGGCAAGTTCATCATCATCAGCAATACGAACTTCACCAGCAGTGCCACCAGTCAGCTGTATCTGCCTCCCCAGCGTTCAGCTGAGCACGATGTTGCTATGCTACAAGATGCCTTCTCACGACTTGGATTCGACGTTGTCGTCCACTGCAACAAAACCACTCTCCAGATGATCAGCATCATTGCTGCAGGTAGTTTTTTTCTGTTTTTTTTGTACTATTACAGTATTACTTTTATAGCTTTGTTTTCTGCATGATAATGTGTATCAGGGTTTCCACGCCTCTTGGAAAGTCCTGGATTTTTTCTTGAAAATTCCAGGACTTGGAAAGTTCTGGAAAATCACTTTGGTCCTGAAAAGGAAGTTAAAGTTTGAGTCCTGGAAATTTCTGGAAAATTATCCTTGAAATTATCCTTGCACGTTTTTGCCTGGTTGCTGCCTGCTCTGCTCGCAGTCACACTGCTCATAGATGTAGTAAACATTTTTATTACGTTTTTTACAGTGGTAATCAGAGTTAAATTTCTTACGAAATGTATATTTCAAAGTTTTATGTTTAAAAAACAACAGAATGATGCTGTTTTGTAACTTATTAATCAAATGACCCTCATAGAATAAAGAGGCGTGAAGCAAGCCGTGGTTGTGTTGGTGTGATGTGACAGCTGCAGAGTCTGACCACACGTTGCATGACTGCATTGCTGTTGCTGTTCTGAGTCACGGCGCTCACAGTGGTCAGGTCTATGGAGCGGACGGTGAACTCGTGGATATTGCTGTGCTGCTGTCACCACTCAAACGCTGCCCTTCGCTGCTCGGCAAGCCAAAGATTGTCATCGTTGAGGTGTGTCTGGAGTTCAATATGTAATATGCAGAATATGTAAGCAACATTCTAACTGCGCTGTTCATTCTTATTTCAGCAGTGATTTGAACAGTGTTGTATATACCGGGTGGCGCTAAAAAAACGTCCCGAAATTTGCGAAACTATAAGGGCGCGTATACTTTATGGAAATGAATTTCCTTTTCCACATTTGTAGACCGATATGTACTCTTACTTATAAATTTTAATGACCTCGCTAATGACGCCACTGAATGCTGCTTAATGACGTAAGATGAGTTAAAAATCCAGTTATGTAAAGACAGCTTTCCATCACACAGCATCAAAGCAACTGAAATTTCCTTTGACACAAAATGCCCCATTTCATCAGCTCACAAAAATGTACACCAGTAATCCCACGCATTATTCGGTTTGAGACACTTTGCAAGAACTTGTCTATGAAGGAAGACATAAACCGTTTTTCAAACCTCAAATATCTTCAGATTGTTATCAGAGACAAATGGCATGATGTCGATGTCAGACAATCAGAATCAGAAAAGCCATAGAGCAGTGGAAAAAGCATCTAGCAGCAGTAGCAAAGGAGAATGGAGAACCTGTTTAGCACATTTTCTGCTGATTAGTTGACGGATGATTCAGCCTACTGTGACGTTTTGGCATAGCCTGCGTACAAGCGGCAATGCAAATGATGAACTGCTTGCAAAAATTGCCTTATGTGTGTGATGCTATTTTGTTTGTATCACGGCTAATACAAAAGTGTTTTAGGCGAAAATTCATACACATATTTGAAGATGTTTGGTCATTACATATATGCTTTTGCGCTTATTTATTTCGACTTAGGTGAATAATGCATGCAAATTTTCGGGACGTTTTTTTGCGCCAGCTGGTATTTAGAACAGTTTTCCTGTTGATGCTGATTTTTTTGTCACTTATGTGTTTCATTTACTTGACTTTTCAAAGTTTGCTGCATCAACTGTTAGTTCTTCTTTTGCCATGTTATGTTTTCTGCTTAGATGTTAGACATGCTGATACTTGATTTATCTGGCCCAGAGGGATGGAAGGCTGAGTTTACCTTGGTGTTGGTTATATACTGAGATGGTTTACCTGTCTGTAGACAGTCATCCATCCAAGTACAGTACTTGCTACTTGATTGCGACTGGACTGGGAGTTGAACCAATGGTCTCGTGATCGCCAGTCCAGTGTCTTATTGTTACGCTACCAAACCACTATTCACTGTGAGGCATAAGAAACACACCAAATTTTTTCCATAACTTGAAGAAGGGTTGTGCAATTGTAATATAATTTTTGGTTCACATATTCATGACACAACGGGCCATTGAATGGCCGTTCAGTTTCCCACCTCACCCAACATCTGCTTCTGCACTACTTGGTAAAACAGAACAGACAAAATCTGCATTAAAATCAACAAAAAACTTTATAAAATTTCATCTTTCTGGAAATGTGGCCACCAACAGCCAATCAATTACAAGATTTGATAGGCCTAACATTCAGGAATATTGATGAATTCAAGAAGCAATTGTTGAAGTCTGGATTGGTCTGGAGCAGAACATTATTGATGCTGCTGTCAATAAATGGAGAAAGTGTCTCAGAGCCGAGCCCATGTTCGTGGGCAAACATTTCAATCATTTTTGTAGGCAGTTAAAAAATGGACAATTAGATAAACTATCAGCTAAAGTGATAAAAAATATGGACAAAATGTGTCTTTTGTGTGTTTTTCGATTAAGCAATAATACCAGTGGTTAAAAAATGCAATATTTTGTTCGTTTTCTCTCCCCAGGTAGTGCAGAAATAGACAGTGGGTGAGGTGGGAAACTAAACAGTCATTTGATGGTCAATTGTATCAGGAATATTTTTACCAAAACTTATTAAAATTGGATCACTTTTCTTCAAGTTATGATGAAAAAAATATTGCTGTGTTTTTTATGTTTCACCATGTAAACTGTATGTATACTTTATATTGCTGGTATAGGCTGGTCTTGGCAATGAGTTGGATGACGGAGTCTGTCTGAGTGAATCTCAGTCGGAATCACAGCTGCAAGCTCATGTTCCACTTGATGCTGACTTTGTCCAGCTTTCAAGCACCACTGAAGGTTGTTGCCATTACAGTATCAATGCTCTTCTACATTGTAATAGGCTGGTAGTGCTGTAATCAGTGTGCAGGTCTTGCAGTGATTTGGAACAGTGACCAATAAAAGAGATAGCAGCAGTTGACACAGTTTTGCATAACTAAATGGGGTAGAAGTTTTGTTGATCACAGGCCGGTATTTGATTTGCCTACCCTGGAGGGGTGGAAGGCCGAGTTGATCTAGGTGTTGGTTGTATACCGAGAAAGTTTACCTTTCCGCAGACGGTCAGCCATTGAAGTACGTCAAAATGGTTACTGGATAGTGACTCGACCAGGTGTCAAATCCATGACCTTGTGATCGTAAAGGGGATGTCAGACGAATGACAAAGTCGGCCGATTTTATCTGCCGACAAAATCGCCCAACAGACATGTGTCGTGTGTCATGCAAAAATTGTCTGATTTAAAATCGGGGCCAAGATAGAACATGTTCTATCTTCGACGATTTTGTCGGCCGACTTTTTGTAGATCGGCCAACAAATTTTGTTTATGTTGCCATGGTGATTGTTTATAACTGAAGATGAATATTCATTTTAGTAACTTATTGTGTTTGATGTTTATTTGCGTTCATTAGATGCAGAAAAAAGTGATGCTAGTATTCTCTTGTAATCTGCATTTTGCTGTTGTGCTAGCTGTTATCATACGAAGCGAGAATATCAGTCATGTGTCTCGGTTCACCGATTTTATCGACCAGTTTTGTTGGGCAACTAAACCACGCCCACAAAAGTCGGCCGACTTTGTCGTTCATCTGACATCTGTTTAAGTCCAACGTTTCAACGTTACATTACCAAGCCACTTAATGATACAGGCTTGTATGCTGTTAATGTGCTGTAGGTCGTCACAGTTGGTGGACTGCATCTCGTGGCTCATGGTTCATAGAATCTTTGTGCCAGGAGCTCAGAGATGCACAGAGTTCTACCTCAGTAGCAGGAGGCGTCATCGACGTTGACCAGCTGCTGACCAGAGTCCGCTACCAGGTGGCTTACAGTCGCGAGACGTCATCAAGCAACAGAGCACTATGTAGCAAAAAGCAGATACCATGTGTCTATTCCACGCTCACTAAACAACTTCATTTTCCTTGTCTCCACTGAGGAGCTTACCATCTGGCTATCTCATCTCTTCTACGATCCATTTAATGCATGGTTGCATAATCTCCAGCCCGCGGGCCACACCTGGCTATCCAGCCTGCAATGTCTAAGAGAAAATGACTGAAAATATGATATATGAATTATATGCGTGACAGACTATTTTTATTCATTTGCTGCTTTTTGGATTTGTTCTGACTGGTGCATACCTCAAGCTTAAGGCGTGAGCACAAATGTCAAGCGTAAATGTAAAATATAGCGCATTATTGTAAAAAGCCTCTAATGCACTGAGTGTTAAATATTCAGTATTATATAATATATTATGTTTGTCGTTATTTGTCATTATTGATAATAGCTTTTTGCATCGGTTCGGCCTGCAGTGACTTTAAGACCGTATTATATAGCCCACAGAATGATCAGAAAGTTTGTGCACTATGGATGTAATGTGTTGACAGCACTCTGTGTCTGTTCATCCATCTGTCTGGGACTGTAATGCCACTATAATCTATGTAAAGTTTGACTTTTTATCCGTTTCGCTGTCATGTGACTACTAATCTTGGCTAGTTATTCACACATGTGTGCCTCTACGTGTGTATCTCTTTTAGCTTGTGAACTTCTGATCTGCAAGTCCACATTTCTTTCTCCCGTTTACAAACTTTAGTCGTTATGCTGCAGTTTTGTGAGTTGGTTTTTACAATGCAGCAGTAATCTTAACATTTCTGTGTGTTTCTCACTATATGCAGTGAACACGGTTCTCTAGCACTAATATTAGTTCCATTTGTCATCGTGTTGTTGTAAGCATAAGCTTGAACATGAGCTTGAACATACGTGCTACGTGCGAGCGTAACAAGGCATAATGAAGACCCAACCAAATTCACGATTACACGGACATGACATGATCCGTGTAATTGGCAGGTCTCCGTGTAATTGGAAATTTTCGTAAAATTGTGTACAATCCTAAGATAATTTTGTATTTTTCCTGTATTTTGGACAATTTCTCTATGCTTACTTCACAATTTTTCATGCATTACAGGAGACTGAAAGTGATGATTGATGATTTCAACGTAAGACCAATTTAGTAACAATGATGGTAGCAAGTTAGTTGACCACTAAATTGGCTTTACAACAATATGATGTGCATATGTCATCATTTTTGCCATCGATATTTCGTTATAAGCACACATTGCTAGGAAAATTTTTAGCTGTTTTTACCGTCTGCATAATTTCTGTGTAATTTGCGTTTGTCTCAAAAAACGTCCATGTAATTTGCATCTTTTCTCTGTGAAATTGGTTGGGCCCTAGGCATAATACACTGTAGACTCAGTAGACTGTAGACCATGTTGAAACGTAGTTATTTTCATGTCTTGATCGACGGTGGGTTCTGCTCGGACGCACGTGTGATATGTGACACTATCAGTCGTCATGCTTGAGTGGAGTGGGATTATGGGCACTTATAACACCCCAGACACTATAGTGAGAGATAGGAGAACTATGCAGATCATGTAATGATCGCTAATCTTAGTTGTTGTAAGCTAACAGTTTTCTGCTTTTTGTCATGTTAATTGTCATCCTAGTTGTAACTATTTTGACATTATAAAGCCAGCCTCGATATCTGTTTATCTACCCATCCAGAAAGAGTTTTTTTTTATTTGAATGAAATTAGTTTTGTAGGTAGAGGTTGATGATTGATACACAGTGATGTGCCGTGTGACCTGATTCGAGTTTAGCGCCAAAGTTGTGAGACCTTTAAAGTCGGAAATCTTTTCTTGTTTGAATTTGGTTCATCTGCTGCCCATTTACCATTTGAAATGGCGATTAGCTACTGATTCTTATACTAGAGCACAAAATCTAATCGTTGATATTTGTCCTAGTTTTTGTGTCAGATGACTTTGAGCTTTACTTATCAAGTTTTACACGTGGAGCATCTTTAGCATGGGTCTGTCTTTCTATCACTAATGTGCACTGCGTATATCTGCAGTATTCGCTGAAATATTGTCATTCCAGTATTTGATGTAGCCTACTGATAATTGTCGTTGATGTCTTCTGCATTTGTACATTTGTGATAATTATGATCTGCGATCTATTATTTTCCATCTTGGCATGCTGTGTTATTAGACATGTTTTTTGTGGATGTTATTTCATGTTATTACATCTCGGTGTTTACTGAAATATTGATATACTGATTTTTGTTGACTTTTTGCTTGTGTTCATTGTCATTAATTTGTTATAATTGTGAGCGGCAAAATGTATTTTTTAAAAATTTTGACCACTGTATGATTTTATTCACATTATTTCAGCATTTGTTAGTCAATTTTTTAATCATATGTACACAAAGTCCAAGACTTATGTTCATTCTTTCCAGTTACGTTATTAACCGTTATTTTACTACTATTACTGCGAATAGTTTGCCATTAGATGTCTTTCTTATTTATACTTTATTTGTATACGTTTCTGTTATGTTATTTACGTTTGTTATATTTTTTTTCTGCTATTGCTATACCATGTTTTTACATTATAAAATGTATTTTATATTTTGTTATTTTTCAGTGCCACATGCATCAATTTTAGTGCAGAAGTTTACCTGTTGTGCAGTTTCCATGAGGCCTTTCTGAGTAGAACATTATCTTCGCCATGTCTCAAAACTTTTACTTTCTGAATAACTACTTTTAATTACGAAATGAATTCATTGTTGTAAACGGCCAACTATGACTTCTGCATTTCCCAGGGTAGTGCAGCAACAGTATTAACGCGAGGTGGGCAAAACTACAGTCATTTGCATCAACTTTTTTCATGATGTAGCTTGCCAGAAATTATTAAAATATGGTTATTGTTTCACGTAGTTATTCAAAAAGTAAAAGTAGCATGTTTCTTTGAGCATGGTGTGATTACGTTCGGGTGTCTTCAACATCTGCCGAACAAAAGAACTATGCCATTTAGCCACAATACTGAGGTGGTGGTATCTTTAGTCATCACTTTATTGGGGCTGTTTGGCGTCGTGGTGTCACATTGATTTTTATCAGCAAAGTTGCTTTACGTTGGACTTGGTTAATTTGAGTCTGTTGATCGGTAAATTGGTAGAGATAAACCGTCCTGGTATGCAACCAGAACCAGAAGGTTGACTCAGCCTTCTACTACGTGCGAAGTTAGCTATTCAAAAAGTTTATTATTGATGTACCTTGTGTCAGATTGACATATTTTTAGGCAATTTATAATAATATGATTGTGTGAAATAATTCTGCTGACAGATTGAGAAAGATTAGGCCTACGTGTATGTTGTTGCAGAAGTTTTTTTTCATTTTGGTGTTGACACGTGCTGTTGTTGACGTTGTAAACTGTGCTGTCTGCATACTCTATATCTAGCATCGTGTTTGTCATATTATTATGTCAATGCCTTGAAATAAGATCAAGCCAGTGTTTGAATTGTGAAAAATTAGCTTGGGGGGTTGAACTTATCGACTGTCGTAACCGGACCAAAATTGTGATATAAATCCTATGTATATAGCATATAGCTGACCCCCCCAGAACATAATTTGACAGTGTGTTAGGGAGGGTTGAGAAGACAGTTGGGGGTTCAACCCCCTAACCTCCCCGGCAATTCAAATACTGGATCAAGCACATTTGTCTTACTCGTGTTTGTGTTGAGTTATCGTAGCGTAGAACAGCCGCTCTAGGTGAAAGTATAGCGCGTGCAGTCTCCGCCAGTATGCTATAAGATTGGCGTGACCTGTGCGGGCGATTAGAATCAATGGGTAGGTGTCGTCGTTAGAGAGTAATGTCGGAGTGTATTGAAAGGGACGTACGCTATGCAGGTGCTTTGTAGAGCTGGCGCCTTGCCTCCAGCGTTTTACTGCAGTCTGCTGATGGATGTGTCAGCATTTAACACTTACGGTCACTCACAACTCGAGACGAGGCGCGACACACGTATCAATAAAGCAGTCAGTAGCCACTGCTAAGTAAGTGGTATGGCCTACCGTAGCATAGAATAATGGAGTTTTATGACGTCGACGGTCACTCAGCGGGATGTTTACAACAAACGGAAGATGCGTCCCATATAGAAGATGAGACGGACGGACTGTGTACTTGGTAGATACTGGTCATTTCAACCTACTGCGCAAGACTGCTCACAAACTCATCTTAAAAGGCGCGTAACGAGCGACATAGCTGAACTGAACTGATAGCGGAGAGCAGTTCATTACTGCTCGCCCATTGGTAAGTTCAGTTGAGTTCAGTTATGTCGCTTTGTACGCGCCTTTACATGAACGGCCGTATGTTGAAAATTGATAGTCGCTTTCTAGCCGAGTAATAGGTTACTAACGAAATCTCTGTTTATACGTAGGCCTATTAGCCTACATGAGCATGTGCAAGATAAGTGTCTTGACAAGCAAAATGTAAGTGCATCGCATCAGCTGTCGTTACAGTAGCAGTAGGCAGGATGTTTGTTCGTCCAGCATTTTAGGCTTAGTGGCTAACGGTTATTATGCGGACGTCCAAAAATAGGCCACGTTATGAGTAGGCCTATTGACCGACCATTCGTCTCTCCGTTCGTAGGCCTATACGGGCTCATTACTCAAAAACTAAAAGGTGCAGAAAAATCAAATTAATATCAACGTTCTATTTTTAGTTCAATAACTTAAGGTTACATGCAGTTAGGTTGTGCAGCTTTAGCCGGACGGCAGAAGGGATCGGTCAAGTGTGGAGTTTGCAAAATTCAGAGAATGGGGCAAATCTGCTGCTTTCGTTGAGCATTCAAAGACTATAAGTTTTCGGCTTCAGTGCTGCACCCCCTGACTCTCTGACCACCCTGCGCTTGCCATGCGTATCCGCCCCACATTTTTTAACCCGACGACGCCCCTGTCGCTGCCGGCGTCGCAGCGGTGCATGCGGACTGCTTGCTTCTAGCGACGCTATAATAATTGGTGTCAGCAGTCAGCGCTGCAGCATTTTGTCGTCAAGTAGCTGCTGCTGTTGTGAAATGATTGTAGGCCTACTCGAGCGAGCGACTGCGACTTGATGGACTGTTTTGTCATTGCAGCGTGATAGGTGTACGTTATCTCATCAGTTGTAGCACCGAAAAGCATTTCGTTCCTGTGCGATCACGTAGTAGCATTATATCACGACTTTTACTGCTGCAACATGACGTTGGGCGTTATGCCGATATCTCGATATTATTTTGATCTAAGCATCTTTGCTGCAGAGGTATATCGCCTAGGCCTGTAGTGAAGCTAGAAGCCTGACGTAAGAAAACAAGAAGCCCAGCTGTCGTTAGGATATCCGACCGTACTGGTTTGTCAGTGACCTTCATCCTAGGTCAATGATTTTCATATCGACGTATGCTATTACCTATTAGTAATCAATAGCAACCTAGGCCTTATCTCTCACCGTTTCCTAGATACATGTATGGCTACTTATATCTTAAAACTTCTCACTAAAAACTGCGGCCAAACCACTGCAGATGGAGAAATAGTTTATTAGTTACTATTGGCAGCCTATAGGAAGTTGCTAGCGCCCTATCCGATGATACCATTGCCGATCCCCTATGACTTACCGTTTAGCCACAATACATCATCCGTGACAGACAAACGAACAGACAACAACTCATATCAATAGCTCGACCGTTACTTAAGTACGGTCGGCTAAAAACTAAAAACGGAGAGAAATAACGATAACTAAAACTGGCAAAAAACTAAAACAAAAAAAAACTGTAAGCAAGTCTATAGCTAGCCTATCCATAAAAAATCAGTGCGTGCGATATGGATGAAAATGTCTGTGAGGTTTGTAGGTAGCCTTTAGATTGACGTGATATCGGTGATGAAGACGTCGCTGTTGGTGGTCGCTATCAGTTACTGGCTGCTGCTGCAGCTGCTGCCAGTCAACTGTCACCATGGCAACGCCGTGTCTCTGATGACTCGTCGTGACAACGCCACATCAAAGATTAGAGCCGCTGCCGCCACTGCTGCTGCTGCTGATGATGATGATGATGACGTCGCTGTTGCTGTAATGCCGATCTCGGCTGGACACGTGCAGGTCAGGGATGAAAAACGTAGATTTTTTAGAGAAAAAAGTTTATAACTGTTTAGTTTTAAAGGTTTTATGGCACAAGTTTTAAGACTCGAGAAAAACATCTTATTTAACGCCATTCTCCGTGTAAGTGCGTTTTTGTCGAGTGAATGACGTGACGTCAAAATTCAAAATCAGAAGTTAAAATATGCGAAATTAAATTTGATTTAGATTATACATTGCACAACAAATAAAAACCTTTGAAGCCTTAAATGTGGACATTCGTGGCGTTTAATTTGTTTTAAATATGACTTTAAAACTTTATGGGGAATGTTGAGGCAATTTTTGCCCATGGTTCAGGTGCGGCGCTGCACGGAGAACGTATCGTCAGTGCAGATATGTCGCGGTGCTGTGAGATACAATCGTACCGGCTGGCCGAATCTCGTCGGCGATCACTCGCTAGTGGAAGCAGAGAGACAACTGAGAACGTTCAGCCCCCTCGTCCAGTACGGCTGCGCCAGGTACAGAATTCCTAACTACTATATAAACGTTTTAAAATACGTAAAAAAAAATTCGTAAAATTTGTTCCGTCGTCTTGGATACTGCTTAGAACGTGACTAGCCTACTGTTATGCTACTGCCACCTAGCGTCTATCATCCTATGCGCCCTGATTCTCTCTGAGATTTTGGCGCTTTATAAATCATGTACTTATTTACTTACTTACTTACTTATTTACTATTACTATATGCAGCTGCATAGTCTTGTTCCACTTTTGGTTGTGAAAGTTGCGAGTGTTGCGACTGACTGATATGCTTATAACTGCATGAATTTACGTGAACTTCGGTCAGTAGATTTTATTTTGACAGCTGATAGCTTACGTAAATTAGTTACTGAATGATGATAAAGAAATCACTCACTGAAGTTCGTTTCAGTTTACACTTTGTAAAAACGCAGTTACTTTTGCAATTCTTGCTGGAAAATGGCAAAAAACGCCCCGAATCATATAAAGTCGCCTGTAAAAAATTTTCATGGTCGGGCCAAAGGGGGGCATCGCACCGTGCCCCCCCTTAAATACGCCACTGTATGTCCATATAAATATAATCAGTGAGCCGTTTAGACCGGTAGAAAAAATCAAACAGTTTAATTTCAAATTGTACAGCAGCAATGATCCTTTCATCCTTCTGTATTATTTCAACTAAACAACATACATTGTCAGTCACGAGACCATTCGATTCGTCACCAGTGCTTTACTATAAATGATTCATGCGTCTATCTTGCACCGTTATGGAAATATGGCGCCTCAAAGATAACGGGGTCATGAGTTTGACTTTTTGGGGTCACGTGACGTCGGTCACGAAAAGAAAGATAGAAGAAGGAAAAGAGAAAAAGGAAGGGAAAGGGAAGGGGCAGGGAAAGGGAAAGTGGAAGGGGAACAGGAAGGGAAAGGGAAAGAAGAAAAAGAAAGGAAGATAAAGGGAAGGGAAAGGGAATGGAAAAGGGAAGGGAAGGGAAAAGGGGAAAAAGACGGGTAAGAGAGAGGAAAGGAAGGGAGATGAAAAAGGGGAAGGGATAGGGGAAGGAAAAAAGGAAGAAAAAAAGAAGGGAAAGGGAAAGGCAAGGGGAAAGGGTAGGTAAAGTAAAGGGGAAGCGGAAGGTAAAGAAAAAAGGAAGGGTAAGGAAAAGGAAAGAGAAAGGAAAAATGGGAAAGGAAAGGAAAAAGGGGAAAAGGAAAGAAAAAGGGGAAAAGGAAAGAAAAAAGGGAAAAAGGAAAGGAAAAAGGGAAAAAGCAAAAGGTGGAAGGAGAAGGGGAAGGAGAAGGAAAAGGGGAAGGAGAAGGGGAAAAGAAAGGGAAAAGGAAAGGGAAAGAGAAGGTGGAAAGAAGATAGCTTAAGAAATGTAGGACGCAGGGACGCACGCACGGACGCACGGACACAAAGGTGATTTTATACTCTGTCCAATGCTATGCATTGCATTGGACAGACAAAAACTCAAAATTGGCAGCGATGGTTCTATGCACAAAATGTCTGGGGTGCTGTGCTCCACCCCAAATCCCGCTGGACATGATTATCTTTACTTATACCGGTCTTACGCACACTAAACCGGAGGCGGAGCTTAACCTAAATCTGGGTGTGCTGTAGCACCCCTATTCTTAGCTACAGGCTATAGAACCGCCACTGAAAATCAGTAAACTAGAAATTATTCTCGAAATATATGCTACGTTCATGCATGCAGGCGTCAGCTGTCGTTCTTCCTGTGCGCCGTGTACGTGCCTATGTGCAACGAGCAAGTACCGGACGTCATAGGGCCGTGTCGTGGCGTATGTCTGCGCGCTCGGGAGCGCTGTGAACCGCTGCTGCTTACGTTCGGCTTTACGTGGCCCCCCGCACTGGACTGTCAGCGATTCCCCGCGCGCAACGACCACCGCCACATGTGTATGGAGGGACCGCCGGCTGACGACGACGATGACGACGATGGCAACTACAACAACTACTACAATGACAACAGCGACAGAAGCAGCAGCAGCAGCAGCAACAACAACAACAAGGAGAACAATGACAACGTAGACGACTACTACGACAACGACTACAACAACGTGGTTGATGTTGACGTCACACGTCATCACAACTCGTCAAGGACACGCAAGGTCATCGTACGACCGTACAACAGCGACCCGATGAAAACAGCATCAAGAAACGCCGACGTCGACGCGCGAAAGGTACGATTAAGTTCAGTGTCGCCGTCGAGCATCGACTGCTCGCCGTCTCACAACAACGCGTCCTCCGCGTGTCGCGACGAACCCTGTAGTGTCTGGAACGCGACGAGCGACCGAGTTGTCGGCGTCTGGGTGACGGTGACGGCGGTCCTGTGTGTCGTGTCGACGTTGTTCTGTCTGATGCTGTTCTGCGTTGACACGCGCCGGTTCATCTGCAGTGAACGTATCATCGTCATGATGGCCTGCTGCTCTGCCGTTTGTTCTGTCGCCGTCCTCGTCAGTACGTGAGTTCGTGTTTCCTTTACTCTGTACGCGTACAGAGTGACGTAACGGAACTGAACTAAAGTAAACAGATAGTTTAGTTTTTGACGAACTGACCAATGGGCAAGCAGTAATGCATTACTGTAAGCACCTTCTAACGGCGTCGGTGGTTTACGTGAATGGTAATTACGCTCACGTAGCCTACGCGTCAACCAATGACCAACAGGCTCGCCCTGTTTGCCCATTGGTGAGTTTGTCAAAAACTAAACCATGTCAGTTTAATTCAGTACAGTTCAGTTCAGTTACGTCGCTCTGTACGTGCCTTTTGTACAAATACCAAGATACTCAAAGACGTGAACTGCAGTCTATAATTTCGGTGTTATCTTTTCCCAAAAACCAACATTTGCGGTTATCTACCAGATAACCAAAAATGACAATTGGCAACGGCAGCTAACACCGAATACTTAATCCAAACCTTACCAATTAACAACAGCTGCAATGCAAACTAATGTACGCGTTTTTTCTTAATCCATCCTTATGGCTTTTCCAATCCGTTTTCACTTTAGTTTCTTATCTACCTATGGATAACAAGAAATTTGAGCTAATGCTCACGAGACGTGCGAAAGCTTATAGCAGTTCCTGTTCGCAAACTGTCAGAGTATCTCTAGCCATTTCGTCGCAACTTTTACGGGGGTACCGCAGTACCGCTATTTGATGCCCTCGTGCGCAGGTTTCCTCGAACCTAAAAATCGAGACTTGGGCCGTCGAAATCTACGTTCAATGATAAAACATTTTATACGCAGCTTGTCTATTTCAATCTCAACTGGTTTCGCTCTTGAAATGTGTCTCGCAGCCCGAAATCGCCAAAAAATCCATAAAAATCACTATTTTAGCGTTCAAGCTTCAAGGTCATCCAAGGTCATTGAATTCAGTGGCAATCGAAAGCCAGTGTACGACTTCCTATTAGTGATTAATAGTAACCTAGGCCCTATCTCGCACCGTTATTGAGATACAGCGACTTATTGGCCAAAAATCGCAAATTTTTCCCACCCACCCCTTCTCATTTAGCGCACTCGTTCGGGGTGACCCCCTTCGAATTTATGGAAAAGCTTTACGGTTCCTGAAACTAGAGTCTTCCAGGCAGCCGACGGTGAAGATTGCACCGTTTTTGACTGATCCATCCGTGTGACAGACAGACAGACAGACGGAAAGACGGACAGAGAGAATTGCGATGGCTAAGACGCGCTGAAAGCAGTAGCTGCTTTCGCGCGTAAAGTCAATCGGACTCGGTTCTTAGCTTATGTCAGACTAGACTAAACTGAACTGAACTGGACTGACGTTTTAGTTTTTGACCAACTAACCAATGGGCAAACAGGGCAAGCCTATTGGTCATTGGCTGGCGCGTACGTAGGCCACCGACGCCGTTAGACGGTGCCTACTGTAATGATGATGATGATGATGATGATGATGATGAAGGACGAACAAACTTTAGCGTGGCATTAAGTCCTAAGACTACAGGGACACGTAACAATAAGCCTAAACAGTGAAGTCACGTAATAGTAGTCAGTGCAATGAAACGTTCTTAGTCATAGCTGTAAGACCTTGCAAAAAGTTTGGTATAATAAACACACATCAATACGCAACGCAAGAACAGTTAGTTCAGACAATAATCTTTATATTTCTACGTAAAATGGCTGGCTAACTGTTCATTTAATCGTTCTTTAATGCAGCAAAGCAAGCAGCGTAGCATGCGAGCATACCCAATACGCCTGAACTGCCGTTGATGGCTGACGCCGATTCAAATTCTCCAAGCTTTTGTCGTCATCCTTTGACGTCCAAATCACCTACTGATGTCGTCCGTTGTTGGCTGAAAACGATCTCGACGTCGGCTGGCGTGGAACACTACACGGTGTCCCGGAATTACCCAAAAATTCGCGGTTTGTCGACAACACCTTCTCGCCAAGTCGATGAAGGTTCCGTGTTCAGGCCCGAATCGTCAGACTCGATTCTGTCAGCGCTTTCAACGTTCACGTAGCCTCTCTGTCGGACTACGACCACCTTCGTGGCTTTTAGTATCTCAATACAAATTTTCACGTGAGAAATTTACCGTTTGTCACTTTAAATCAACGTTTTGAGCCTACTAATGGCTCTTCACATCTTCTCACTCGAAATTATCTCTTGTAACTGCCGTTGAAGATAGTGATGCATGAATTCTCAGTTCTGTAAACATTTAATTCTGGCAATGTTCCAGTGTTGTGGTTGATGCCCAGGACTGGCAGGTAGCAAGCAAGCGTTACATATGCGGATTATAGTCTATTTACTCTTATCCTACGCTCTAAAATATTGGTGTGCACATTTCACAACCTTACATATTATAATAGCCTAAAGATAATCCTACTTCTCGACGAGAAATGATGAACTCACGTTGTGTTAGGTCCGTTCTGTTGCTCTGAAGAGAAAGAGGGCGACCACATCCCGTCTGCAAGCAGTCGCCGTACGTTGGTCCTGGTCGTGCAGTACTACAGCCGGCTGTCAACTGTCGTCTGGTGGGTCGGGTTGAACGCCGTCGAGCTGCTGATGACGTCGCGTGGATCACTGGGCTGGACTGACGCTGAGGAGGGACGCCGACTGATGACCTGGCTGCACGTCGTCGCATGGTCGCTGCCCGCTCTGCTCGCGGTGGCACTGCTCACTATAGATGTAATAAACGTTTTTGTTACGTTTTTTATTACTGCCACGTTTTTACAATTTTTTTCCTGGAACGTTTTTACATCTGTGAATATGGTAGTGAGTTTGATCAAAAACTTTAAAAACCACTTTTGAAACTAGCACTTTTGAAACATGCACTGAACAAATATTCACCCTGCGCAACATCACTGAACAGAGCCTAGAGCATCAACAAGACCTTATCATTAACTTCATCGATTTCAAAAAGGCATTTGACAGTGTACACAGGCCATCCTTGTGGAAAATTCTGACATACTACGGCATTCCTGACCGGTTCATTAACATCTTCAAGGCACTTTATGACAACTCCAGCTGCTGTGTCAAGACTGCAAGTGGATATACACAGAGTTCTTTGAGATTGTCTCAGGGGTTCGACAAGGCTGCATCCTTTCACCATTTCTCTTCGTCATCTAGTCATCGTCTTCGTCATGCGCAGAACTATGGACAAGTCGGAATACGGCATCGTCTGGCAGAAGCGGAACCGCTTAACGGATTTGGATTTCGCTGATGAAAAAGTGATAGTGGCGGAAGAAGAGAACGTATGCCAAGAGATGACTATCAAGCTCGAGGAACAAAGTGCACAAGTTGGACTGACTATAAGCCGGGAAAAAACGAAGGCCATGGGAATCACCCAGCGCTCATCACCACAGCCAATAGCCGTTGCACAAGCTAGGGAACATAGAATATGTAGAGATTCACCTACCTGGGAAGTGTAATATCTAGCGATGGAGATGTTGAAGCAGATATCAACACTCGACTGGCAAAAGCACTCAGCAGTCTTCCGACGACTAGAGACACGAAATAATTGTTACTTAATAATTAATAATTAAGTTCTGGTTACACTGCCTTGCCTTGCCTTGCTTTGAAGTAGTCCGTCGATTACGACGATGACGTTGTGCTAGAGGTCAGTTGGGTGTGGCTTCGGAGGTGACTACGAAGCCCGAAGTCTGATGCACAGACTCTGCTACACTGCACATACAGCATTAAGCACTTTTATTCATGCTACGTTTTTTTGAAGTTTCCAAAAGTTTCTAACAGTATTTTTGGAACTGTTTTTCTTGACATCAATGGCAGTGCTTGTGCAGGGGGACGTCCAACTTGACGTGGTGATGGGACTGTGTCGTGGCGTCACGCTTGGAGGCCTGGCTGAAGCGGTGCTGGTTACTGGGCCGCTGTGCGTCGGCCTCGTCGCCAGTCTGACTCTGACCGGCCTCACGCTTGTGCTGGTCTGGTGTAACAGACGTCAGAACGCGTGCGCCGTCACACAGTCGCAGTCTGAATTAAAGTCGTCTGTGTCAGTGCGAGTCGTGTCTGCGGTATTTGGTACAACACTGGCGTGCTGCGTCGCCACGATGATCTATGAACATACCGCACTACAACGGTAGGCCTTATCTTGTATGGCCTATAGTTCTCGCCATGCAGTGACGTGCATCATTGCATGGAAGGACGAGGAAGAGCTAGCCTAAGAGGGTAGAGAAATTGTCCCACCCCCTCTTGATTTTTCGTTTGTCGAAAAATTGTTGAAAATTTTTCGTTTAAAAATGCAATATTTGGAGCTAAATATCCCCATTCTGGAGGAAATTTAGGGGCAAAAATCCGCAAAATTGAAATTCCGAGCAATCTGCACACAATCTACTTTGTCTGACATTTGCAGCCATCTGTCGGAATTCAGCCCGAAACTCGCAGTGTCTGTCGAAAAAATGCAGCTTGATCCTGTCTCGCCTGCTATTTTACCTTAAGAAGCCGCTGGCAGTGGAGTGTTGCCATTCTCTCGATCAAACTTGAAACCAACAAAGATATCCGGGATACGACCCCACATGCAAAATTTGGTTGACGGGGGACGACGGAAAGGGGGTCTGCGCAGGGAGTGCATTTTCGGTGACCTCTTGGTTCTTTCCTTTTTACGTGCGAGAGCTAGCATAGCGTAATAGCTATGGTAATTTTGTCCGTCTGTCCGTCTGTTCGTCCGTCTGTCCGTCCGACACAACCCGGTACCGTTTCAGGATCAGACGAGATAGAGATTTCGGGTATTCACCACATGATAGCCTAGAGTCTTTAGTACTTCGGGACAAAATTTCATGCCGCTGGGTAAAGAGAGTCCCCCCCGAACGAGGGGGCGAAACAGGGACACCCCCTTAAAAAGGCGTTATTCTGCCGCTATTGGCTCCTCCAACATGAAAATGGTTGCAAATAGACACAGACATGTTGCTTATCATACTAAGCACTGGCGACGAGCTTCTTAGAAATGTCAACATCGATGACCTTGAATGACCTTGAACCCCTAAAATAGGGGGTTTTAGTAAATTTTTCGCGATTTTTGGCTGCGACACGCATTTCAAGGGTAAATTGCGCCGAAATGGCTGGAGATAGACAAAGACAACCTGCGTAAGAAATTTTCAGCATGGAATGTAGATAAGCTTATTAGCGGTCCGAGTCCGGACCTTCTATATTCAAGGAGGCCTGAGCACGCGGGTGTCAAAGAGGCTTACCCCTCTAAAAAAGTGCTTATTTATCCGCTGTTGGCTTGTCTAGCGTGTAAATGGTTGCAGATAGGCACAGACATGCTGCTTATCATAACAAGCACTGACGACGAGCTTGTTAGAAATGTCAACATCGATGACCTTCAATGGCCTTAAACCCTAAAAATATTGATTTTAAGTGATTTTTTGGCGATTTTGGGCTGGAAAAGAGTGAACTGTGACGAAATGGATGGAGAGAGGGATACGTTCTCCCCATTCCTCTCCCCGTCGACGCCTGCGGCGACTCAACTTGAGTTAGGGGGATTGCTGCAAGGACTTAGAAAGATAGACGCTCTTGAATAACGCTTTTTATCGCATGCAAGTCAATCTCTATGGCAGTCTTTGTATTACTGCTGGATTTCTACACTGTTATGGTCATAGAAAAAAAAACGAAATTTAGCACAGTCCACGAAAATACGCCATTTTGACCTTAAGATCTAAACAAATTTTCTGCGGAGGGGGCACTTCCC
>Ga0209367_1000034_pt1 | contig 74246 bp, 35 predicted proteins | sample WorMetLIZISLAND2_FD_187412 | JGI IMG/M metagenome (GOLD analysis project Ga0209367, IMG submission 187412) | Marine gutless worms symbiont microbial communities from Max Planck institute for Marine Microbiology, Germany - Olavius geniculatus... ...
CACGTTTCCGACAGCCAGCTTTTGGATGTGGACGCACTGATTCAGGGGTGACGATGGTCTTAGGTGAAGATGAAGTAGACGGTTGGTGTTCAGCTGACGGTGGTTCACACAGCAATGACTGTTGGTCGGGTTCTGCTGCAGACGGCTGCTCTGTAGCTTCAGTGCCAGTAGTCAACAGTACACCGGTCACAAAAAAATCATCCTCAACCCCACCTTCACCAGCAGAAGAAGCAGCTTGTTCGGTTACCGCTTCTGACGACCCGAAAACAATGACGTCTTCAATCACCGACGAGGCAGCGGCAGTTGTCAGCGATGAGCTGCCGTGTGGTTGATCAGCATTCGCAGATGTCGATGTCACGCCAGTGTCACTTGTGGATGTTGCCAGCTTGTCTGGTTCACTATACGGACGATCAGTCACACTGGCGGGAGTGAAGTCAGCTTCGGAGAAAGCATTCCGGTTGAATGGCCAAATTCCGGCGGACTTGAATCCGGACATGATGTTGACAGGCGTGAAGGCCAAGGGATATGCTGTTCCCAAGCACTCAGCAATGTTCATCACCGACATTGGAGTTCCAGGATGACTGTGCAACCACGATGTGCAAGCATTGCTGTAGTACTGCTTCAGTGGACCGTATACAGCCACATCCAGCGGCTGCAAACGATGACTGCAATGCGGGGGAAATGTCAACAGCGTAATGCCATTGTCTTTGCACAGATTCAGTGCTTCAATGCTCATGTGACTTTCATGATTGTCAAACAGAAGCACCACCGGGTGATTGAAGCTGGATTTGGAATGGTGAATGAAATGCTGCAGGTACAAAACAAATGTGTCTGTCGTCATCCAGCCACTTGGATACGCGGAGCCGGCTGTCCCCGGAGGAGCACCAATTAACATGTGCTGTTTAAAGTGAACACGGGGAAACACAAGGAATGTTGGAATGCTGTTACCAGTAGCATTGATGGTACAACATGCAGTAACGAGCTGTCCTCGTTCTTGAGAGGTCACTGCTCCCACCTGTTTCGTGCCTTTTTGTGCAATGACTTTTGTCGGCCTTTTGTTGTCAATCCTGTTTCATCACAGTTGTAAATGTCTTCGGGCCCAAACTGATGACGACCATAGACTGTGTCCAGATTCGTAAAGAACTTGTCAACTTTATGCCGATTAAATGCGGTACTGCGCCCCAAAGAGGTAGCTTCTGGACTGCGGACTGAAAGATCCTGATGTCTTTTCATAAATCCTGTCAACCATTCCTCGCCTGCTGTGCAGTCTCGCAACCACGAATGTAGAACGACTTTTCCATTGGCGACAGCAAATTCGTATGCTAGACGTCTCCCCCCTTTATAAATATAATATGCAAATTATTTACCTGTTCAATATGAAGTAGGCCTAATAATACAGTAATACTACATTTTAGTATATTTAGCTTAGTTAGCTTATTAAGAAAATAGTTTAAGATGTCGTCAGATTTAATTATAACACCAGTAAATAGGTATTGTTATAGTTCATTATAGGCTTATGTGTTGTGGTTTCATTACATAGACTAGATAAAACTGCCACCGAGTCTCGCTTGCTGAGACGTCGGAGGCAGCGACAGGCCGGCGGTGCATTGTGGTCAGCTGTTGTGGACACTGTCTGTCCTCCCTCCTGCATCCATTCCATCAACGACATGACTGACTGGAAATCAGCATTCACTTGACGCTTCCATATTCCACGCCTCACAGCAAGACGTAATCCCGTGATAGTCTCTCAGCTAATGCATGCTAAAATATAATATCTTTATACATTGGTATAATGATATTAGGAAAACTATATATCAGTATATAAATTAAGTATCGTACACTAGCATATTGTATTACAAAAATCGTTTTAAGACAAAGTTAAGAAAAAAGTATTTTAAGAAACTATGTAAAGTTATTAATTCCCTTAACTAAAAAAATTGCAAACAATGCATAGTGTGCTAACGCCGAATTTGCAGTATTTATTAGAAAAGATAAAAAACAAAGATTTTCGCATTATTTTTTATTTACTGTGACATTACTTCGCTGCGTGTGTTCAATATATGCTTCTAATTCTTTTCCATAAGACATGACATAAGACGGCACGGCGACGATTAAACCGCTAATATTCTCATCGGCTCTGATTTTCCGTGGCATCTATACTCTAAGACCAGCGAATTTTCCGCTTTTTCCGCAGCGAATAAGGTCAGTGCCTGGTTATGAGATTGTAATCATTTGATGGATGAGAGCGTCGCCGTGGCGAGGATGCGGCAGCAGCGAAATATGTAGCGACAGAGGAGCAGCGTAATGCGCATTAGTACCAACAGCAGCAGCATCTTGAGCGGCAGCAACAGTAAGCCTCATCTGTGCTTGACCGGCTTCCAGGCGCCAGCAGTCACCGCTACTTGCCTCCGCAGTCGAACATCGCTTCTCATCCTCAGGACAGACAGATGCCGCCGCCGCCGCTGCTGCTGCTGCTGTAACTAGCCGGCCGCTCGGCGCACAGTTAGCTCTGTGACAAAACGTCACATTCTCTGCTTGCTACACGCCAGCATCCAACAGTTCGAGATGTCGGCGTGCGACGTTGTCGTGGCTGGTTATGTTCAGCGTTGCTTCGCCGTCCTCGTCGCTTGGATGATTTCGCTCTCTGCGTCTCTGAATGCAGCCAGAACAGGTGCGTTATTGAGAACTTATTCCCCACTTTGTGGTCTTTATCTTGCCGGTAAAACATGTCAGAATATTGATTTACTCATATGTCCACGGGCATTCCATTACAGCAGAATTTCTTTCATAGAACGACGGCTACCAGTTACCCATCTGTGAAACTTCGTGACCATTTCGTGTCATAGCAATGTTAGTGGTAAGTGATTACGTCAATAAAACAGCGTGCAAAAACGACACTATCTAGCTGCAGTAAAACAGATAAGAAAAACATGAATTGAAAAGGTTAATTTATAAAAAAAAACAATGTTGCGATTGTCGACGCTTTGTAAAACTGAACGCTGAAATAATAGAATACTGAATATATTACATTATGAGATAAATCTTTAGTTATTGCAAAAGTAATAAGTGAAATCTAAATTAGCTAACAATAAACATATTAATAAAAAACCCAGCTGTCGCTAGGATAGCCAACCGTACTGGTTGTTAGTGACCTTTAAGGTCATCCAAGAACGATAACTTTCTTCTTATCTGAAAAAGCGTATGACACTTTTTGTTAGCGATTAATAGTAACCTTGGCCCTATTTCTTACCGTTTCCGAGATATGGACACTTATAGCTTAAAACTTTCCGTTGAAGATTGCGGCCAAACCGTTGCAGATGGAGACATGGTTATTATTGACAGCCTATCGTCAGCGCCCTATACAATGGTACCATCGCCGACTTCCTACGACTTACCGTTTAGCCACAATACATCCATGACAGACGACGAACAGACGGACAGACAGACTCGTACTATAAGCTCGATCGTTACCTAAGTACTGTCGGCTAAAAACGTGCATGATGGCACCTGTCTCTGATTCGATCGCGATATATGACTCTATATAATTGTGTCTTGATCGACTTGTTGGCAGCAGTATGCTGCAACGACATAACAATAGTTCGTATCTGAGTTTGTGGACACAAAAATGTCGCATTCGTCGTCATTGCCGTCGTTGTTTATGTCGTTGTTACTCGCTCAGCTCAGCAGTGATTGTCATAACGACCAGAGCGACGCTATCTCTCGATGCGTCTCGGACAGTCAAGCCACCGTCACACATGCCAGAAATCAAACTCAGCGAAGATAAGATTCAGTATTGTCTTAGACAGCAGCAGTAGTAGCTGTTCACTACTTGATTTCTGGGAACACACAATATTTTACTTTACCATATTTTACATTACCAAATTCCTACGTAAATTTATTGCTAAATTCACCTCTGTCGAATAGCAAATTAGCAACTGCCCGGTCTCATAAAAGGTCTAACGCAGTTCGCAATGTTAGATCATTTCATGTTATCGGCGAAAGTTTATTGCCTGCAAATGTTGGATGCAGCACAAAAAATCACTACGAAGGATCGTTATTTTTGAACTCAAAACCGTACCGCTGTTCTGCATTCGCATTTTTTCGTTATTTACAATTAGAAAAATCAAATCATCAGCTTAAGGCCGACAGAACATCGGGTGGTCCTGCACTAAGGCCCAAACTTCACTACTTTGATTTGTGGTGGACTTGTTCACAACAAGTCATCATATTGCGGATTTTTTGTAATTTGTTTTTGAAATTTTTAATGTGCATCTGCTGTACAATTTGCTGTAAATTGGTTTGACATTATATTAGTCTATACCAGTGTTTGTTTGATTTTTCTCAATTTAGCTTCGTTTAAAACAGTTTTAGTTCTTTAGTGCTAGATTAAACTGAAAGTTTGCCTGAAAAACACGTGTAGTGTCGTATCGACAACAAATCGAAGCTAGTGTAATTTAGGCGTTAGACGGGTTGATCGAGACAGGTGGCTGGCTGGCTGGCAAAGGTCGATTGAGAACGAGACCGTGCTGCTGCTGCTGCTGCCATGTCTGCTGACGGTCGGACCGCCGCCGGTTTATCTGTCAACCCAGTCAGTCATTCGGACCGACGGAAAGATGACGTCACTCATTGATGTCAGAAGAATAGATGCAATGTGGCAGTCAGCCATTTGCAAGAACAGCAGTGAGCAGTAGCTTAAGAACTGCAAAAGTCTGCAATAAAGCGCAGCATGAGCTTCAGACGTGCGCTGATGATGATACGCAACTCTGGCAGATTAGTGTAGAGCATCGGTTGAATCTCGCTCTTGAAAGACGATAGAGTCCGTGTTGCTGTTTTTTTATTACGGTCCACACAGTGTGTATTAGGTTCGCATTGATTGAATTTAGAAATTACCACGTGGTAGCTTATTCAGTGTGAGCTTTAGATGATGATGGCTTGGTGCGGTTGCTTAGATGGCTACCTTGCTATTATTATGCACTATACTGTTAGAACGTCTATCGCTATTGTTCTGTCTGAAGTCGTAGGCCTATGATAATATATGTAAAAAAACTTACTAATTTACAACTGTGTGTAAGGACGATGTGATGATATCAGTCCTCTAAAACAGCAAAAATCATTTGGGTAACCTTAGATGGGGCTATGCATATGGCGTCCTTACAAGCTGACTTTAGTTGGTAATCACTAACATAGTCTAAAGCCTTCTTCATTTGATGTTATTTGTCTGGCGTCGTGGTCTATTTTCTTCTGGTAGCAAACTAGAAAGCAGTAAGGGATCAAGTTCAGCATCAACATCATCATGTATTTATCAGAGCACACGCAGCTAATAACAAACAAGCAAAATGGCTGCAGAATGCAAAAAAAATGAACGAGACAAAAATGCTTCATTTAAAAACCAACTGTGCAATAGTAATTACCTGCGCCAAGGAGGCTTTATTTTTGCCTATTTTTGTTTGTCTGTTTGTCTGTTTGTCTGTGTGTCACAACGATAACTCGAAAAGTTATGGGCGGATCTTTCTGAAATTTTGAGGGAATGTCGGACATGGCATAAGCTACAAGTGATTCAATTTTGGGAATGATCTGGCAGGAATCTTGGATTCTGGATCACTTTGAAATTTTCGTTACCATTGCGTTAAAGGGGACATAAGGGAACCGCCGGCAAAGCGAATATGGTGACGCCACCTGGCGAATAGCATTGCCTTAGCGGAGGTATCTGCGGGCTTCGACTGTTTTCTAGTTAAATGTAAGACCGGCGCGTTTCCTCAAAAATAGACCTAACCGTATCTCTTTGTCAAAATATTCTTACACCTGCAAAGTTTTTGAAACTGTCATCGTGAAACTTTCAACGAAAAGTTTTACGCTGGAAAATATCGTGAAATTTTCTGCACTGAGGATGGGTGATTTCGGCGAGTGAAGCGTCTTGGAGGCTTTGTGTTTGTTCAGCGCTGATCTGCAGGCGGTGACACATTAGGATGTTTTTCCCATGAAAAATTCGCCCTAGGAGAAATAATCACGGAATTGATATGTTCCTTTTTATTAAAATATCGCTAGCCCCATCCCATTAGGCTTTATAGGAGCCCACCCAGAAAAATCCCCTTTCCAGCTGACAATTTACCGGTAAAAATCCTGGCTGATTTTTAAAATTGTCGGCCGGGGAGAGACTTTTCTGGGGGCGATCCTATAATGGGGCACCGGCTCGCCCTGGTGATGTATGACTGGACGGCGTGACTGGCACTGGACGTACGTCGTACGTTCATGTCGGTATGTTGCGATGAAATTCTTCGTCGACACGACATCTGTCTCTCTCGCGGCAGCCACGCGCGACATGACGTGAGAGTGGAGTTGGTTCGGTGGGGCGAAGACTGAACGAAATGAGACTTTGGTTGTAATGTAAGGGAGAAACGAAACCCAAGCGAGAAGACAGTGATTGTCGTTTTCTTAAACACGAAAAAACGAAGTTGAGTTTTTTCGTGTAAGCGTGAAAAAACGTCATAACCTGGCAGTAAGCCAACGTCATACCACCAACGTCCCAACCGGCTATGGAGTTTGGGAGAGCGCTGTAACCTCCCCCAGCGGGCCCGACCGAAACGCATGAGAGAACCCTGAAAATGCATGTAACAGGTATAAAGTTTTGCAGAAGTCAACGGCTTTGCTTGTAGCTTCCCGGTGAAGACCTTGTGCCCTCCCTCTAAGAGACCATGAGCCCACGTTTGAGAAGGACAAAACACAGTTAAGATGATAGTCGTAAAGAAGGGGTTTGTCGCAAAAAGGTTTGTCATAGGGGGTTTTGTAGCAGGGCGTTTTGTCGCGGGGGTTGGCAGACACTAATGATGTACGACGTATAGACACCACATTGTCGCTAATTTCGAAGAAAAATCGAAACGCGTGGGTTATAAAAATCGCAGTTGACTATATGCGTCCTATTCGCATACTACTGCACCACACAGGTTTTGTTGCTGTGATTGGATAATGCTAATCACGTGCTGGGTTCATGAATATTAATTACAAAGCGCACTTGTTTCTATCTAGGCCTGCATGTCGGAAAAGTTATCGACATCGCATCACGTACACTGCGGTCACCGGTCAGTGACCGCTGTCTGAGTTTTAAAAAATAGTACATCAAAGGCTTGTCTGTATCGAAGTGGCAGAGATAAATGCGGAAAATATTTAACCGGGTATAGGTCTATTGCATATTTCGACGATTTGGAAACTGCACAGAGCAGCTGTCCACCTGCTGCACTGAATGTATGACATTTATGTCTGTTTTATGTAGGCCTAAAGGCGATCATTGCTTGATTGCTCGTCTGTGGATCCGACGATAATAAAATCCCTATCTGTTTATGTCGCGTATATTCGCGCTGAAGATGACGTTATTTGGCTTCCCTGAGCTTCAGATCATTAGTGTGCGGAAGCTGTAAGCGGCACATGACATTTTATAGTTTGCTTAAGCTGACGGAATATGCGGCCACCGGAACTGTAATTGCCGCAGCACTTAAAACTGTTAATACGACGGCGCTTCGTGTACGGAAAGGCGAGTCAATCGAAGAGTCTAGGGAGAGAAGGAAAGTGAGGAGAGGCGAGGGGTCCAGGCGCCGAGATAAGATGGGACATGACGGCTTAATGAAATGACGCGCATCGACGTCTTGGGCCGTGAGTCGACGTCGACAGGCTGTCTCATATAATCACGTCATCCTCCAGCAGCGTCTTGCATCATCATCATCATCACCGTAGTTGCCAGCAGCTGCAACAGCAACAGCAGCAGCAATTATTACTGACTTGAGTAGTAATAATAATGATGATGACGACGACTAATTGCATTCATCAGTAAGTCGCCGGAGGACAGCAGAAAGCGATGACACGCGTTTTAGTTGGCGCTCAACAGTCGTTTATCTCGCTCTGTCCGTTAACCCTTTCCAACTTAGCGCTATGACATTAAACGTCTTCTTAAACATGCAAACGTTTTAGGGGCAACGGTATTGAGGGTGATAGCACCTGAAGTGGCTAACCTGTTACCGTTGGACGTTGAACTCAACTATCATGAACAATGATATTTTTAATTGCTGGAAACGTTCGGCTTAAAACGTGTTTCTTTAACAGCATGAAATATTATAGCAGGTAGCCTAATAATAGCACAGCGATCGATTGTCGTTGATTGCATTGCTTTTCTCAGCTGTAAGCCTACGTCACGATCGATAGACAATGTTAATACGTTGTGATATTTCAAGAAAAAAATTATCAGTCAGTTGTTTTGCATATTTTATAGACTATGTGCGTTTGTGATTACGATTTGTAGAAATATTATCAATTGTGAGATCAGCAGATAATAATTGTTGCGTTTAGTACAGATTACCTTTTCTCTGTAGCGTAAAACGGGGTGTCTTTGGCCCACTTCTACTATGTATTAAACAGTACAACAAAAAAGGCGGAGCACTGTAGCTATTTGATGTTACTAGCTGATGCACCGGAGGATCGTGACTGCTACCACGTATCATGTTTCATGATTAGATGATACTCTCTATATTTTTTAAAACTGGAACACTGGGCCAAAGTCACACCTATAATCGGGGTAACTTTGGCCCGTTATTGTAAGGAACTGAAGTCAATGTAAATTTGCAGCCAGCGACAAAGAGTTATTCCGTATCAGTCGTATCAGTGTCCTTTACTTTGCGTTTCAGTTTCTTCGCAAGAGTTAAACACGTAGGTAGGTAGGCTCTACGCTAGGCCTGCAGGCGTCAGCTTGCTTGTTCGCTGTTTCACCGTTAGTTAAATAATAGATAGGAAGCGCTTGGACTGGTAACAACGTAATTCGTATGCAACACGCTTAGTACGGCACCCTCAAGGCTCATCGCATGACATGAACGTTGTTTGTGCGCAGCGCGTTGTCGTTGACACCGTCGTGTCGAAAGGGACCTCGGTCACTATCACAATCGAACCCCAGCAGAGCTGCGCAATCCGCTAATTCCACCTGATTCGATCGACGACTCGGAAATCTAATTGTTTTGTTCTTTCTCTAAACGTCTGTTCGAATGAATATGATCATCGTTTCACTCCGTTACAATTGGTCTGCGTCATGTGCAATTCGAATATATTAAAATCTTATTTGCAGATGCATTAAAATAATTGATGTGATGAGTGCGCAAGTAGAGCAAAATAATCAATATTGGCCACAAATGTATTTGATTAATTACTTCAGTTGTATGCATTTTCGTAAAAGATAAAATTTAGGTGTACTGATACACTATGAAAATATTTGTCTAAAATAAAACATACTATACGTAATGTGTCAACGGGTGGCCAATTAGCGGTCATCTGATTATGAAAGCGGTTGATTAATTTCAGTGTATGACAAAAACACAGCGTATTTGTTGACCAGATGGGTTCATAAGAAAACTAGAAGCAGTGTCTTTGCCGTGAAAACACCTGGTGCATGGCACGAAATGGCCTAGAGCCGACAAAAGAGATTGGCAGACACATCACTGCCGTCAGACAAAGCACAAGGGAAATGAGCCGTGTCTTGTTCCAGCGAAGACGAAGAAGAATAATGACAGCAGCAGCATTGTTTATGATGCCGTTGTCATAGGGATAAATGGGCTATAATTTTGTTGAATGTACTCGCAAAAATGTGCGGAATTTAGAATGGGGAATTCGTTAACGCGCTGACTATTTATCCGACAGCCGTAAAAATAGCATGTAGACTATTAATCTGGCAGCCGAGTCAATAGCCAGACCGGAGAGGAACGGCTATTTATCCGAAGAAAGATTTTCCCGAATCGTACCAGTTGAAACTCGCGCCGTGAACTGGGAAATATAGTTAAAGTTGTCTGTTTAATTCGGGCGTCGCAGTATCGTCACATAATTAGTTTAAATTTACGGTTAGAAAAAAGGTTAAGGTTAGGGTTAGGGTTAAAGTTATGGTTATATTTATGATTAGGCTTAGGAGAAATAGTAGTGAACGTAGCCATCGTTGCCTATTTTACGTCCTGGTCAAAAATTACATTTTTTCGCCAGATGGCGCCAACGATCAGACATGCACTGAATACTAAGTAGCGTTCGCTGCTCATTCTTTGAAGTTTATGGTTAGGGTTGGTCTAACATCTAACAACTACTCTTCCTGACCCCACGTCAGTAGGAATAATAGTACCACGGGTAATGGCCAGTACTGGCAAAGCGGGTATGACCACCCATGGGTACTCCTACCAGCTAACGACACCGGATAAATAGCCAGCCCACGTAGGACCTGATATTTATCCGACTGCCGGAAAAATATCCTGTGCCATTTCTTAAACTAATTGTTGATCTGAATGACATGCGTTTTGCGAATTGCACCTAACCAATCGTCATAGCCATGGCTACATGAACCTGTTTGTATCTCACAGTCTTTTCATGCAGTGTGTGGCGAAAAAAAGCAGAAGCCTTGAAGTTATGATTATAACTGCAACTGACCTATTTTTGAAATTCTGTCACCGATGTAGATTTTGCCGTACATTTAAAATAACGCGATTACTAGAGATCTTTTCATCACACACCAAGCTTGTCGCTACACTAAATTGTGAAATATAGTCAGCTGTAGAGTAAGTGAGTTACAATGTAACTTTCAGTAGGCCTAATCTAAAGCTGACTGCATTTCATGGTGCGTTTTTTATGCAACGGAAGCTTTGAATAATAATGTTTTCCAAATTTAGCTTGTCACTGATTTGGTTGGTGAAAGGGTTATGAAAATCGGTTAATATTTAACGAAGTTATGAATGTATGACAGTTATGCGCTTACGTTTTTATGGGCCACCCGTTACGTGTGCGCGCAGACGTTACGATCGAGGTGTGCAACCGGGAGTTTCTGAACATATCGTGCAACGACGGCGAGGTGATTCTGGTAGACGAGGCATTGTACGGTCGTATGAGACTGGGACGCTGTGTCCAGCGGTCACTCGGGTACGTCGACTGTCAGGCTGACGTACTAGAACACGTTGAAGTGCTGTGTTCCGGGCGTCAGCATTGCGCTCACAGAATGCCCGATGACTCCATCTACTCGACTCATCCGTGCCCGCCCGACGTCACTTCTTACTTGGAAATTACTTACCGCTGCCTTCACGGTTAGTGAGCCGTCGCGCCGTCACGTGTTATTGGCTTAAACTCGTTTTATTGTCTATGCGTGATTTTTAAATGACATTTTATGTATTTTATGGAACTAAAATGTAAGAGTACAATCGCTGCAAGTCGCCTATACAGCCATTCACAGAATCATAGAGAGAATATATAAGATTTTAAAAGTAAAACGCGTAAAACACATACGCACATGCCCACACACGTGTTTAAACTAAGGTGTCAACTACTTTTGGCACAGTCGTAAGCTACCCTACAGCATCGTGTCTGGTCAGAGAAATGGTTTGCAGAGAGCACGGGAAAAGGTCGCGGGTAAAGAGCAAGGCTAGATGAAGGTAAGTCTAATGGAAGGCGAAGTGATGCGGATGGCGTGACGTCACAGTGCTGCTGAGGCTGCTGCGCTGATTGTGGTCGGTCGGCTAAGATTGCAGCCTTTGCACGCACGCACGCACACTCCGCTCCTTCCTGTTCGTGTCCATACGCTGCCGACGCGACGACGCTGGTTTGTTAATTATTAACGCGCTCCTGCCTGGCGTGGCATTTCAGTGGCTGGCCTACTTGCAGCAAAATTTCACAACATGTCGAGATGTTGTAGCATATACTTCTTGACGTACGACATGTTGTCGAACATATTCGTGACAATTTAAAGTCGTGGAGTTTGGGCCATGGAGAATCGTGGACAACGTCGTGGACCGTCGTCAGCGAGGCTTATTATAACAAGAAATTGCGGACATTCGCTCACTGTGCATCGGTACAGATGCAAACGAAATAAATACCAACAGGTCGAAATAGAGGAGTGTGGCGATGTGGTTGGTATTTCAGTGGCTGACGGAGTGCCGGGGACGGTTGCTGTCGCCAAGTGTCGCGGTTATGGGCGCGGTGTGTCGCGCAACGCGTCAGCAGCAGGCCCGCAGGGAGGATTCATCGCCGGTACGACGGCGATTGAGGTCGACGGCAGCGGCGGCCAGGCAGTCGGGTCCCCCAGCTGTCCGTGGGTGGTCGACGCGCTGCCCGGTCAACGCATCAACTTCACTCTGATGGACTTCTTCCAGAGACGCCGAACGACGGACGCCAGCGTCAGCGACGACGAAGACGACGACATACATGGATTTCGATCACCTGGTGAGCTACTTTATAACCGTATCGTTTAAGAATGTTTTGAATTGTCAGTGAAAAATCGGGGATTTCATAACTGACGAACCCTCGATATTCTTCGTCATAATGCATACCGACGGGTTTGATAGTTTTCTAAGATTTGGAGATAAAAATGAATAATTTGCTAACGATAATTTGTGACATTTTCTTGTAGTGCACGTGTGCACTTTGCTCGTGTGCTGGATTCAGTCAACATAGTGAGTTGCTTCATGTGAGTTCAATGGTAGGAACTCTAATTGCATTCTTCTTAAAAGCCGCATTTGCACGCGATTTCGTCTTGATGGCCAATGAAATGCTCTCGAGCTTTATGTCAGACATTTACTAAGACCACAAAATACGTCGTAACTGACTGAGCTCGTTGAGTTCTAAAAGAGGTTTAATTAATTAAGTGAGTAAACGTCGGAAAGAACCCGGCGAATCTGAGTCGCATAGCATGCAATTGCAGACCGGAGTATTGTATAGATGCGGCGAACACTGGTAACTTTTGGGTGAAAACAAGTATTCAGGCTAACTCAGCTATTCGGGATGGGTGAATCGAGTACCGGTCTGTGTGGCTGGAATTGCTTCGGGGCACGTTCACCTGTGTCTGGTGGCAGGTAACACTGTGTGATCCCACACGGCAGGTGGCGCTTCGTATCTCTGAGATGTGTGTTAGCTATGAAGAACTATACGCACCCTTTAACAGTTCATCATCATCATGTGGCAAGCCCCTATACGGGAGCCGTCTCTACACTTGACGCCAACGAACTCGGTCTTGTGCAGAGTGCCTGGCCGCCCACAGCCCAGTTGATTGGCTTATTTATTTATTTAGGAATTTTGTCAAACCCAAAACATATGGTATCCAAGACTTTAGAAATATGCATGGTACATAAACTGAATGTCAACGCAAGGCCATGTTGTTTACAGTTGACCTTTGGCCAGTACAGTAAAACACTGAAAATTTAAAAAAAACAAATGCATTATGCAACACAAAAACACACAATTCACAGTTTTTCCAACAACTTTGTATCCACAGCTTTAAGTACTAAACTTTTAAATTTAATCCACAACGGAACTACACGGACAGGACAAGAGTAAGCGCGTACATTAATAAAAGAGTTGCGGTAGAACAGTTTTAGTGAGCGTGCTCTGATGCCGTCGCTGGACTTGGGTTGCTGTAGGCGGCGAGTGTTACGAGATAGCGTTGCTACGTGACGGCGAAAGGTCGCGCAACATCAGGACGTGTGTCGATCGCGCGCACAGTCGACGGCGACTTGTCTACGTCTCAACCAGCCCGTCCGTTGAGGTCGTGCTTCTGCAGCCGCGCACCACTGACCTGCTCCACGGAACCTTCGTACTACACTACAAAGGTATATACTTTGCGCTTGTCCAGATCTAGATTCTGAGTTCAGTAACAAGACTACCGGTGGCGTCGTGGTTTAAAAAGTAACGGCAGGAAGTTGGATTTTTTTCCACGGACAGCTGCAAATGCATATTATCTTTAAATTCTTTCAAAACTAGGGGTTAATAATCTTATGTTTCGAATTTTTTGAAACAAATTTTCTAACAACAAGAACGTTTTTCGGACAGGCTAAAATTTGGGGAGAACAGTTGCCCTCTGTTCTCGCTGCTATGACGCCAGTGAAAGCCAGTGTAGAGATACGGAGGAATTGCGATTTTTGCCGCAGCCAAAACTTCACATTAGAATAAAATCCCATTAGAACAAAAGTCGTTATGCTATATTTAGAGCAGTAAGGTTAAGGTTATATTCAGGGACAGGGTTTTAGGACGGAACTAGAAATACCTTCTGTGGAACGAGGTATCTGTCTCATTGCCACGCTATATAGCCTAGCAGCTGCGTATAAGGGGGGTAGGTGCAAACAGGGCGCAATTATCTTTCACGGGGGCCGAGTCGTAGTCAATTTTGTCTCAAAATTCGTTTCCGTGGCAACAGGGGTTGGCAGGGGAAAATTTAAATGACACCGTCGGATAGCCCAGGCCCAACAATAGGGGGTAGGTGCAAACAGCGCGCAATTATCTTTTACGGGGACCGAGTTATACCGCTTTGAAGTCCCCGTAGGCCGTAATGCCAATTTTTAAAAATTTGAGGTAAAATAGAGGAAGGAGTTATCAGATTTTTATCCCAAACAAACTCGGTCTTATTTTTCGGGCCCCGAATCACTGTGCAAAATTTCATCAAAATCGAATCAAAACTGCAACCGTAGGAGTGCTTACAGATGGACTGACAAAATGACAGTGTGACAGAAGTGATTTTGTAATTTGTCCCATGCTATGCTATAGCAATGGGACAGATAAAAAGGGTTGAGGCCTAGGCAGCTGTTTATCACGAGCACAACGTGAGGCTGTAAAAAACTTTCAGACAACTTGAAATTTTGTTGTAGGATGAGTTTGCGCATACTGCAATACAATACAATAAATTGTTTTTTCAAGTTTTATTTTATTTTATTGTGTTGCACATGTAGGCTTAGGTAATGAGTCATGGTTAGTATTTTATGTAGCACGTAAAATATTCACTGCAAAACAACCAACAGTCACACTACGGCGGTGCAAATATGCATTGCTAGAGAAATCGTTTATTAACTGGTTTGTATTTTATGATTTCCGATTTATTCAGTTTTAGTTTATTGTAGTTATTATCCTTACTACTGAGTGTCGAACTTGTAATCTATATTGCTTTATTTTGTGGACGTTTCTGCGCATACCAATAAAGTTATCGTTGTCGGTGCTGGCGTAGTGTTTGGCTGTCCGACGTACAAGCCGCCGGCGTACAGTTGGATGGAGCATCACCCGGAACAAGCCATACCAGGCACTACCATCAGGGTACACTGTAACGCCACCAGCCATCAGTCGTGGTCGGCCACGTGTCTGTCCAACAACTCGTGGACTTTGCCGTCGTCGTCGTCGTCGTCGTCTTCGTCGACGTCCGTCCTCTGCCCGTCCACGCAAGCCGCCTCGTTCAGTGCGCGCTATAGTCTGTACTTGTTCAAGTCTTGTTGTACTAACAAGCCGCATTGCGGGTCGTGCCCGGCCGACTGTCTGTCCGTCTGACCTGTACCGACTCCTAATTGGACAAGATGCCTAGCTGTCGCTAGGATAGCCGACTGTCAGTGACCTTGAAGGTCATCCAAGGTCGATGATTTCCATTTTATCTGAAATGGCGTATGCCACTGCTTATTAGTGATTAATAGTAACCTTGGCCCTATCTCTCACCGTTTCCGAAATATGGCCATTTATAGATTAAAATGATCGAGAATTTACGAAAAAATCACGGTCAAGGAATAATCGATCTGCTCACAACAGCGTAAAAACCTAAGCTTCTCGGTGAAGGTAAAATGGTTGATACGCATCGAAATTTTTGCACAATAGCAACGAGTCGTTTTCAAGACACGATAGGCCTACGTAGGCTAATGGTAAGTCAATTTGTGTTGCCAAATTTTGATCTTTCGTATACTCGAATCCTTTATTTTTTCAACACTTAAATCGATGGTGTCTGCCACAAGCTCACAACGTTGTTGTGCCAGAAAATTCGGCTACAATCTGTTGATTCTATCCGCAAAAGGCTTCTCTGCAAATATGTGAGTATAACCACTATAACGACGTTTGTACTGCAGGTCAGAAAGACTCGTGGACGCTAGATTCGCTGTTGACGTCCAACACGTCTCTACCGTACGGTATGCATTGCAAAGCCTCTGTGATCATTTGAGGTCCGTCAATGGAAGTTTTGTTTTGACCAGCTGAACTATGACGCAGTTAACATAAACGGGCTGCACGAAACCGATCGTCAGATCATATTTGACGTAGCGCAGTGTCAGACTTTAAGATGCCATGCGGCTGTCGCCATATGACGCATTGTGCCGTACGGGCTGCTAACTGATGAACAAAAAGGCATAGAAAAACATAATTGGTATGGAAATTCTTTAAGGCAGGAGTAATCGGTGTGCGAATATTTAGTTAAAAATGTCAAGGTCAGAAGAGTTAGGGTTTTGCAGCTATAGGCGGACGACCGCATTATACCGGTATGTCGCGTCGCCATTTGGCTCACATATTTTTTGTACTTGTTTTGATATTTTTGTTGGCATTTTTATATTACATTACATTATGTAGCATTTTAAACGAAGCACTGGTGGCACATTCTCAACTCTTCTTAATCTGCTTATCTACGTTCTCTGCTCAATTATCACACTCCACACGTTCTCTGCTTTCTGCCAACGCCAATCTGCTGTCGGTTCCACGTGTCCACACAACCCTTGCTTTCCGCGGTTTCAGCATTGCAGCCCTTATATAGCCTGCAGTCGGGAACTCACTACCCTCTAGCATCCGTAGTTTTACCCGTCGCCTCCTTAAAACTCACTGCTTACAGCAGGCCTACTGCTCCCCTTAGCGGCTCAGCCAAGTGCCTCAGATTCGGCCACTGGCTGACATTGTGCACTCTACATATTGCACTTACTTAATTACTTACTTTTCAACATGTTCTTTTTTGAAGAGGAACCAGAATCGAGATTACACTATTGGCAAGTATAGCCTATCACTATAGATATTTATGTAAAAATGTTCAGTGTATATACAGTGTAAGGGTGACATCGTGGTTGTAGATATAAAACAGCACAAAAATTCAAACTTTGCCATTACACAGTCAGCAAATTTCTTCTCTATTACGACTCTATCTTATACATAGCCGGAGTTATGATGGTTTGAAGCATTGTCTACTTTTCCCCATAGGCGCCATTGTAATTTTTATATTTTTGTGAAAGAATAGGTGAAAATGTGCAATTAAAATTTTGTAACCCCCAAAGGCACTTCCTTGCGCGAAACCGCGTCGTATGAGCCATCGTGCATTAAAATCAGTTCAGTCGTTTTTCCTTTAGAGGACGGCAAAAAAGTGAAGAAAAGGAAAGGGAAGGGAAGGGAAGGGAAGGAAAGGCAAAAAAAGTCACGCAGACGTTATATTTTACCTATTCGTGAGGAAGCCCCCCGTGAACGGATCTTTACCAAATTTTGCACTTCAGGAGATATGCCGGACGGACGTAATCATCTGTGCAAATTTTGATGTGGAGAAATTAAGGGGTTTGGGATATACGAGGTGTCAAATTTTGGAGTCTCCCATTGAAATGGCTGGTCACCCTTACAACAATGCTGCGCTACGGTGCAGCCTGTGATGATGATGATGATGATGATGATGATAAACTGATGTTATATTATAGGTCACTGACAGGCTACTAAGGTACAATCTTGTAGTAAACGTCAGTAGTGTTGATTCAGGTGTGTTCGTGGCGGTCTCGCTGGGAGTAGCTTTGGGCGTTTTTCTTGGTGGCTTTCTGCTCGCCATCATCACTATCAACAGGTTTCTCTCGTCTCAGAATATGTAGTACATACATGCATGTGAACAAAGGCAAACGAGCATAAGAACGATTTGTTCTGTTTTTACATCTCAGAATTTAACCAGACATAATATATAACATTAATGAAATACTATTGAAAATTACCGATCAAATTTTACAGCTAATATTCAAGAACTCAGTAATTAACAGAATAGTTTTTCGTTTAATAACATTAGCATACCGGTATTTTGCATAAACACGACCAAAATCAACAAAACGCAATAGAATAAAACGTTATTTTGGTTACGATATATTTTCTTATTGAAAAAACTTGTTTCTGCGTCTAAGCAAGTACTTCGACAACGACCTGGCGATCGCAAGTTCAACGTGCTAATCGTTACACTATCGAGCCGCATTAATGTTGATGATGCTGTGGTGTGGTGCAGACGCCGGCGGTTGGATCTGACTGACGCGGAGCAAGAGTTAGGTCTACACGAGATGTCAGCAGCTGCAGTCGGCGCGTCATCAGCAGACGTCTGTGATACTTACTGCGCGTCTCGAACGCCGCGGGCCCTGCAGCGCTGTGACACCGGACCCACTAAATACACCGTCACAGGTGATGTGGACCCTGATTCCGTGCAGGCACACGCACTGGATTGTGTTCATCATTTCACGACGCCGTGCACTATGGACACCTGTTCCTCGGGTACTCCGCTGACCCTCAAACCATCGACCGCGCTACCGAACTCGCTAGCTGCTACGCTTACTGCCCGCTATCTTGATCAGTGATGCTTGATGCGTTCTAGGTACACAGAAAGTAGGCCTAGCACGCTACGTAATCCGCGGGCACTGGCGTCATGTTGTATATCGCGTCGAATTCAGCATATCGTCGTAGTCGTCGTCATCAAAATCATTCCTTAACACCTGTGCATATGTAACATTTCGGTGAGGTAGCGGCGTACTGGGCTAAAAAAAGTAAAGGGGCAAAAACTTGCATTTTTCGATAGACAGATGCGAATCCCAACAAAAGAGATTAAGGGCGTTTAAAACTTGCTTACAAATTTTTACAATAAATATTTTTGCCTCCAATTTTCTATTTTCGTAGTTTGGAGAAAAAACATTTGCGACCGGCTAAAATTGCCCCCTCCGCTCTTGCCACGAGCCCACGACGCCACAGGGAATCATTGGGGCATTATGTTTGCAGCCCACATTGCGTCAATATGATGCAAAGTGCCAAATATGACATTCGTGAGATGGCCAAAAACCGCAGCCGATTACACGATATCTTTATAAACTTATCGCTTTCACGTTACGTACAACGAGTGTTTACGATGCTGGCATACGTACGAGGCATAGGACCTCGAAACACTGTACAGAAGCTTAGCCTACATGTTGCTTTGCTTCGATCGTCTCTCGGAATATTTGTTTACACGCAGAACTTGTAAACACTTGATCGACAGTTTTACCGAAGTGAGAGAATAATAATATACTACTAATAAACATTGTGATACCGTTACGTACTTTTTACGTAGCTACGCGAGCAGCAGTAAGAACAAGGACCACAGTTGGAGTCTGGCAAAGGCAGAATCATTGTGGCAAGTCCATCCAACTTTTCGTCTGTATTCGCTAGGTGCCAGCATAGGACTTGCTATTTGCGTGTTTTGGCCTACCATGTCCCCTTACTCAGCATTCCCATCTAACACACTGTGTCATTGGACTCCACAGGTTCATCTGCCAAGTGGCATTTAAATCCAACAAACGGCGTAAGCTGGGTGCACAAATTTGACAGACGACAGACAGAAATTTAAAGCAACAGTATATATCCGTAGACAAAATCGCGTCCGCTGCAAGAAGCGATTAGGCCTACGCCTAAAAACAACGTCGAAAAAAATGCCAGAGACGTTCGTCTTGCTACGTATAATTAATATTAAAATAATAATGTAAAACACGCCGTTAAATGGCTTCAAGACGACATAAAATTATAAGACATTTGCAAGCTTAAAGCCGATTACGCCATTGATCAGTGACCTCATCAGTGACTTGCTTCTATATTTTTGTGGATATCGGGCGTAATTGCTTTAGCTTTTCAGAAACAGCAATATACGCTCGCTTGTGTAGAAATATCTTGGCAAAAGAATGCCATAGGGCTTAGTAAATCTGTTAAAATTTTTGACTATGGTTGTGGGCAAGCAGGTAATTTGTTTTAAATAAATTTTGAAAAATGAGTCGATGTAATACTTCGTGCAAACTTCCAATACTTTTCAGCAGGACTTTTAATAAATTCGGTTGGACCGCTTTTGTTGTTGGCAAAGCTATAATCGTGTGGCAAAATTTTGGACATGTCGCTTCACCGTTCAAAAAAGGAGAAAGTTTGTTAAGGAAAGAAACACACATAACATACAAGCCTAATGGTGGCGACGTGGACTTCAATTATTAATCAATCAATCAAATATCCTTTATAATACAAATCACTGCTAAGTCCACTAAATCGAGTTGAGTCTAGAAAATGGGCTTAATCAAAAAGGATTTTCTGAACAAATGAGCTTAGAGTCGCTCACGGAAGTTGCAGAACGACACTGAACCAGTGAAGTCTCCAGTTAGGCCTAGAGGTAAGAAGTATTTACACGATTGTCACAAACATTTGCTGATGCAATGTAGAATTACGAACATACTAGGCCTACAACAAACGCTGTACTCGTAATGATAGTAGGCTAACAGTACCGTAAGTAAGTAAATTAGTAAGTAAATTTAATTTGTAAAGCGCACAATGTCAGCGAGAAACTCACTAAATCTGAGGCGATATAATGATAATATCCATCGATAAATGCCATTGCAGCGCTTATCTATGCCTGCTTCTAAGCAACCGGAAATTTTGGTTGCCATTATTTTACTTCTTGTATAAAAATGCAGAGTAAATTAAATAGCATTTTTTAAAAGCTGACACAGTGCAGAAATTACTGTTTATGGAATCAAAAAGGGTTGTCGCTCGCAGCGCCTGTCTTTTTTTCAAGAGACGAAAAAGCAAAGTAAGGATCAAAATGAGGAATATATGATGAAAATGAAGGAGCAGGAAAATAGTTTATACTGGAAGCGACGGGAGAAGAAACTGTGTGTATAAAGCGGGACCGATAAAAATCACTCCAATTTCAGAAAATCATTTTAACATATTTTAACCATGTTAAATATATTTTCATAGTAAATGACGTAAATTTGAACAAAATTTGCTTAAAGATTTTGAAAATAGTCTATTAATGTTTACGCCTATGCTGAATATGGCTTTCGTGAATGAGTTTACCGTTCAGTTCAGCCGTGGTAACTGTAAGTCGTCTATTTCTGGACCGATCCCTGCCGGGCCTTCTGTATAAAAGTTGGCCGCGGTCATGCATGAGACAGAAACAAGTAGTTAGCATTCATAAGCCGTTCTCTGGTCGTGAGGCTGACTTAGCTATTTACGACTGTCGCAGAGATCGTACGTCATTTTGCCTGCATGCCTCTGCAGCCTTGCTCAACCCGACACAACGCGACGAACTGGGCGCTAGAATATGCGAACAGATAGGCAGAAATAGAATTTACAAGCAATAATGTGGCGATTTGTAACCGAAGTATACCGTAGCTTCACAGAAATGTCACTGCCGCAAGGCCATCTACTTGCAAAGCGACAAAAAGTACGAGTATTATTCACAGTAGTGTTAACATATAATCATGTACGAGTAACACCTTTTATGCTGCCATGACTGAAATGATTCACTTTTCTGGTAGCAAAAACAAATGGTTGCAGACAAACCCAGCCTAATTTACAAAAACAAGAAATATTATTACATTGTGACCAATCTAATGTACTCCTTGCGCACATTATTTTCCCCTGTATTCTTATTAAGTGCTTTTCTAAGTGCGATCCTTTGAACTTGTATATTAGAGACCCGGCGTCAATTTGAGACCGGTCTAATATTATACTAATAGCGACTGGCGTCGAGGTCGTTATTGGAAATTATCTTCCCGTCTATCTGCCACTGTTGTCAAAATATGGCGCCTCAAAGATAATGACCTTGACCTTTTGAGGCCACGTGACGTCATCGATCACGTGACCATTTGACTCGCGATGGTAGACTTCCTATAGGTGGTTTATTGTAACCATGCGTCTATCTAGCACTGTTATGGAGATATGGCCGTTTGAAGTTCTTCCAAGAAGGCTAGCTCTTCCAGGAACAGAGGTCGGTCGTCGGTCGGTCCTCAATATTACACTGATTTCATATATTCTTCTTCGCGAGGAGTAACAGTTTGCTATATACAATGGTATTCAAAATGAGTCAGCTCCCAGACGATTTCCAACGACGCCGAACAGTTATGCGCGCCTAAATGTTATATGGGACCTAACGACATGTTTCATAGTTAACCTTTTGTTTAATATTTTTATCGCCAGATAAATCACGCTTTAATCACTAGTAGGAACAAGCTCAAAATATTTAAACTCTGAAATGTATTTGATAAAATTATCACACGGACTGCCAATAGAGCAGAGTCTTTACTTCAGTAGGCCTAGCAACACAAAAACGAATCAAGCAAGCAACTAACTATTATGCACGGCGTTCTATCCACATTACACCACATTTATTTCATGATCTATTTCGTCCTCCTATCTTTCACCACAGTGACTGGAACGCTATAACCGCTCATAAATATCACTACAGTTAAGCGTGGAAATTGAAACGCGTCTGACGTCTGCTTGTCACATGTACGTTTCACGTATAACACGGAGCTGTTGACCTCAGTCATAAAATAAGTACGTTCAACTAGGTATTAAATGTGACAACACATTGATAAGTAGACGAAAGTTAGTAAAATTTGTATATTGTACCGCACACACCAAAGAAACGCTTTAGACTAAATTATATTTTTGCTTTTTTTGTGAAACATGACACATCTACTTATCATTAGTGATACGTCAGGAAAGTCAACGTTTTCCGTAAACAATTTCAAAATATCAACTTTTTTTCTTTGAATTATATCTGCATTATTTTTTTATTCAGATTACTCAGTCGTCATTGACGACAGTTTGTCAGAACAGTGCACATATCGGCTTACTAATTACGCATCTTTTACTGAAATTTGTTTCCGCTGCCAACATGTCTCAAATATACATCTTTATTCACCATGAGAGGTAGCAAACAAATACAAAATAAAAGAAAAAAACTTAACTAATTACAGTTCATACAGTTCATATATAGCTGAATAGTTCGTACTTTCACACAAAACATAATAAGCCCACCGACAGCGACACGCATCGACAACAACAACTATGACAAACCCTTTTTTACTAAGTATTTCTCGTACCTTTTGAGCAACAACTCACTTGGAAGTCTAAAGTCAAAGTAACTTAAACATGCATTAATTATTACCACGTTCGAGTGCAGAATAGTTTCATGAAAAACATATTATTGCAAAGTCAGCTTTTGTTAGGGAGCAGACTTCGAGTCCGTACAGTAACACAGGTAAGCACTTTGTTTTTATTAGGTGAAGAACCACTTCCTCGGAAGCGGCTCTACCAACTTTGCCAAATATCGAGTTAGATGAACGATAGAAATTTTTTGGCATGATCCAGCGAACACTTGAATTTGACAGAACGCACAATAAATACACCAAGATATCGTAGTTGATCAACTCACTGTAGAGACTGGCCTGATGTCACCACAACACAATGTTGTCACATTTAACACTGCAACGTGGCCCGATACGCATACAGGAAGACTTTCGAAAGTTGATTTGCATGTCCAATAATTCGAGTTCTACTTGGCATGCAATTACGAGCTGCTGTAAATTACAAACGGAAGGTGCCATTATTAGAATGTCGTCCGCATATAACACCACAAAGCAGCGTTGACTGACGGGTAATTGGCTAACTATGTCATTTAAATACACAGCAAATAACTGCGGGGAAAGCACAGAACCCTGAAGCACTCCAAATTTGATTTGGATAAAATCTGACGTTACATTATTCCACTTTATGCAGGTCCAGCAGTTTGAGAACCAGTTTTCAAATATACATAGTAGTGTGTTTGGAATCGCCTTTGCATTATCTTAATGTACAGTGCGTGACGATTGGCCTCATCGAAGGCCTTGGTCAAGTCTAGGGCGCATAGATTTACCGTGCTACCACCATTAATGAAACGTTCTACTGTCTTGCGTACGGTGTAAATAGCGTCGGTACAAGCCAGGCCTTTCTTAAAACCGAACTGATTGTCAGTAGTATTAAGAAAGCAGCCGAATCTGTCTAATATGCAGTGCTCGAAAACCTTAGAGATAACCGCGCTAATTGCGATTCCTCGAAAATCGTCAGTTTTAACAGACTTGACGCGGCTTCCTTGAAGTTTACAAATACACACCATATTTTGCAAAGTATCAGTTTCGGCTTTTTTAAACATTTAGTGTCAAAAAATGATGCAGCAAAATGCTTAATGTGTGGTTGCATCTTTAATCATTACTCTATTCAAACGTATGCTGCTGAGGGTGTCGGTAAAATATTTTTAATTAGTCGATATTTCATGCTGATATCAGTGTGTACTATTTGACAAGTTGTTTTATGGACCACCCTATACGAACGAATATAATCCAATAGCAAGCGGAGAAATTGCTGCAGCACGTGGAAACGTGGACGCAATGCGACACATCGCGTGAGCGCAGCGAGATTCTGCATGCGGCCAAATGTCATTACTGTCCATTAAGAGCGCATTGTATTCGCATCCAGTGAATATGTCCTGTTTATTCCGGCGACAACCTGTAAAACGCCAGGGTCGGATTTACACATATGGAAACACTGAGCAACTTTTAGTTAAAGATCCTGCAACCCCACCCATATCCTACGAATATTTTACTCTGATCAATTTCAGGTTGTTTTTGTAGTTTTTGCATTCTTATAAACAAAGGCATTATTTAAAACGAAATTTAAATCCAATTTTAAGCAAGTTATTTTTTGGCGCTTTAAAGCATTTAATACAACGAAAGCGGCCTTTTTCACAACAATATTTTTATACACTATGTGGAGAATTTTTGGTTCTGAAGATTATAAACAACTTGCCAATAATTATTCCTAAATCCGGCATTGGCGTACAGGATTTAGACAGCTTCAGTGACATGGATAGAAACATCGACAAAAATGCAGAAAGAGTCCCCAAAATTATAGCTAGCATTCATTGCGCAGCGTTATATTACATCATTATCTTTGAAATCTGGCATCAAAGTCGAATTGCCTCCACGAACTATCGTAAACGAGTCGCGTCGCTACACTACTTTGTGAAAAAAACTAATGTTAAAAACTTGGATAAAATAATGATCATTACTCCTTATTACATCATTTGCTCACATAAACATAAAATTTAACAAATTTTTAATTTAAACAATAAGCCCAGCTGTCGCTAAAACAGCCGACTGTACTGGTTGTCAGTGACATTCAAGGTTATCCAAGGTCGATAATTTTCATGCTATTTGAAAGCCGATATGCCACTTTCTATTAGTGATCAATAGCAACCTAGGCCCTATCTCGCACCGTTTAGCCACAATAGCGCGTAACGGCTTTTATAATCATTTAAAGTCAATAAATATTTTATATCATCTGACAGAGCGTAGCCTATGGTGTTTCTTATTCTTCATTAATAGTAATTTTGGCCGTATCGCTCACCGTTAACGAGATATGGTCAGTTTTCCGTTGAAAGCGCACATTTTTCTTACCCCCGTCTATTTAACTCCGAATTTGAAAGTGTTTCCCTTGCGCTAGATGGTTGAAATTTTGCATGCTTGCGTTTAACACACATGGCTAATCATTTGTGTAAAAAGTTTTACCATACGACCTACCAGTTAGCCAGGGTACATCCGTTACGGACGGACGGACAGACAAACAGACAGACAGACGGACGAACGGACGACAACCATGGTAATAGCTTTACCGTTACTTAAGTACGGTTGGCTAAAATTGTAAAAAAAAAATAAAAGCGGTTTGTATTACAATTAATGTCATATTCAATATCGCTAATAAGCTTCAAAATAATCATTGGCTTAATTTGCAAGTAAATGCAGTTACGCAATAATACGAAGCTGAAAATCACGTAAAACAAAATTCTGCATAGAAAAAGAAGACGCTAGTAAATGTTGCCTTCGATAATTTTACGCATTTTAATATTAGCATCGCCAGGAACGAAGCATCCGGGTAATTACCTTTGTCAAATTCTACAGAACACCGCAGAGAGAAACGTGGCAAATTGCGCTGATTAGCGAGTGCAGTATTCTCGCATTCAGTGCCAAAGCGTTATAACAACGCATTCTGTCGGTGCTTGTAAAATATCCACTTTGTGAGGTATCAAATTGATTTTTTTTTGTTCGAATGCCGTAAAAACCACAACAACGACAATGATGATGATTATGATGAAATGTTGTGATCTTATTATAACGCTCAGTTGACAGAATAATTAGCCAACGTAAAGTGGCGGTTGGGTGAACAGTTATTATTTCTCGCAACTTTGTTGATCAAAACCCAAACGGCACGCTATAGCTAAGTTCTATAGAGCTATTCTAGCTATAGTGGGCAGAAAATAAAATAACCAATTTAAAACTAAGTGAATTAGTAAAACAAACTATTTCCGCTGTGTAGCCGTATGCACTGTCTATGAGAGTGTGATTAAGATGATGTGATATTAGGAATGTAATGTTAGAGTTAGAGTTAAGGATGGGGTTAGGGTTTGTTATAGTGAGTCTTAGCTTAGTTACAGGTAGTTACAGCTGACCGGACTCTTTTCAAAGGCAACGTTGTGATTATGACTATTACTTGATGTCAACAGGTCTTTGTGCATTCAGAACAGTGCTGAGCAGAAGGATATTCCCCTCCGGCGAGCATTCCTCTCCCAGATAGTCCCCCTAAGAACAATCGGCTGGCCGGACGGTTGGGGACTAAAGCGGATAGTGTGTGAGGACGAATGATAAGCGGACTGCGGGATCGGTTGCTGGGTTGAGTGACTGGCGGCTACAGTGACACGCGTGTAGTGGGACGTGACTTGGTTAGCTTTCCGTCGCTCTCTCTCTCGCTCACACTCACTGCAGACAGTGGTCCGGCCGCTCTGAATGTGACGCTATGACGCAATGTCACCAGCAGCAGCAGCAGCAGCGGCGGCAGCGGCGCCGAGATGTGATGCATAGGGATTGAAGCTAAAGTCTGGTGAGTGACACTACGGTAACGAGCATCAACAACTACATACTTATTACTGGTTCGTAAGCTGCAAGCTACATAGCGACTTTTAATTTCAGGCAACGTGTCTGCAACTTTGCGTGTCTGTCTGCTGTATGTTCGTCTGCTCTCCGTGTATTGACAAGATGTGCTATGCGGTGTTGATCGCAGCATACGATTCCGGCTTCACATTGCAGCTAGCAAGCAACGGTCCGCACGTCGCCTATGGTTTGTCGTCATATTTATTTACCGAAATAACCGCCCAATAACACAGCTATATGCAATGCAATCAGAAGGCTGCTAGATAATCGTAATGCTTATTTGCTCACTTAATGACCGGCATTCGTAGCTGTTTAGAACAGGCAACAAATCTCGCAAGTCTTGCTGTACTCTACGCTACTAAAGACATCAAGAATATTCATTTGCATGGCATTCCATGCCTAGTGACAGTAGCGGTAGTAAAAACTAATTGCTACTAACGGTAAGGTTTATTAATGTGACAAACGCACATGAAAAGTGAATTAAACTGAGCCAACTAGAACAACAGTAGCAGTGATGTAAATGAAATTGTCTAAAAGATTATTAAAAATAACAAAAATACTTACGACGTGAACGCTAATTACGCATTACAGAGAAACACGTTTATCCACTTCTGATCGAGAAAGTACAATTTAAGCAAAAAAAACTGTTGACAGCTAGACTTCACCTACTTTGCCTAATAAACGATCGATTGGTCGACTTGATGCGTGGCTCCAGCATCAAACTCGGTGCCCGCAATGTTACATTACACCGGATACGATAGTCCCCCTCATTGTCGTGCAGTCAGCAGCTATGAACGGGAAGCGCCCCGCGGCATACACACACGAGTTACAGCGCGCGACGACGACGTCGACGACGACGCGAGGACGAACTTAGAGCATCGTGCAAGATGATTGATGCGCAGCGCCTCTGCTGCTGCTGCTGCTGCTGACTGCACTTCGAACTGTGAGTAGTAAGCCTTCTAGCGGCGCTGTCATATCGACGCCCGCGGGAATATCGTATCGCCATCCGCCCAGACTTCTCTTAAACGATCCGATGCCTATCGCCGATCAGCTGACCGAGGACTGACAGACTTTACGTGTAGTAGTGGCAACAAATTCTTCAGTTTAGTTATATGCACTGAGAGTCTACGTCGGTTATCGCATACATCGTCTACATGCCGAAAACTTAGGACCCACGTACGAAAGTTTAAACACTTCGGACCCAAGACTGTTCAAAGAGACGTACGTGGTTCACTGCACATGGGAAATTGCTGAACCTGCTGAAGATTAGAGGTAAGCAACTGCACGATGTGCATATCTGTTTACGTTTTGCAGTAGTTGTTTAGCAGAACACAACTAGCTAAGCTAACAAACACTGTCAAACGGTATTTTATGATATCAAAGACAATAGGCAACAGGCGCTTTTTTCTGGTAATAGGCTAAAAGAGGTCTACTATGTAGAGTGATAGCTGTCAGAGTAAGTACGCTACAGTTTTTATTATGGTATTTAATTTACAAAACTTCGCCGTAAAATATCTGTCCAACAGCTTAGCTAATTATGAATACTTCAAGGAGGTTTTTGATTCATTGTTTTTACTGCATCCTGTTAGTATTATTCAACAAAACGTTTTACAGACAATTTTAATTATCTTTACTGTTTGAACTTTTTAAAAGTTGGAAACGAAATATAACAATATGCATAATGACGGCGTTGAACAGCTGTTATTGGTTTTAAGAAATCGCACTGCGTTGTGCATAGAATTACAAAACATATTATAATTTTAGACAAACAAGTTTAATGAAACAAGAGTTCCGAAAGCTGTCCGTTGTCTTATCGACTCATAGTACGTGGTACATAGTACGTCGTAAAAGTTCGGTTTTCTGTCGTTAAAAATTTAAATGCTGTTCGATATATGAATAGTGCCAATAAGTTTGTTGTAGGGAGTAATAAGGCAAAACCCAGATTGTATTGTATCTGTGAGATAGTTGAGGCGTGGATAAAAACTGAAAAAGCGATCTTTAAGGAAGTCGAGACTATAGTCGTTAAATCATGGGCTTCATTGTTGCTGTAAATCGCTGCGTGATGCCCGACTCCCGGGATTACTATGCACTAGCAACTATGCACTCATCGGCCAATTCACCGTCGCCATCGCAAGAGTGAGACCATACCGTACAGCAGTAAGCCTATAGCTATAGGCGTATTCCTAGCGTGAGATACTATGGCATTTCGAGGCTTATCGGACACTTCGGACCCGCCCGTACGGAAGTTGAAACAATTTGGGTCCAACATTCTGGGTCCGAATCGTCTTGGGTCCGAAGTGTCCGGTTACCATTTCGAGATGGAGATGGCTGGATACGAAAACTGGTATTTTTGTATTCAATGCAACAGCTTATTGGCGAGGAAATTACATACAAATAAACGAACGTTGCTAAAGCGCCGCAAATCTAATGTAACTTTAAAAGCGCTAGCGTCCGTCACAGATTATAGCTAACGTTATCAAACCCGATTGCCTGGCGAGAAATTAGGTTAACGTGTGATTCGATGCTGGCTGATAACAAACAGTATTCAGCTTATCTGAGAAGTGTGGATTGAACCGAGATCTGCCAATAAATGGTCAGCCTTAGTGCGCACTATGCCAGTGAATGAACCAAATCAAAGTGCAGGCAGCAAAGACAATGACAGCCTAACGACATTTTGTAGCTGCTGGTTGTAAGTATACTTTCGCACTTGTACGAGTATTACAGGTGTATATACATTTTGGCTTCTGTTGAAGATAACGAGCAAACTCTCCTAGTCGTCGCAATTCGGACCAAATCATAAGTGCCAAACCGTCATAAATTCGTCGGGGGCGGGCTTCTATCGGGTGCTGATAACGGTTGATTCTTCATTGGATCTGCTCTGCGTTCCCACGCTCCGTCACGAGTCGACGCCCACAATGCTTTAGCTCCTCGGCACGGCAGCGCTTCAGCGTTTGCACGCGAGCATCAACTTGCCTTCCATGCTGTCCGGTCTTGATCGACCAGCTGGTGAACTTACGGCGTGCCGACATTCGGATCTAGTTTAATTATCGGCTGCATCCGCACGCCTGCTGCAATGCGTCCATCGTCATTATACGATAGATACGCTGACCCGCCGACTCACACCGGGCAGCGTTACGTGTGTAACCGTATGTCAGTGCAGCACGTGCCGTACCGGTCGACTGTCTACAGCTGCTGAATCTCTTCCGTCTCTCAGACTCTATCTCGTATCACCCTGCTCCATGCTCTCTACCTTAACCTTGCTCATCATGCAGTGTGATCGCCTGCACCTGTAGAACTGCAGACTGGAACTGTTAAGAAGCGGACAAAGCGACAGAACTCAACCGAAATGAGATAAGCTGAAATGAAAGCTGCACTTCAGTTTAGTTCAGATCTGTTGCTTTGAACGCTCCCGTTTGTTTCGTAAATTTGTTTATTTATTTCTCTAGCACCGTCTGCTCAATTTCTATTACAGTACCTTGTAGTGTGTATTATATATTTTATTTAAATGTGTGTGTGCGTGTGTGTGTGTGTGCTAAGGGTGATAAATGATTGATTGGTGGTGTAGAAAATTAGAGTCGCTCAGCAGGCTTTATCACCAACTGAAAATGCTAAAGGTTCAGCTTGTGATTTTCAACGTCACAAATTTACCGATTTCGACGCAAAAGTACTACATGTGTGTCAAAAATTACAGCAAATGCTAAAATTCGCAGCAAAGCTTAATATTCACGCGCACCGTTAATTTGTGATGATTTTTCGGTTTCTACTGACGTTGTTCTCTCTCGCAGTTTGTGACGATGGGAGAGTTTGGGGCTACGTGGGCAGTGGCGTAGACAAAGGGGGCTCAGGGCGCCATTGCCCCCAATGACCGGACACAGTTTTTACGCGCGAGAGCTATAGCTATAGTATAGCGCGTATTAGCTACGGTAATTCTGTCCGTCCGTCCGTCCGTCACGATCCGGAACCGATTCAAGCCCAGATGACAAAGTAAGTTCAGGTTTTCACCGTATGATAGCCTAAAATCTCCAGTATTTTGCGACCAAATTTCATGCCGCTGGATGAGGGAGGTCCCACGAACGAGAGGGTGAAAGAGGTGCACCCCCTAAAAAGACGTTATTTTACTGCTATTGGCTCGTCCAGCATGAAAATGGTTGCAAGTAAGCACAGACATGCTGCTTATCATAACAAGCACTGGCGACGAGCTTCTTAGGAATGTCAACATCGATGACTTGAATGGCCTTGAATCTAAAATAGGGGGGTTAGTGAATTTTTCGCGATTTCGGGCTGCAACACACAATTCAAGAGTAAATTGCACCGAAAAGGCTGGAGATAGACCAAGGTAACCTGCATATGAAATATTTGCCATCAAATTTAGATTTTTTGCAGTTTAAGGAAGCCTGTGCACGCGGCTGTTAAAAAGGGGTATCCACTAAAAAGTAGTCTTTTTTTGCTATTAGCTCGTCTAGCGTCAAAACGATTGCGGATAGACACAGATATGCTGTTTATCATAACAAGCATTTGTGGCGCGCGTTTTACTGGTATCGACATTGATGACCTTAAATGACCTTGAATTCCAAAATAGGGTTTTTTACTTGAGTGATTTTTTCGATTTTCGGCTGCAGAAGAGTGAATTGCGACGAAGTGAATAGAGATGAACGAAGATTACCTGCGAACAAAAGCTGCTATAGGCTCTCGCGCGTTTTATGAACATTAGCTCAGATTTCTTGTTTGTTAACGAGCTCAGAAAAATTTGCAATTGTTGTTCCAGATCTTATATCTTAAGGCTATAATGCACCAAATAATATTTTGACTGAGGCTCTGCACCAGACCTCGCTGGTGGAGTTCTCAGCGCTACCTCAGACCCCTTAGCTAAAATTAAAGGTCGTACTTCTAAGGGAAGAGACGGAAAAAAAAGAGAAGAGAAAAAAAGAGGAAATGAAAGGAAAAGAAAACGGAGGGAAATGGAAAAAGGGGACTGGAAAGGAATAGACGGGAGAAAACTAAAATGTAGGGAAAGGATTGAATAAAAAGGACAGAAAGAAAGGGTAAGGAAAGAAAAGGACGTAAATGGAAGGGGAGGGGAAAAGAAGGGGAAAAGAGGGGAGGCCCACAGTGCACATGTTTGGTTTCGCCACTCTACAGGTTACGGCAAAAAGTAATCCCCTAAAGTTGTTTGCCACTGGGCAACCGCTTGAAATTTTAAAGCAAAATTTTACACACTTGTAACATGTATATAACTGCATAGGCTAAGCGGCATTTGATACTTTTTTACAATTGCAAAATTACATAATTTTTTACTCTTCTCGCGCTAAATTCCTAACGTAGCGAAGAGGAGTATATAAGATCAGTGTAATATTGAGCACCGACCGACCGATCAACGACCGACCTATGTTCCTGGAAGAGCCTTTTTGGAAGAACTTCAAACAGCCATATCTCCATAACGGTGCTAGATAGACGCATGATCTTGTCCATAGTGACCATAGAGATATGGCGCCTCAAAGATAATAGTCACGAGTTTGACCTTTTGGGGTCACGTGACGTGATGACGTCAGTTGCACTGTTGATGCTGTCGGCACCGCTAATTGCGGTGTGAAAAAAGGAACTAAAAAGCAGTTAAAAGAACACAGGAAAAAATAATGCGCGCGAGGAGTACATTAGATTGGTCACAATCTAAAATATTTCTTGTTATGAGATAGCATCGTGATTTTGCACGTTGAAGAACTTAATGCAGTAATGCGTTATGTGTATTGAAAACAACTAGGTGCATCTTGTTGTTCGTGAAGCTAAAAGTGACTTGAACTTTGCAAACAAAGTAGGCCTATGTAAAGTTTTTTGTGCTAATTTTTTGTTGTATTTACTGACATTTTTACCATAACAAAAATCCGTCGCTAAACTCAAGCAAGCACTGCCAGCGGTGATCTGTGACAACTTGCCATCAACAAGGCTCCTAAAAATGAAAGATTAAATGCACGCGTAAAAGCTGGTGGTATAGACACTTCGAGTTCTCGCCGTCATCGGCGAACTGTTTATTACGTTGTTGCTTCTCTGTAGCACAAACGTCGTGCGCCTTTCGTTCTGCGCACATTTTGCTGAACGTGAACGTGAAAAATGGCGACGTGGTTACAGGAAAAATTTAATAACTTTGTTACAATTGAAAATAATGAAATGTTTTTCAGCAGTTTTACGCGACTATGAATAGATAACACATGTGCAAAATTTTGCGCTGAAATTCTAAGCGGTTGCTCAGAAAATGACAAACAACTTTGTGGGATTACTTTTTGTGCCGCACCCTTACGTGGGCTATGCGACGTTATGCGTGTTACGGCGGTCAATGGACGGCAACGTCACGAGGCGTCACCCGACACCTGGGTACACGAGACTGTGTGTAGAGCGTTATTGGCGCCGTCTGTCGGCCAGCTTCTGAACGACGGGCACCTGCGCCCCCAATCATCAATACTGTATGTAAGCGCCAGACGCAGGCGTTGACGTGCACGCTAATATACTTAGTTCTCTTCCTCCCGACGAATCGTCCGGACAACAGACACATTCACTGAGTGACCTTCAGCCTCGAGCAGGCACGGTGGTAGTTGTAGTATAGTCACTGCCCATTTCTCAGAGAGAAGACGTGTACGTAAAAGTAAACTAAAAAATCGGAGAGGAGGAAACGGTGTGGCTGTGGAATCTAGTGCTAGGGCGACCGCTTTTATGCCAAATTGCAGTGCTGTTGGTATTTTAAACATTCGCTTTTATGTCTCACTTTATGGATTAACCCAAGCTACCCAGGTGTTACGTCATTTCGAGGCCACAGATGAAGCGAGAAACAAGCAGCAATGACACGGAGGACGACCGATCGCCTAGGTCAGTCGTCGTCGCGACCAGCTTTAATTAACAAACAGGATGCGAATGATCAAAGAAGCTAGTCGCCGAGCCAACTTGATGCAGCTGACGCAGCTGCTGTTGCTGCTGCTGCTGCTTGGTGCGACGTCCCGCGTGTCACGAGAGAGCGGTCTCTCACAGCTCGTACAGGATCTTACCTGCAGCGGATAGGTGGTCGAGATGTTTATTGGCTCATCAGTTGTGTCTGACGAAGATTTAGACATTGTAGATGATGACGTTGCTGCTGCTGGTGGTGGTGGTGACGTCACAAGAAAGAAAAGGCGGACATCTGCATCAATGCAAAGATTTATCATCTGGTTTCTCGTCATCTGATCGACCCTCACACATCCATCTTGTCTGCCGGCCGCAATCAGCCGCTGACCGGCCAATCATCAACGTTCAAACTCGACTCCATCACTCTTTCTTTTTGAAGTTTTTCATTCCAGCTCGCTTTGTTTCGATCGTTTTCGTGCAGACGCGATGAATGCATTTATTTTTCATAGCGGCTCTTCTTGTTGTACCGACGCGTTACTCGGCAAATTGAATCTCTAATGATACGCTATAACAAGGGGTCTGGGCGAAATTTATTGGTCATGCCACCAAATGACTCAACATTAAAAGTATGGGCCTACACGAAACATTTTAATTAGTTTGTGCAGTTAACATCAAGTGCATTTTGTCTGTGTCTGTTTAGTTTTGTGCCGATGTGCCGTTAAGAAACTACTCACTTACTCACCGTGTGTTCGAGAATTTGATATATTAAAATCTCAAAATTGTCAATGGATATTGCTCAGATTTTGTGCAAAAATTGTTACAAGCCTCCGGTTTTGAGTCGAGTGACTCGAGTTTCTTTATACTATAGGTGCCAATGTAAAAAATATTGACAAACATGTTTTGAAAATGTTGTCTAAATTTTTATTTGCAATGCTTTACATCGTAAGACGTGGTTGCAAACGTTTTAGACGTGGCTAAGTGTAAACAAAAAACATTTGGTTTTGCGAATATTTTGTTAGTTTCTCACGTAACCGCAGACAAACTCAACGGTATTTGGGGTTAATTATTCAACCTGGCTTCAGTTGTACTACGAAGTCACAGGGTTGGCTGCGAAGTAAACCCAGACCGACTGTTGCTGTCGCCATGCAGTCATTCGGATGTTGACTGCGATCAGGCTTAAACAATTTCGAGTCACTCACAGCACTGTGTAGGTGCGCAGTGAAGACCGGGGCGCCATCGGTCTTCGCCAGCAGGCGCTTATTCAGCAGCGCACGACTAAACCGACGATCGATGTGCACCGTGTTGATGAAACGAACTGGCACTTCCAGTTGACTCTTGAACCAAAACTGTAGGCCTCTGTGGAGTGTGGACTGAACTCCGTGATAAAGAAGACATTGATTGCCGATACGAACGTAGTCGCCACGATTACAATGTCTGTTTGCAGTTTGCAACATTGAAAAAAAGTAATTGAAATAAAAAATAAAACGAAATAAAAAAAATAATTCGCCCTGATTTTAGAAATTTGGGAGGATGGAACCCGAGACCAGAATTTACTTCGCATGTAGCAATCGAGCCGACATTTTGGTCTTGAGTGCTACGTCTAATCTGTACAGCCAAATAACTATGGTCATTGTTATTACACTATTCCATGCTGAAAGACTATAATGATTCGTACGTATAAGAGCGGGTAGTGCGCCACGTGTGACACGTCGTAAAGGAGTAGAGCATCTTCTTCTTATATGCCTACTTAGAAAAACAATCAGATGATAGCAAAGTGGAAAGCATAAACACAGTTAACGTCAAAAAGCAAACTTTTGCAACCAATGTGTATATAAAATGTATTTGTAAGCGTGGCCGCTGCACCCTATTCCTCTGTGCTTTGGTACGAAACAACAAATTCCATAGAACAAAGGCGTGGTACAAATCGTCTGCAATGATTCGCTCATGTTTTTTGCGGCTTGTAGGCCTACCGTGAATTACTTATTTTTACTGGTATTCCGTGAAGGCAAGTACACAGCCGAATTTTTGTAGTGAATTCGATATACTGGTAGGCCTATTATTTATGAACCGTGATATCTTGTCGCTGTAGGCGTGACCGACAATATAAAAACAAAAAATACAGCAACCGACAGTGCATCTGTAGGCTGTATAGTTGCCACCCGCAAGTCGCTCGTTGATATTTTACAAGCCACAGCTGATGCTTATCATTTTACTTCTGAGGGACAGAAGGCTGAGTGTCTATAGACAGTTACAGTAGTGCGTAGATATAAAGCCAAAAATGTGAAGCGCACGAGCAAACGACATCGACATCAAAATGCAAACGTTCGATGAAATTGCATTGTGTGCGGCAATTTAGCTGTAGCATTTACAAAGATTTCCGCAGTGCAAGAGTTTTACCAGTATTGTACCTCTTTTGGATACGCGAGTTCCTTTTGGGTTATTAAAGACTTGATATCTGAACAAGTGCTTATTCAGCTTATAACTGCGGAATCTGACTGGTACTGGTAGAAAAGTAAGCAAGCACCATAAACGGATAAAGAGGTGCACCAGACCTCGTAAAACTAAAAAAATCGCCAATCACAGTCTTAAACATACTACTGTAACAAAGAACTGTAGTAGGCCTAACGTAAAGTAAAGTAGGCTATGATAAAAACGTGGGAGACTTGCCCTAACATGTATATCTACTTGTGAATTCGTGAGTGCCAAATGATACAGCGTTACCGTAACGTAGCGGAATGGACGCGGCGGTGTGGAGAGGAGAGAGTAAGACGGATGAGAATAACGGCGGCGGAGGAGGAAAGAGGGACGACGAGCACTAAACGGATTTTCCGCGCGCGCGCCGGCGTCGTCGGCGTGTAGCCGGAAGTACTATCAGTTGCTGACGCGTTTCCGCTCCGATGAACGTGGCAAAAGGCGACACGTCGGTGTGCGGAACGTAAAAACTTTTTTCCGTTGTTGCTGGTCCACAATTCTTTTGGGAAATCCATCGGTGTTACACGTCTTCAACACGACCTGGCTGCAGGGGCATATCTCAGACACTGTAGCGCTTGTCTCTCTCTTGAAAGTGAACAACAAGAAAAAAGAAAGTAGGTCAAGTCCAACATAGAAATATTTTTGCTACAATATACACCGGCCTTTTTTCTACAATTTTAAATGTCTGATATGAGATTGTACTAGGGTTGCCACTTTTCCCTTTTGTCAATCTTGACGGGGGTCTGTTCCGTTACCGGTCGGAGAGGGTCTGGCCGGGATGCTGGACAGTATGACGCAAATCCTGGACATCCGGGAAAATGCTGATGATGGGCCTCACTCATTTAACCCCGTGGTTTGGCCGGCCCTCACACTATACCAGTACCAGTAGAGGTTGTGGTATGTTTGCCTGCTGCACCGCGAGTTTAATTTGAGTCGAGTCCCATTTTCGGAACACAGCGGATCACAGTTCCGCGGGCGGATCAACCGGTCGTCAGCACACCTCTTCAGCTCGGTGGTCCGGTATTGGCATCCAAGTCGTCGTTGATATCCGTGTGTCGTTTACGCTTGACTGGCGGCATGACGCCAGCTGTTGAATCTGCCTTCACACACGCATCCCGGTCACTCTCTCTCTCTGTCATGCAGCCTCTGAAACTGCTCCCAATATAGCACCACCGACCGCCAACTGCTCTAATGAAACGGCACGGCCTGGTATTACACTTTGTATACTGTGTCTCAAAAAACATCCCCGACATTTTCGATTGTAACTTCAAGAAAAGTTATCAGATTGTAATAATTTCTTGTGCGAATATTTCTGACAAAACTTGCCATCGAATGACCGTTCCGCTTTCCACCTCAACCAATGTTTGCTTCTGCACTACCAAAGGAATGTAGACCAAGCAAAATATGCGTTGAAAAAACGCAAAAATGTAAAAAAAACATCCCCGACATTATCGATCATAACTTAAAGAAACATCACCAGATTTAAATAATTTTCGGTCCAAATATTTCCGACACCACTGCCTATTGAATGCTTGTTTAAGTTCCCACCTCACCCAACTTCTGCTCTTGCACTAAATGGAGAAAACTGACCAAGCAAATCATGTGTTGAAATGAGTGAAAAAACTGTAATAAATTTTATTTATCTAGATCTCTGGCCCCCAACATTTAGTCGATTACATGGTTTGACTGTCATAAAGCAGTGTCTCTACCAGATGACGTTTAGGAATGTTTATGAATTCAAGAAGTGACTGGTGAAGTCTGGATTAGTCTGAAGCAAAACATTATCGATACTGCTGTCAATAAATGCGGAAAGCGTCTCCATGCTTGTGTTCGCGCAATGCGCCCATATTTTAAGCAATTTTGCTGTAGGCAGTCGAAAACAAAACAGTTGGATGAATGTCAGCCAAAGTGTCAAGAAAGTTAACAAAATATGTTTTTGTGCGTTATTTAGATTAAACAATAATACTGCATTGGGTGAAAAAGCAATATTTTGTTGGTTCTGTTTCCCTGGGTAGTGCACAAACAGACTATGAGTGAAGTGGAAAATTAAACATTTATTTAATGGTAAGTTGTCTCGGAAATATTCGCACCAAAAAATTATTACAATCTGATAATACTTCTTCAAGTTAGAATCGAAAATGTTCGGGATGTTTTTTGATACACAGTGTAGTTGCTGGCGAGAAGAATACTTGCTATACGTCGTTCCGGTGTCATCGAAATATGTCTCTGGCTTAAAATTGAAAAATCTCGCAAAAGCAGAATGCTCACAAAAGACAGTAATAAGCACTTCAACTGATGGACATACAGATTTAATATCAAACGGACCGTTCACAACAATAATAGTGTGTCATTGCATCGTTTTTCAACCGCATCATTTTTGTCAGATTTTGCGCCGTAAATATTTGCACCAATTTTTTCTCGCATTTACACTGTCTCCAATTTTTACCTTTATTTAACATGTTGTTACTTACTTAACACTTACATGTATTTTCTACGAACTTTGTGTGTAACTGAACGACTTTGAACGACTTTGCAGTTTTGTAACAAACTGTTGGCTCCTTCACGATCGTACGGCGTCGGCGATAAAATAACGGCCCGGAAGGTGTTGATGCATTGCAACTGATTCATGATTGAAGAAAAGGCAATACTAAAACTGCCATTAGGCCTATAATTAGCCCACATCCGGTGCAGATGTGCAAATTATACTCAAACGTCGAAACGCGAACAGCTTAGTACAAAAAGTTATTGCAACGCCACCTAACGCAATTAGTAAGCGCAGAAAGTAAGTGCAGCGTTTATTTCATTGCGAGTTCTTGTGCAATGCTTCTAAAAGTAAATGCGGTCGCCGTGCGTTCTCTACCGAAACGTGTTACGCGCAATTTGGCGATGTCCTGCGCGGCCATTTGCACGTTTGCACTATGGGAAGGCGACCAGCCCGGAAGTCACCTGATTCTGCTGGCGATCATTCAGTTTGATTCTGCGATAATGTGGCCGCGGCGTTTCATGTCTCTTACCTTGGTTTTATGCGTAAAAAAACATAAATCGATTTAAACCGCCGTTTCGCGTTTTAACCCATCGCCTGAAAACGACGACATACGAACGCAATTATTGCGATTAAAAGGGCGTCGTTCGATTTCACAACGAATTCGCCGTGCGATTTGTACGTCAATTTGTTATCGTGAGCTTGTAATAAAATAGTTCCTCTTCGAACTATCTTACTCAAATCCCGCTACGTGACCGTACCTACAGTGAAACAAAATCAGTTTATCGCGTGCCATTTTGTTTTTTTTTTCGGCGAAATCGCTCCAGCGCAAACGACTCCGTTTATCATCATCATTATCGTCGTTTTTAATACGCTGACAAAGTGGCATATAAAATGTCTATAGCTACACACTTCTCTATAGCGTGGTTTGTTTGTCTGTTGTCTGCACACCGCTTAAACCGTTCGATAAATTAATTTACGTGTCATTTGACAAATACACTTGTGTGGTCAAATAACGCATTGTTTTGGATGAGGTCCCTAATTACCAGTCAGGAAAAGAGAAGATTTGAGAGTCAAACCCAAACTTAAAGGTGCAAGTGCAATTGCAAATTGCAACCAAACCATCAATCCCACGCTGCCACTTGGCGAATACAAACGAAAAGTTGACTAAACTTGCTACAGCGATTCCGTCTTTTGCTGTAATTATTTGCTTGTTTTGTTATTCAGGGTCAAGGTATGGATATGGAAATATCTAATCTGTAGTGTATTTAGCTGAGTGGTAGCTGAGGCTATATAATAAAAGCGTTCACAGATACGCACAAAAAGTTTAATGGCGGCGTATTGCGTCTCATCCTGAAGAATTGACCCCGCGAATACCGTTTAAATCTGTCTATCGTTTTATTTTAATTTAGTTGAAAATGTCGTTTTTACACGAACTATATTGTAACAGACATTATATTGTCTAAAATAGAAAAATGCGAGGTGATTTTGCACTGCCGCAGAAAAGAGTATTGTTCATGGTGTTTTATATCGTGTCTTTTTCGATGTACTATGCATATAAATGATTAAAAATTACAGTAAAATAGTACGTGCTTAATTTAGCGTTTAATAATTGACGAGCAACCAGCATAACTTAGGTCCCTACGGCACGAAACAAAACGCCAAATTAACAAATAAAACACTAAGAAACAAGACAAGAAGCCCAGCTGTCGTAGGATAGCCGACCGTACTGATTGTCAGTGACCTTAAAGGTCATCCAAGGTCAATGATTTTTATCTCATCCAAGTGGTTAATAGTAATCTTGGCGATATCTTTCACCGTTTTTGAAATATGACCACTTATAGCTACTTGAAACGTTCCACTGAAAATTGCGGCCAAACCGTTGCAGATGGAGACATGATTACTATTAACAGTCTATAAAAAGTCGCCAGCGCCCTATTCCAATAGTTCGACCGTTACTCAAGTACAGTCGGCTAAACAATCGATGAGATGACAGTCCGATGAGCAGCCATGCATACCCCTGCAGTTAATTCCCTGAAGACAGTTCAGATGTCTCTTGAGAAAGATTTGCTCTGAGCTATAAGAATAAAAGATTGAAGGATGACCGAATGGATGATTGTATGAGCCTGAGAACTGATGACACTGTTAACTTGACCTTTGCCGAAGAGCAGGCAGTCGCCACTTGTCACCGCTGCTTCCATTAGGCGACTACGTACCAAGTCAGTTACTCATTCTGTCCGCGTGGAGTTGCAGCTTTAACTGAGTCTCTCCCAGGAGGTTACCGCACAATTATCGCACAAATCAACTCGCACTCTTCTTCTGATTCTGTTTGTTTGTCATTCTGTGTACCGTTACATTTTTCTCTCTTTTTGAATTAATGCAGTCAAAATGTATCATTCCAATGTTGTCGCTTCGTTTCTAGATAGCCTATGTCGTGAGCATATTGCACCTGGGACCACTTAGATGCAACGGATCCATCTATTTACAGATAAAACAGAAAAAAATGAGACATTCTTCCAACCAGCTACTCTGACCAGTCTGCAAAAAGCTTTAAGGGCCTTTAAGGGCTTTCAAAAAAAACTCTGATCGCCAAGACCAGGGCCACTGACCACGCATTTATAAAATTTGACAATTTTACATTAATTTGCTACAACATTTTGCATCCATTGCGCCACTTTCTGTTTTCCAGTTATTTTACATCTGACTACTTCCATTTCCTGGTTTTCCTATTTTTACATCAGCGTCAGACAGTTTCAGACTTGTACCGTTGCCATAGTTACAATACACAGCCAGTTCGGTTGCGTCGAAAAAAAGGAGGAAGGGGAACAAGATACTACGTCTTTTGTACAGCATTTTCACTAAACAAGTGAAAATATTTGAATGATTATTTTAGTTCTTCTATTGTGAAATATATTTCGCAACGTGATAGGTCGATGCAGCCGAACTGGTTGTAAATCTGCGTACGGTTAAAGATAGCGTTCGCGTCGAGGCGTCATTTTGGACAAAACTCAAATCGATCTTACTTACTTGATAAAAAAAACCCTGATTAAGCACGAGGCTAGATTTGAGTAAGTTTGCCACATTGGCTCGCAGAATGTGCATCCGTGGAATGACTGGAAGAGCAGTCTATATTGATCAGACGATGCGGGGCGCTGTCTGTCCGGCAAGGTGCGTTCCAATGTGTAGCTAGGCGTCAAAACAGCTCCTAGCACGGCGCAGCGACAAAACACGTTTTCGACCGTCGCCGAGTCATTAACGTGCTAAAACACAGTGACCCACAGGCACTGAAGTATAGCCAACAGCCACCTTACTCGCCGGACGGGACCCGATTCACCGAACGAACGTACCATACTCGGATACCGAGTCGTAGTCACTCGCTGTTTTCGAGCAGGCGTACGTACTTGTTGGGTTACTGTTACTCAAATCATTTCCATGTACTAGTGTTTTTTATCAATTTTTGACCCTACGGGCCTCAACTCGATCCAGGTTACTCAGCAGCATTACGGGCGCTACGGTATGCGTTGCAGCGCTGATGGTGATGGTGCGTCACTATAGTAACGACGTCTATATGACGTCACAGCCAATCGCTGCTCACAGCTCTGCTGCAACCTAAAAGTGTGGCTGCAAATTTTTTTTAAAAAGTGAAATTTTCTCAAACGGACGACCCCTTAGCGACATCTCACTTAGCTCATGTCCCGGCCATGTAGGACACAGATCTGCGTGCAAAATTTCGCGGCCGTATGTCGTGCCGTTTAAAAGTTATTGGCGGTCGCAACTCTCAAATATTAACATTGACGCTGTCAATGTCTTATGTCGCTGCTAAGCAGTACAACTACACATTTCAACAATAAGTCAAAAAAAACTCTTTGGATGTGCCAAAAAGTAATCATAGAGTCAGCAACGGCACCAACACAATGCAGCCAAGATAGTTTTAAAAACCTATTTCTATACTAAGTACGCGGTGTCACGTATACATTCAGAGAATCGTTGCTCCGGACAGATAAAAACACGTAGATACGGGGATACAGCAGCAATACAGCAGCACGGCATGGCAATCCATCCATCTCCGTGAAGCTGTAATCACGCGCGCAACGTTTCTTTGCTTCCGCGCGCAATGCGTTCTCCCTCGACGCGACCTTTTACATCCCTCCCATGCACGCCCCAACATTTTCCGGCAGACGACGGCCGCGTTAGTAGGCAAGATGGCCTCGCGGGACGACGCAACGATATATACTGCAGTACGGACCGATAGTTAAAAGCACGGACACTGTAGACATCGGCGCGCGGGCGACTAGCTTTAGAATCCGGTAATTACGGCTTGACGTCGCTGCAGTCACAGAGACAGCTCAGTTCAGAGGTACTTTTAACTTTACACTTCATACAGATTGCGTTGAATGCTTTAGGCTGCACAAAAGCTACAAATGTGACAAGTTTGTCAATGTACACATTTTTACGTATAATAACAGTTAATAACAGTTTTATGTTTTGCTCTTGTTTAAAGAAGTTAGGGCATTTCCAGGTCACCGAAACGCTAGTAAACCGTGTCAGAAATGTCAGCGCAGAATTAGCAAAATCACCAGGACGATAGAATTTAGCAATAAATATTTTTTCTTTCCCATCACGGTTTGATACAGCTACCGCCGTTACAGATCGTGACGCCGCTGACGTCGTCACTGCTGGCCTCGTCCTGGTCTTCGTTCTCGTTCTCGCTGCTGCTGCTGCTGCTGTCGACACGCGGCTGTAGGGACTCCGTATGAGCGCAGATAGAATGGCTGGCAGCACGCAGAAACTGCATTCAACAGTAAAGGATTATCTTATGGGTTTAGCATATGCAATAAAATAAAATAAAAGTACAATAAAACACTGTTTTGTTATTTTTCAATACTATTGCAATTATGCAAACCACTGCAACAAAGCACAAGTTCTCTGTGCAAGTTTTTGGCACCGCGTTCTGCTCCGAGATAAACAGTTGCAAACAACGTCGATGGCGACCTCTTCCAGTTGTTTTATTGTGTTTTGCTATATTTTATTGCATGTGCGCCAACTCCATTAGGTTTCCTTGACATAGCCGTGCTTGCTTGTCGTTATGCGTCGCTTTGAACGTTGCCCTGAGGCTGAATAACTCTGACAATGTATATAGACGCTGGTTATGACGGGCGCCTGTTGAGGTTAATAAAGCGATGAAGTAGTACTGTTGCTGGCGCTGGCGAACCGTGTAAATTATTCACACAAGCATCACCACCGCACGCGTCTGTATATGATGGCGCCGACGTCTTTCTTTCGTTCTTCAGTTGCTACTGATGTTGCAGCCGACGGTATTATATGCATCTCCGTTCGCCGATTATGTGACAAAGTCAGAGCCAGTGCCTTTCTTGAAATGTGACATTTGGGGCACTGTTTTTTTTATCAAAGTCAAAGCTTAAAAGTAAACAGTTTGCCAATTTTCAAATCAAAGCGTCATTAATCAAATCAAAAGCCGCTAGAAACTACGGCACATCTGGCATACATGTTTACTTGCGGCTGGCGGATCACGCGTCGACTTTAAGTTTAGTGTTTTTGCTCCCCAGCGACTGTCAACGCCGGAGGCCATACGGACGGCCACATATCATGTAGGTACACGGCGCCGACAACTTTCCTTGGTTCCAAAGAGAAAAACGGTCAGTATCCATACAACGGCGTGGAATACCGCTAAAGTTCTTCAACACGTAAAGAGATACATCGGCGGTATCTTAAAAGTCGACGCTCTGCACGCTGTTTGTGCGTGGTAATCCGTGGTTTCGGTTTGTGCCGTTTTGCGGTGCTAATATTCAAGCATTCACTCAAGGACGCAAAATAGCTGGTTATTCTTCACCTTTTTGTCAGAAAGATCGCCCACACTGCCACATTTCGGACTTCACACCATCTCTACTCGGTCAGTCCCCGGGTTTGTCGAATTAACAGCTCGCGGGTGACAACGACGTGCCCGCCCGCCCGCCGGCCCGCACACATCACAGAGCTCGTCTTCACGTACAAAGACGAGCCACGTGGCCTGGTGACTGGACCACACGCCCGTTCGACCACCTTCGTGGTCGCCAGATTTTATTTAGCTCATGCATTAGACAGAAGAATACCCGAGCGACCTGACGCCGACGCGTGCGATTCCTTTGTGACGACGAGGCGCTGCTGCTGCTGCTGCAGTCGGCGCGAACGGCAGCTGTTGCCAGCGCCGACTCGCGTAATTAGGTAACTCGCCGGCGTACTAACCGAGCTGATAACAAGGTGCCCGACAATAAAACCCCTTATATAAATCACCCACAGATAGTAGTTTCTGTGTTGCTGATTTTGTGCTTTTTTTGTTTTGTGTTTTTTATATCGCTATTTTTACATCGCTTTGTTTTTTTTTACTGATCTGCATGCTCATTGAGCAGGTTCCTGAGAGTTTTTTTCTAAATGATAGCCAAACGCTCCTATTTTTAGCAGTTTTTTCAGATTGATGTAATTGCTATTTTTTGCCATCTGCACTAATCTTTAAGGATTTTAAGTTTTTAGATAATTAAATTAATGCATGTCAGCCCGTGAAGAGAAATTGTTGCGGATATATCTTAATCGTTTTCCCTCTGCAAAGCTTTTGTGTCGAAACAGCATTCTCGAGGTCAATATTTCACGCAGACGTTTTATGCTTCAAGATAATGGTTTTTTAAAATCTTTTAACCGCAGACTAAACGCTCTATAGCCAAACCCCATTTACAGAAATTTACGGTTTTTTAGTTGATTGGTCTTTGTGAGCACGCATGTGGTTATCGTTTTCTGATTTTAAGCAAAGGACTTATATTGGAATCACTAACATGACTGTCGGTTGTGATGCAAATTAATTTATAAATTAATATTACGTTATTCTTGCATCGGCCGTCAGTATGTAAGGCTCATAATATTATATCAGGCGGATTAATTTCCAGGAGACGTTATATCGGTAATGCCTTTGATAACAGAACTTACCGAAGTGCATTGCATTACGAGTGGCATAACGGAAGTGATGGTGATGTGCGGATGTTGAAATTAAATCATTACCTTAACACGTGACGCCAACCGAGTTTGCTGCAGTTTCGTGCGTAGGCCTAGAAAGACGCGCAAAGCGAAATTCGAGTTGAATTAATCAACTTGTCAATTATACGCGTAATTCACACCAGCGTACATCACCGAAGCAACCATACACACAGTTTCTAATCACATTGGAAATTCGATCTTTCTCATCGCTACTTTTTCATCATTTTTATATTACACCTTTAGCGTATTTGATTATACTTTGCCTATATTCTTTTACCTTTTGATTAGCTTGTCAATCAGCAAATCGTTTAAAAATTATGGTTTACTTAAAGTTATCTTACAATTATCGTTTTTAAATTTCCCGTATTTGTACTCATTTGTTGATTGCGTTGTTTGATTATCTACAATTCTTGGGTAAAAGAATTAAAGCACTGAGGATTTTTTTACAAGTTTGTAAAAGAAGTAGGATTAAAAGTAAACGTCAGGGGTACGGGCTATAGTGCTGCTTGCATGTGCCAGACTCATGTTTAGAAACGATTCATAGTCGCTGAAGTGGCAGTTGATTGGCATCGAGCTATGCGACCATCCGTTGCACGAACTGGATTTTTCACATTTGACCTTCACTTTTCGTTTATAAAAACCTAACCAGCTTACCTTAAGTTTAAATTGCAGGCCTTAACTTGCAGCATTACCCAATCCTTAGTAAAATTACCTTTACTATGTTTAAAGATGTTTGCAAAAAACACTTCGTGAAGAATACTCGCGAATACGTGATGCATTCGTCGAGTCGCCAGTACCTGTCTATTGCCGGATGCGAACACACAAAAAAGCAGGACCAAAGAAATAAAACGAAATTGCTGCAGATGCGAAAAATTGAAGACCAGAAATAGAATTTGGCCCTTTATTTTTCAGTCTTGCATTTCTTTGCAGCGTTTAGTTCGTGATAGCTTTTAATAGCTATATTTAGCGTAAATTAACAAGCTATTATTTTCTTATCATGCTTAATGATGCACTGTTGATGACTGTTTTGCAGCATTCGGCTAATTAGCAACTACGTCACATCGTCAGCGTCTCAAAGATACGGAGTCTGACATGATGCAAGCTGCAGCTTCTTTCGCTGTCAAGTTTCTGTGCTTTTCAGTCATATCAGTAAACATCACCTTGGCTGTACATGGTGAGTAATGATACGATACAGTGATTCATAAGTACTGTCGTTCATCGGTTTTTTCATACACGGTTTCATTTCGTTCGAATCCGGATTTAAAGACACAGGAAATGTGTTTAGTCAATAAGCAAAAATTTTTACGCTCTTTCAGTCATAGCCTTTGTATATAATTTTGCAACCAAATTTTTAAAACTTTGGGACTTTTTGTGGCAGTGTTATTTATCGGATCCCAATTTTTTGGCGTTTTAGAGAAAAACTGGCCGGGGATTCGCCATTAGGGGATGTTGTCAATTTGTATACGCTGTATGCTGAAAGTCAAATTGGTGATCAGTTATAATGCATGAGCATTGATCAGTTGCATACATAGTTGTAGTCATAGATTTATATACTAATATATAAATTATGCGTATGGTTGCAGTGCCGTCGCAGCAGAATTTGCGGACTTCTAGCAGTCGCGAATACTGTCAGTGGGACAGATTTAACGCCAGTTGTGAGTCTCGTCCAAATCACGTAATTCTTATGACTTCAGCAAACTACGGACGCATGACTGCCGGCAGGTTAGTACAATTTACTGCGTAATTCCTTAAGTAATATATTAATTTATGTCTTTGTTTAGCTGTTTTTGTGTATTGATTTATCTGTTTATTTACACAACACTATAAGCAGTAACGTGATCCAACTCGAAATATCAAGATCGTGATTAAGTTTGACAATACCCACTGTTAGCAGCAAAATAATTGCTACATAATAAGAATAAAATCAATGCATTGCAGTGTTAATAACAGTGTTTTACTCAAAAAAGTTTAAGTGTATTATATGCGAAGTTTACATTAAAATAACAGTAAACAGTGGCTGACCAAAGACAAGACCAAGGGTATCGAGATCAAAACCGAAATCAAAACCAAGACCCCACTTTCGGTCTCGAGACCAAGACCCATGGCGATAGTGAGCATAATGGCAACTTATGAAAAACATTCAAAATGTAGTCATAAAAATCTGATTAATTGTTTATCAGCAGTGTTCTTAGAAAAGTTAACAAATTAAAACTGTTTCGATTAGACAGAGACAAGCGTTAAGATCACAGATAAGAATATCGTTCAGTTTTGTCGACGGGGTTAAAGGTTTAGTCACGAAAGAGCGACTGGACTGGCTGGATTATGACGCTAAGGCGCTGGGCTAGAAAAATTGGTTTGTAATATTTTAAATTTTTAAAAATGTATAAATCTCAAAATTTTAAATTTTACTTTTTTTAAAAGCTTTCTTTATTTGTTGTGTACTTTGTGATACAAATTGTATACAATTTCATGTTTTAATTAATCGCGATTTTTTTTAGTTTTGACACCGCAAAGTCTACTCGATAAAAAAAGATGTGAAGTAAAAAACGGCGGATAATAAAATGTTTTTCATGGGCCTTGATCTCGTATTCCGTCTTTTGTGTATAATGACACCTACAAACCTTTAAAATTTTTAACACTTTCAAAAACTTTTTAAAACCTGAAAAAGCCTACAAAATTTTTACAAAACCCAGATTTTCAAGCTTCGTGGTTTCCCCCAATGGCGTACTCAGGAACTAAAAAGTAAGGTGTGTTTTTCCCAATTAGGGGATGGGTTAGGGAGGGGACTGTGCCCCTTTCGCAAATTTTTTAAAAATTTTTGTATGAAAATCTAGTGTTTTGGTGCATCTTTGGCACTATTTTGAGTATCTGAGTAAGCTCCCATGGGGCATGTGCCCCAGTGCCCTCTATGACTACGCCAGTGGTTTCCCTTTTAGCGCAGTATTGTTGGTGGTTGTTAGGTGTGTGAACAAGGACTACGGCGCCATTGGTTGCGCCGTTGACGTTCTTTCATTCGCTGACTCGCGTTGTTCCGGTAGATCTCGTTGTACAATCACCGTCGCTGACTTCTCTCTCCGAGGCATTCGACCCTGTCCTCAGGACCTCACCTCCTACTTCGAGGCTGGCTATCGCTGCGTCCCCGGTGTGTACGGATTACAATTTGCTGTTTCCTTCACCCGTTTTACAATCGAGGGGCCTCCAAAGTCTAGCAAAATGGTCTGGGGCACAGTTTAATTGAGGTACTTTTTGGGCATGAAAAAAGCATTTGGCAGCAATCCGAGAGGCTGCGTTAAATCGTGTGTGAACAGGATTGAGAAATACCTGGTTTTTGACAACTGTTGTTAATGTATAACTGACTAAAGTTTTTACATTAAACTTGCACCAACCTACCTTTAAAGAACAATTGAAAAAAACGTTTCTTTTTTACGATGGAGCATTTTGCTTCAAGGTTTGTAATGTCGGCTGGGCGCAAGTTGCGCGTCACTATCGGATGCGTCTGACGCCAATGACGAGACGCGTGATGACATTATATGCACAGATTGGTCGATGTGCTGCTGACTATGAATAATTAGCCTTGCTCGCTTCCTTATTACTTTCTCTCTTTCTCTCTTTCTCCAACTACCCAGTCTCTCCATCCAACAATCGCTTACTCACCGCTCGTCTTCGTGGTTTTTCATCTAATTCACTGCCGCTACTTTTGCTGCTGCTGCGTCGCCGCCGGCGTTCGATTATATTTGGACGCTCTTTGCTTTCTGCATTAATATTCCAGTCCAACAGCTTGGAATACGGACGGTAGTCTATTTATGCCGATTAGTAAATTCTTCGTCGATACTGAAACCTATCGACTTGATAAAAGTTTTTTTTTTGTTTTTTATTTGCTGCTTGGTTTTGTGCGATAGACTGACTATAGCATTAGACTCAGCCACCGCTATCACTCCAGACTGTCAGTTTAGCTAATTTTCTCCGCTAATTAGATGTATCACTTGGCGAGCATGCAAACTTGACATAGAACTCACTGCCAAGACATCTGCGTGATAGCAGATGTTTTTGATTATTAAAGGTGTTTTCATCCATTTATTCAGCGTTTCGGCCCGGGTACCAGGCGGTGCCGTTTGATACGCGGACATTGATTAAACTGCTGCAACGTGTTCTCGATTGATTGATTGACTGATTGACTTGCGCTGTGATTGGCTGACAGTGGAAGCGAGCGACGAAATACCCTGCTCGTCGTTACGTCACACCAAGCTGACGTCATCCAGCGGATATCTGACCAGCGTCCAGCCCAACACTGTGACGTCACGTTTCAACGCGCCAACCGTCCCGAGCACCTGCAAGTAAGTAATAAATCTGCTCTTCTGTCTTTCCTCGTCGGCATCAAGAAAGCCGTCGCCGAATATTGCGCTTTTATCGCTCTATTTTAACGCGCGTGATGCATTAGATGTGAGTGCGGTGTTTACTGTTGCAGTTCTTCTTTTGGTCTGGCTGCCTGCCAGAAACAATGAAGGGATCAAAATAAAAGTACCTTCGTTTTCCCCATATTGAATTATGGGAAAGTTTAGGTCCCCTTCAAAAATTTGCTTTTATATAACTGTAGGTCAAACTCGAGAATATATTGTTTTGTTCGATATTTGGGTGAATAAGTAGCTGCCTATAGCCCTAAAGGCTACATGTGTAACAGAACATTGCGTGCGACGTTTTGTCGTTCAGGCAGCCTTTAAGTAAGAGTTGTCATTTGTTGCCAACGGATCATCGCAAGTTGTTTGTTATGAGAGCTGATTACATGTACGCAAGTCCAGTGTTGTGGATCTGTATTTGCGATAGATCTAAGTATCAATTTTTACGATTTTTTTACTTATTATTGCGATTTCAACTATAAATAGCTACGATTAAAACGCAGTCGAGGCAACATTTAAACTCTTTCAGTGCCTTACTAGTTGCTAGTGGCATCAGCGTTGTTGATGCGTTATACAAATGTATTCAGATTAGATGGATTAGCTACAGCACTTTGCATCGTTTAACTGTGCTACTTCTGGGCTATTTCAGGTACGTAATTGAGGCGGACGTCGGGCGTCGCGTTAACCTGACGCTGTACGACTTCACCACGTCGACGACGTCATCGCCACGTGACCGTGACGTCATACACGGCAGTGTTTCCAGCTCGACGTCGTTCTGTCGTCGTCTGGCGGTCGTGCGCGAGGTGTCGTCGGGCCGGGAGACTAACATCTGCAGCGGGTCGCAGCGCATCAGACAAGCGTACGTGTCGGACGGAAATCGTGTCCAGATCACCATCGCTACCAACATGGCGACGTCCGACACCGCCAACGTGCCGCCGCACTTTCTCATTCGATACCAAGGTTTGCTGCAGCAAATCAGTTTCACCTGGATTCTTATAGAAACGACCAAATGACGCATGCTTCTTCGCGCAGTTGCAATCATTGCAACAAATTTCTAATTTTTTTTCGGGGATGTGCTGGCTTGAATAATTTCACATCGCAGTATTTTAGCAATAAATGCTAAAATTTTTGCCACCACTGCTGCATTTTCCCAGTCTCCAGCGGTACGGGTGCCAGAAACTAGATGGCAGTCTTTGATGATTGGACGACAAGAGTGTCTCCGCCAGTCACATGCTCACTCAAATATATGGCCTTGTATGTGTGACATTGTATTAAATCTCCACATGTTCTTTGTGCAAATTTGTCGTTTGCGCACAAAAACGGCACAATGTTCTGAATTCATTTAGTCGTCACAGTTAGTTACGTTATTCTGCTTGCGTTGCTCTATATTTAGATCTACTGCATAGCGATTGTATTACGAACGGTGCATGCTTGAAGGATGAAGGGTGGGGCATTGAACTTAAGGGGAGAATTGGCGTCTTGAGCATAGGAAAACGTCAGAGGCATGTCCGTCTTTTACGTGTACACACACGGCACAGGTTAAATACACTTCTGACAGCTTAAACGGCGCGCGCTTCCTTTCTTCAGTTATAATTAACTCAGTGTCTGGACGCAGGTTCGTAGCCTCAGCCGGTGACGCTAAACACGGAACCGCTTTGTAATTACTCCTATTTTGTAGTCTGTTGCATGGCACAGCTGCAGCAGAATAGAAAGTGACAGACGGACAGATACTCGACGTCGTCTACGTTATTCGTGACTTCGTTAAATCTCCAGCCGGAAATTAAGTCTTAGCCGAGTATTCTGTAATTACCACGACGTAAACTCATCTCTTGGCAACTGATAATAACGCTAAAATCTTGCTGATGTTTTCATGCTACGATCTTTTACAGTTCAGCCAACAATGACTACATGAATGTAAAAACACTTTTGCACCGTAACCGTCTTTATATGTTATTTGCTTATTCTCGCAACTTTTTTCCTACGTTTTGACGATATCATAGAAACTATTCGGCATTGATAATCTACCGGCAGTAAAGAGGCTTACAACATAGGCCAAATGCCTACAAATCATAGTGTGATGAGGCAAATATTATTTTTGATCTTTTAAGCTCAACCGACATTTTAAATGTTTTAAATTTTGTAAGAGCAACAATAGTAGCTGTTTAGGCAATGTTGATTTTTAAATATAATTGCTGCTTTTATTTGTCGTTTATTTTTTATTATACCTTACACTTTTATAATACTTTATTATATTTATTATATCTAAATTTTTGCTAGATTGTAGTAATTTTTTTATCTTTACCCAGATATTAGTACAGAAGTGATTTGGATTTATGTCAGTAATAAATATTAAATAAACCATCTGGAAAAGATCAGACCATGCAGCTGGGTGCTGTAATTAAATAGTAAGTTTAAAGTCAAGCTTGATAGTACGATAATTAGGAATATAGCGCTGTCGGCTGTGGCTAGATAGATCCAGATCAGTGGCCTATGCAGTCTCTGGTCCAGATTAACTTAATTAAACGTGAAGAAAAGAAACGCGTGCGGCTGATTGAAAGCGCCTTGCCAGTGACACTCAAATACAGAGAATACTCGTTTGTAAAGTAACCTTGCTTGACTGTTGCAACACTTTAACTGACCTTGCCAGATTTTTATCCTAATAATACCATCTAGATTACTAATAAAGTTGATAGTCTGACTTAGACAATAATTTCTACAGATCATGTATTTTCGATGCACACTAAACTATTATTATTATTCAATGTTGTCGATTTTTACGCGCGAAAGCAGCTACTGCTTTCAGCGCGTCTTAGCCATTGCATTTCTGTCCGTCTGTCTGTCTGTTTGTCTGTCCGTCTGTCCGTCTGTCCGCCTGTCACACAGATGGATCAGTCAAAAACGGTGCAAACTACAATTACCAAATCTTCACCATCGGCTGCTTGGAAGACTCTAGTTTCAGGAATCGTAAAGCTTTTGAATAAATAAGAAGGGGTCACCCAGAACGAGGGCACTAAATGAGAGGGGGTGGGCAAAATTTGCAATTTTTGGCCAATAAGTCGCTGTATCTCAGTAGCGGTGCGAGATAGTGCCTAGGTTACTATTAATCACTAATAGGAAGTCCTATACTGGCTCTTGATTGGCGCCGAATTCAATGACCTTGAATGACCTTGAACGCCAAAATAGGGGGTTTTATGGATTTTTTTGGCAATTTCGGGCTGCGATAAAAAGTCTGTATAATTCACAAGGTGGCGCCACCGTACTATCGTTACCGGTATGCGATCCAGATAGAGAATTTGGTATTTGTATATTAACTTGGCGTGAACACGCCAATTTTCAGCTAAACTACTGAACCGGAACTGCTATAGGCTTTCGCGCGTCTCGTAAGCATTAGCTCAAATTTCTTGTTTTTTATTGCTTTGCGTTTTATCATGTTATGTTAGTTCAACATGGTTCAAATAAAGCACATACCTCCAGATGTACAAACGAAAATTAATGTCATTTTATTGTAAAATTAGTACATGCGTATCACAATACGTGGCATCATCGTCCGCACGCGCGTTCTAATACCACATGAGCATCAAAATGCAAAAAAAATATGCGTCAGGTTTAAAAATAATTTTTCCAACCCAGATCTAACTCGAACGGTGTTTTGTGATACTGCAGCTGCGCCACTAGCTGCCTATTGGCCAATGAGCAGGTAGGCTAAGTGAAGGACAGGTATGATAGACAGATGTGACGCTGACAGGTAATCGGCTTTGTCTTACCCGATTACTTCACAGAAGAGACATTATGACGAAGCGATGTGATAGGTATAAAGGCTACGTCTACCTGTGTCTGAAAAGCAGTGGCACTGCCAAACTATCGGGGTCACACCCATTCAATTTTTACGCGCGACAGCAGATACTGCTGTAGCGCGTCTTAGCTATCGCAATTCTGTCTGTCCATCTGTCCGTCTGTCACACGGGTGGATCAGTCAAAAAAGATGCAAGCTACGATCACCAAATCTTCACCGTCGGCTGCCTAAAAGACTCTAGTTTCAGAATTAGTCAAACTTTTTCGTACATTGAAAAGGGATCACCCCGATCGAGGCGCTAAATGAGAGGGGGGTAGGAAAAATTTGCGATTTTCAGCCAATGTTGAAATTTATGCATTGGACGCGGCACGAAATACTGAAATTCGTGCACTGGATATGGCGCTAGGCGTCATCCGCCGTCGAGTCTAAATGAAACATCGTTGTGAACTTAGATTTCGTTCACACCGGGCATTCGCACATGCATCGCTGTCGAGCGTTCCCCTTTGCGTTAGCTGGGCTTTTCTTGTAGGTTTCGTTTCCATGCGCTTTCCACCTGAGGTTTGCAGGTAAAATGTATTTAAATACAGTTTTTTTGTTAACTGCATACCAGATTTACGAACTGATATACGATATGTTCAGATTTTCAAACATTGCGAGTGATTCTTCTTGTATAATGATTAAATCTGCATCCGTGCCTACCCGGTATTACGAAGGTTTCAACCACCACTGATAATTGCGAAACCCGGGTAACTGGAACAATTCTGCATTGTTTCATGCAGTTTGCAGCCTACGGTTTTAAGTTGTTAATCGACTGAATGTCTGAATGTGGTGAAGTGGAATGGTGTTAAACTTATCAGTGCACTGCAATTATTGCATTGTCTTCCAGTCAGCTACCGGATCGACTTCAAGCTGGCGACCATAATGGCACATAAGGTTCGATCTACCACACGACCGGCTTACTTCCATGAACTCATCTCCAGCAGATTTTCACCACGTTCTCTGCTTCAGGTTCCACGCACCCTTACTGCATTATATTACGGCAGTCACGCTTTCAGTGCGGCTGTGCTGACGATCTGAGACCAACGTCATTAGGTTACTGCAGTCTGCCAGTTTCCCGCTCAAAACCCAAGACATATCTGTTCACTGTTGCTTACTCAGTCCAGTTGTATAACTGTAACGTGTACCAAGTGCTTCTGCTTTTTATAACGTGATTTTTATGTCTCTTTTCAGCTGTTAACTTTGCCTGTGTGTGAACTGACTACAGTGATCGGCTGCAGTCGTTCGGAACTGCCGAGCGTTCCCGGTGCGAAGGTGGAGGTAGCGCCTGACGGAAGGTCGGCGGTGGTAGAGTGCGAGCATGCACAGCGCGACGGTTATGTGCGTTGGTCGATCAAATGTGTCGACGACAAGTGGCGAGGCAACGTCGGCAACTGCACCGGGGCAGCCGTCGCCGACGGTAACAACCAGAGCTTTTATGCACAATTTTGTTTCCGAAAAAGAAAAATAAAACATTAATTTGTCGTACAAAATACACAAAGTTATGAACTACGAACTGCTTATCTGCACGTCGCTCGTGTAACTGAACTGAACACAGTGTTAAGTTGTTAAGTTAACACCGTGAGTAAACTGAGAGATTTGCTTAAAGAAAAAAACAAAACAGCATAGATGCAACAGATGTGTTAAAACAATACGTTTCAGGAGAATGTGGAGGCTAGCCTTTTTTGCTTATTTTTATTTTTTCGCTTTGATTTTCATTTTTTCCCAATTGCGAAATTACTTTTTGAGTGCAGTTGTGAGTATTATAGGCGCTGTAAGCTCTCTCGGCGAGATTCATGTTTACAAGTGCATCTAGCATACATTTGGCGTCACAAAACGCGTTAAACAACATGTGACATAAAATGCACGCCAATGTTTTGACTATGTACCCGCCGACAGTTATTTTAAAATGGCAGTGACAAACGGTTTTTGTGGGACACGGTGATGTAGATCGGCACCCGGTCCTAAATGTGCATAACGATAAAGAAAAAAGGAAAGAAAACACTGAAATTACGTTCGCCACTGGCTTAGTGGTAGCGGATGGCGCATGAATTTATACGGAGTCCTTTTTCGTAATTCTCGCAGCCCATTGTGAAGATGCGCAGGCGAGAAGGACGTGTGAGCGCATAATGGCGCGAAAGCTGGCGTAAATGACGTAAATTATTAAACACACGCAACGAGCATCAGCAGCAGCAGCAGCAGCGTGTGATGCAATGCGTGAGAAGCACAAACTCCACTCGTTTCAGTTTGTTGCGGATTTGACATACAAGACACTGTACAACAAGCTCGCACAACAAATCTCCGACAAGTCTGGCACCCATTTCGGACTGACTTCACGGCTATTTAGACTCGCTTACGGTTTTTATTCGTTTTTTTATTTTAGTTTTTAGTTTTAGTTTTCGTTATTTTTTCCTTATAGTTTTTTTTTCTTTTAACAACAACTTTTTTAATTTTTAAAATTTTACATTATAATTTTACTTTTATTTCAGTGATTTTTCAGTATTTTTAAACTTTTAGTTTTTTTAGTTTATGTGCTAGATTGAACTGACAGCTTGTCTGTCAGTTTTTAAGTGTAAATATTATATCGTATTAAATTGTATAGTCTACAACAAATTGTACAACAAATAACACATTATAATCGAAGCCCTACAACAAGTTTACCACCGCGTTCTGATATGTCAAAATGTTGTACAACTTGTTGACGACATGTTGTTTGTTGCCCAACAAATCCACGACAAATCAGACTATTGGAGTTTAAACTGGTGAACGGTAACGAACTCTACTACTTGGTTCACGTCGTGTCCCGAATGACGTAACTCCAAAATGCAATCTCCGCCAAGAGCAGCGGCATCCTGCGTTGAAAAGTTACACGGTGGAGTAAGTTGACATCTGCTGCAAATGTGCGACAAAAGAAAATTTCCAATTCCTATTTTTTTCAAAACGTAAAACGGGGGTTTCCAGTTCCAAATATTTTATATTTTTGAAACAAAATCTCCCGACAAAAAAATTTTCAGATAGCCTACGGATTATGGAAGACAATAGGCTCTCTCCCTCGACTTTCTCCTCCTATGATGACACACTTCGCATCGCGCCAGAAGAGAAGTAGGCCTGCCTAACATGAATGAAACTAAAACGACCACAGGCAGACCAACTCTGAACCCACGATGGACACACAACTTTGCTGCTTTTCTGGTACATTGTGGTCAGAAATCGGACTCTAACTAAATTCTTATTATGTTCAAAAATCTTGTGTGATTTTAAGAAATTCATTGATTGCTGCACATAAAAGATTCGATTCTTTATTTATTCAAATGCACTTTTTCTTAAAGTGTGATAACAACAACGTATCGCGTTATTAACTGTTAAACTTATAGTACGATAACTTTTTAAAAATAAATCTCGCGATATTCGCCAAACAGCATAGTTTGTGCGACACTCTAAAAGCGGCGACTGAAAGCTTATTTTGTCATCGGAATTTTGATTGGCCTAGTCAGCACTTTTTATCAGGTAAACTTTATTCATCACTACACGTTCACGAAGCAGTGGGATTTTTTTAAGATATGGCTAATTTGATCACCCGGGCGCTAACCTGTGTAGTTGACTTTAGGAAATTCGGTGCAGGTTACAACAATGTGCCTACGTACGATTTATCTGTTGCAGCGTGCGAGAAAGTAATTACTTACACTTCATATGAATATGCTTCGAAACTACCGTTAAAGTATTTAAATGTTTATGTGGCTTTTTATATTCAACGTTTTTGTTTTTTGTTTATTTAGTCGCTAATTTTCGTTTGAATTTGGCTACAGGCTACACGCAAATTAACCTGGCTGCTCTTCTGTTTTGAAACGCTAAGTTGAAATTTATATCGCATGACATATATGTACATGCGTATAGTAGCACATTTTGTTGTCCAAAATTAGCCTTATAGTGGTGAATAATCGTAAGATATTAAATGCAGTTTTTGTCGATCCTGCAACGTTATTGTGTGCATGATATGCTGCTGTTATGTATGCAGAGCCGCTTGAAGATGAAATGTGGACAGCATTATTGCCAGAAGGCTGGACTTCTCCATACGGTGAGATTTTGCAGCATTTTTTGAATATGGTACAACTGATGATTGAATCTTACGTAATATTTGACTAAAAATAGACTGCATTGAAATAAATCGCTAAAAACTGTTTCTAGAGGCTTGCAACTCGATAAGTAAAATTTTTTTCAGTTTGTTCAGTCAAAATAATTCAAATAATTTTGCTTTATTGATACATTTGAAGATTTATGACGTCATTATTTTATTTACTTGTAACTAAAGTTGTCAATTCATTTTAATTAACCTTGTAAAAACATTTTTTTTTATTTCAAAGTACTTAAAATACTTTGCTTTATTGCTATTTTAGAGCACTTACAAACATAGGTTAGAGTGATACCAGTGATTACTCATTTTGTCTGCGAGCTTAAACTTATAAAGTGCATTGAACTATACTGTACTGTATATACATTAGGCTAATGTTTTCGTCTATCAGTTTTTTGTCAATTACTCTATCAATCAATTAATTAATGTCTGTGTAGCAATTTGACGTCTATGATTTTTGTCACATTTTTAACGTTTTTTAAAAATTTTAATAGGAACGTTATGTTGACGGATATTGCCGTCTAAGGAGAACTATCGTTTTCACTGCTCGAGGCAAGCGACGCGACGATACGACACTCTTTGCATACAGCGCCATCTCGTGACTGACTACAGAGCACCTGCTCATCACGTCACGTGACCGATAGCTGACCACCAACTGAACTCAACTGATTAATCGAATCGATTTGTTTTGTAGTTGAAGCGGTTGTTGCTGACATACAAAATTTCCCAGGGAGTGTCGCAACAGATCTGACCGATAGCTGACCGGCCCGCTGTACAGATGATATAGCACGCCTATTGAAATCGGACGATGTCCGTCCGTCCTTCCGTCCGTCCGGCTGTGTAGTTGAACGTTTAAACGAAGACGGATATGACATGAATGTGACGCAGACAGATGACATCGACACGTGACGGTTTAGCTCCGACGCATGTTCATACGGCCGCCGGCATCGGTGGGCAGATCTGAGTGCGAGTAGCTGTTTGACGAGTGAATTCCTGAAACAATATTTGTTCACCATTTTTAATTAAGCCAACAATGAAAAAAATAACGTATAAAACAACTAGATAGCTTAAACTAGCAAAGCAATCACGAACAGTACAGTACATGTAAATAATTTAATCCATTTCTGTATTTGAAAACATTTGTGCACCATTAGCTAATGACTATATCACGTTAGCGGCAAAAACGACCACAAAACAAAGCGTAACTTATTTTCAGCATGGCAAAATTGACTCAGAATTTGATTTCTTATAATTCTGATTGGCATAAGTCAGAAGATTGAGATCAGTGTTGAGGCATGTCTCCGCACGCGTCGGCGTTCACGTTGAGACTAGAAGTAGTGCATACCCTGCTAATAATGCTTTTGCACAAAATGTAGTTACCTGATGTTGAAGTTAGTTATGTGTGATCATAGGGGCTAAGAATGCATCTGATGGGATAAGAAAAAAAACAGGCTTGCTGCCATAGTTAAAATAAATAAATAAAATGAATAAATTCATAAACAAACAAACGGACGAAGTTTGAACGCACTAATGCGTAAAAATGAACGCGTGTGAATGAAAACATAAATGAAACCGCAGTGCTGGTTTTGTTTAATGTTTCCTGTAAACCACCCATAGCATATGGTTTTTGTGTGATATCATATCTGTGATATGTGTGCCGTTATGATGTATTCTGCTGAACGCTGTTCGTGCTTGTGGACGGACGCAGGTGTTGTTATAGTCGTGAGCATGGGTGTCGTGTTCGGTCTCCTCATCGGCGCCTCCATGCTCGGTGTCGCCGTCTGCCTGCTCAGATGGTACGTATACAAGAACAGTACTAGCAACGATACTTTTCCGTTCTTGTTTTTCCACCGACTTTCCAGATAACGACAGCAGCAATATGATTGCAGTGGTTTATATTTGAAAGAGTAGTGGACTTCAGCGGCTATTTCAAGCCAGTCAGTTCAACTTAGCATCCTAACGTCAGCAAGATGTGGCTAGTCAGGCGGTGGCATGTCTCTGTGCTGCAACGTGAGTTCGGTCGATCGTTAAGGGGTGACAGAGTGACAAAAATAAACTGAACTGAACTGAAATGAAACGACGTAGTTTGGCTGTTAAAATGCTCGCGCGTTTTATTTTAATTTATTTCGTTTCTGTCGCTCTGAACACATCTTTAGAGCGTGAGCAGAGAATGGCCACAAAATGCCTGTTAGATCATACCGATTCTCAACTGCTGGTAAAGAGTTTATGTAACAGCGCTATACTGTGCTAATGTTGGTGCCAGTGCGTTTGTTTTACGCACAATGTTAGTCAGAGTTTTTACTGCCTATTGTTCGGCCGTTCTAACAGGCGGCATTGCCGGTCTTGCTTGTTTGTTCGTCCGTCTGTTCCGTGTGAACTTCTAACTCGAAACAAAAAGCATACAAAAACCAAAATTGGCGTAAACGTTGACCAAAGCTTAGTAATCGGTGTGCCTATTTTAGCTTAAAAGATTAACAACCAGATGTCAAAAACCTCCGAAAATGCCACACATTTCGCATCAATGTTTACAAGCTAGATGCTAAAAAGTGAACTTTTAGTTGACGTTTACATAATTGCTTCGTGGACGGCCGCATGATATATGTCGGCACGGGGTCGATATAGTTTTTTATGCCGCTGCTTATTAATTAAAGAAGACAATTTCAGTATCGCTATCAAGTTTAAACGGACGGGATGGTTTATGTCGATTGCTAGCAGGAAGAGAAGACTTGGTGCGGGGAACGCTCGGCGCCAGTACGCAGACGACTGCGACGACGTGCAGTACGTCGCTACCGGATGTGACGTGACCAGTGCTGGCAGCGGTAAACGTGCCGGTTACTGCGACTGCACGACAGCATGGCCGGCGCCGTCACAGGACCTTGTCCACAGAACCAACTTGATATGGCAGACTGCCTCACCGGACGAGCTGTGTTCGTCGCCGACTGCTACCACCGCAAACAGTCTGAGCAAGACGATCTACTGCCGCCATGCCAGTTCCGGTCGCACGGCGACGTCGCCGTTTAAGTCCGGCGGCGCCAACACGCCCGACCTGTTTGTGGACGCGTGCAGACCGGAAGGACCTGTGACGTCATCGTGCAACATGGCAACGGACGCAGCTACGAGTGGACACCGCGCCGGTGTCAAGACGTCGACACACCTCTACGAGAGTCCCGTCTTCTCGCACCTCGACCGCTTGCTTCATTAGTCCACTGACAACCACCGACTGTCAACTCACGCAGCTTAATCCATCGCACGACCAACATGGGCGGACTGCATAGACAAACGTTGCATTGAAGCCTATAGGGAACTCACACGAGGTATTCGATGGCCTGTAATTCGGGAATTTAGAAACGGTCATGAGCCTCTACACCGGTTAGCGCATGCCAAGGTTGTAGGAAACAGCGCTGGTAGTGAATATGTGGCGAGAACGACAACGTGTGCAGTATAAGGCAAGTGTAGAGAAGACTCTTTACTGCGATACTCATAAATCAGCCACAGCTGATTCCAGAAGACAGTGTCGCGCATTGCACGATAAACTAGAACGCAGTCGTAGCCCGCAGGTATCTCCGCCAAGGCAAAGCTATTCGCCAGGTGGCGTCACCATCTTCGCTTTGCCAGCGGTTCCCTTATGCCCCCTTTAACGCAATGGTAACAAAAATTTCAAAGTAATCCAGAATTCAGGATTCCTGCCGGATCATGCCCAAAATTGAAAAAATTGAATCACTGGTAGTTTATGTCATGCCTGACATACCCTCAAAATTTCAGAAAGATCCGTCCATAACTTTTTGAGTTATCTTGCTAACAGTCAGACAAACAGAAAAAAAAACAAAAACCGGCAAAAACATAACCTCCTTGGCGGAGGTAATTAAACGGTTGATAATTTATGCACGATTATGTATGCGTTAACGCGAGTGACAGGCTTAGGATCAGTGCGTAGGACAGTTTCACGGTGCAAGCAGCCAAAATAGCTGATGTCTAATAGCTAATAATTGTACATAATCGGCTGATAGTTATAAAGCTTCGTTCAGTACACTGACGCTACTTACTTGCTGGATATATTTGTACACTGGTTGATTAGTAATTAGTGGTTAGCCTCTGCAGTGCACTTTCGCATTCATTTAAGTTCCACCATCAGTAAAAAATAACTGTGTACTTGAAAACAGAAGAAAAATTGCCTCCCTCGATAATAACATGACTACCCTTTGGCGTCGAAAATCACAAAACAACTATAGCCGCCACTGATTTATTGCTAAAACCGAAAAACGCGATTTCCTGCAATTAGTCGTTAGCAGTTGTCTATCAACATCGATACTGCACTGTAGTCTGTAGAGTAAAGGCAGCTGCATTTATGATGGACGCCAAACAACTATATTTCACTAATTGAAGAGACTAGTGACTGACTACTACTATATTGCAGTAGATTGGCTGCTACTAATAAATTATTTTTGACTTGTCAGATGCCGTTGTTGTACATCATATCGGTACACGATCAAGTTACGTATTGCAGTTCGTTGGCTGAAGCTGAGCCACAAGCGACAGTTTAAATGTTGCAGTTTCCGAACACAAACGAGAAATTTCTGCGTTAGTTGTACTGATTATCATAGCTGTCAATATACCTACCAGCCAAAGTAGATATACATCTTTTAGTTAGTTTAAACTTAATTTCTTGTCACAGGATTACTTACAAAATTACGGACAGTTTTGGAAGTAATTGCACACAGATAGTGCGCCTTGGGGTAATTACCTAGATCTTTGCGGTTGACCTGCTGATCTTAAAATAGCTCTTTTTTGCTATTTGATTTAACAATAAATGTTTGTGAATTTTTAAATTTTCACATCAATTGAATTAAAAATGTACGTGTAGTTTATTTGATAAATCAACAAAAAATTTAAATAACAACATTCAAGACTGGCATACGTATTAATTGCGATGCTCAGATTTGTCTCTCAAAACAAATGTCTATTTAAAAACCGATAACAATACTTGCAACAATGTGCTTTAAACAAAAAAAACAAATGAAAAAAACTACAAAATGGCAATAAAAAAATTCTAAAGCTGAAACTATATCTGCGTTTTGTTACGCGCGTGAGCTAGCTAGCTAGCTATAGCGCGTATTAGCTATGGTAATTTTGTCTATCCGTCAGTCTTTCTGTCACGACCCTGTACCGATTTAAGACCAGGCAAGATAAAAACTTCTGGTCTGCACCATATGATAGCTTGATGCCTCTAGTATTTAGTGACAAAATTTTATGCCACTGGGTAAAAGGGGTCTCCACGAACGAGGGGGCGAAAAAGGGGCACCCCTCCTAAAAAGACGTTATTCTACTGCTATTGGTTTGTCTAACGTGAAAATGGTTGCAGAGAGGCACATACATTCTGCTTATGTAACAAGCACTGGCGACGAGCTTCTTAGAAATGTCAACATCGATGACCCTGAATGACCTTTAACCCCCAAAATTGGGGGTTTTAGTAAATTTTTCGCAATTTTGGGCTACGACGCGCATTTTAAGAGTGAATTGCGCCAAAATGGCTGGAGATAAACCAAGACAACTTGCATGTAGAATTTTCAGCATGGAATGTAGATTTTAGCAGTTCAAGTCCGGACTCTCTAAATTCAAGGAGGTCTGCGCACGCGGGTGTCAAAGAGAGGTACCCCTCTAAAAAGTGGTTATTTATCCGCTGTTGGCTTGTCTAGCGTGAAAATGGTTGCAGATAGACACAGACATGCTGCTTATCATGAGAAGCACTGGCGACAAGACTTTTAGAAATATCAACATCAATGACCTGAATGACCTTGAACCTTGAAAATATTGGTTTTAAGTGATTTTTGGCGCTTTTTGGATGCAAAAGAGTGAATTGCAACGAAATGGGTGGAGATAGACCAAGATTACCTGCGAACGGGAACTGATATAGGCTCTCGCGCGTCTCATGAGCATTAGCTCAGATTTCTTGTTTCTGTTACCGGTCATATACGTTATTAAAGCTCGTGAAACGAACGTTGCTGGCTGGCTAATGATGACGCACTGTCTGGAGTGGTGAAAAGTTCGCCCAACGCACTCATTCCACGGTTGTCGACAGTCAGCCTATACATGTCATGCAGTCTGACGTTTGTTCGACAACGCACGGTTGTACCCATAAAACTATTGACCCTTTATATCACTCCAGACACAACAGCAAAAATAAGCAACATACCAGTGCTTCCGTGAAATAAGGCTATTTGTGCAACATCCAGCTAGCTGCAGGCCCTTTTATGTGCGGTAAATGGATTGAACTGACAGGGGAAAACGTGTATGGCATGATGGACTCGACCGCAGATAGCGACTATCGTAAACGAAATTCACGGTGAACTAAACGAAATATTGACGCGTAATGTTTCAAGTCTATGGTCAAGCTGCTGTCGACTAGCAGAGTGCACTGAGCGGCGGTCTACTTTTTGCTCTCCGGCGGCCCAGCCATCACCTTCTTGATGAATTCTGAACAACAAAACGAAACAACATTTAATGAAATTTACGACAAATACATAAAGTCGGAATATTCGATTAGTCCTACAAATAAGAAGTAACATTAACTCGGACGGAAACAGTTTCGATACCTTTGATCAGGTTCTGATCAAACAAAGAAAATAGCTCGTTAAAATTTTAGTGATTAATCAAGTAGTCAACCACAAAGTTACAAACAAATTGCCTAAAAAATATTCAAAAAGTAGGCCTATAGGCCTTGGCACAAAGTATAATTACTTTTGCGAACTACTTTTTTGTTTCTAAATAGCTGTTCGACACTCCGATTTTGCATCAAATGCGCTATACATTTTTTTCCGGATTATCCAAAGAAGAATGTTTATGTTCGAGACCTTCGTATTTAATGTTTCCCTCGATGTCTTCCTCGGTGCCAGTAAGTTTGAAGATGAGGTCGACCTCTGCATCCGTCAACTTTTCGCCTTCAAAGCACACGAACGTTTACTCACGATCTTTTCCTAAGTGAGGTGTCCAACTTTATCAAAATTATTATTATTTTTATGTGTGTTTTTTTCGGTTTTTTATTCCCAGCTGGCCGGCACTCCGTTCCTGGGAGAGTCTAAAAATTAACTAAGCAAATAGATCTGGAGTGACCATTACGCGGTCTTAGCTCAGTTTTTTGGAGTTACGAGGCTGTCTGGGGCTCTGCAAGGAAGGAGCGGTCTCATATTAAGACACTTTAGCATCCGACAGTCCGCAGTTACCGTCAGTTACATTTTGTTCAGTTTTCTTACTCGAAAAATGAGTACTAAAAGATTAACAGCAAATTAATTGATTTTAAAAAAAACTTGCTTTGAATCGAGTTTAAACTAAAAGAGTAGATGCACGATGAGATGCACGAGGCAGCAGACAAACCGAGAGAGCAGAGAACATGTCTCAATTCAGCAGCGTTGATAAAGCCTTGTCCTTCGCGGTCGTAAGTCTTGAACGCTTCCATGAAGTCGGCAAACGTGCCCGTGTCCGCCTCGTTGCTGACTGCTTTGTAGATCGGCAAAATCTCCTCGAATTTGTACTGCTTTTCACCTGGTTAGCAAATATCATTATTACATGCATCATTATCACCATTACCCTTTCTTCGTCATCAACATCGAAGTACGATACGATACAAAAAAAATTGCACTAAAAACTGGCAAACAAGTTGCCGATTTAATCTAATGCTCAAACTGCAACGAACTCGAAATGTTTTAAATAAAAATGAGATGAGAAAAGTGAAATAAAAAGTACTGTTATGTAAAACATTAAAAAATACTAAAAATTTGGGACAAAGCCCAAGGTGAGTCCGCCCGGCGCTATAAGTCCAATTAGGGAAAAATTTAGGGGAAAGGGGGGGGGTAAAATTCCCCCGGTAGCAAAGTCACGTGGCCCGCACACAAATGCATTAGCATACATGTACGCAAAACACGCACTATTGACTTAGGGTGGGTAAACATTAGCCGCGTAATCTCTGGTGTTAATGGACCAAAGTTCACCAAATTTGTTTTCTTCAACGCGAAATTAATCGCACTTGATAATGCATTTACTGCTTATTGACATCTCTATCCAGTCCAAAGACATTCGCAGTTAAACCCGAAAATTGTCGTAAAACGTACAAAATTTTGGACGTTTTTTTCCTCCCAAATTTTAAAGGGCGGTGCCCCTTAAAAGTTTTACTTGCATTATCATCCCCATCTAGCAGCACGTCAGGTGGCAAAGTTTCATAAAGCTACTCCATTTAGCTCCAAAGTTCTCGGGGCTAATACACTACATTTAAGCCAATTTTGGACCCCCCCTTTAAAAAATGTAAAGGAGACTTTTGTCCCCGGTGGGGGTGCGCTAGTAAAACTTGGTTATTCTCTAACCCGTGTAAAAATTTGGGAGCGTAGCACTCTCTAGGGGCCAAAATATGGTCTTCCGAAAAAGTCGATTTGGGTGGGTACGATTTCACCGCTTAATCTCCGTGATTACTGGACCAAAGTTCATCAAACTTATTTCGTCCAACGTGGAAAAAATCGTGATACAAAATCTACTTGACTAATTTCGAATATCTTCATCCTTTTTAAAGATATTCGCCGCCGAACTTTAAAGTCGTCTAAAATCGGGCCAAATTTTGCATGTTTTGTCCCCTATAAATTTTTTGGGGTAGGCCCCCAAAATTTTGGACCGGCATTATAAAATTCGGCCTAGTGGTGATCAGCGTGCAACATTTCGCGCCGATCGGCCGACGCATCTCGAAGATCTCGCGTTGAAAGGAAAAAAACTATCTGCCGTAAAACTTAAGTTCTTCCGAAAACTATCGTTTCCGGACGGACTAACAAAAAAACAAATGGCTATAAAAAGCTAGAAGCCTGAGATAAGAAAACTATAGAAGCAGACACATTTCAGTGCAGGTGAAAGTGTCTTTCTGCAACTCTTTACTGAGCATGCCTGTGACTCTGACTAATTGTATGGACGTTTCAAATCTATACGCTCGTAGCTGATTCTGGTAACTCGAGTCTCAGCCGACAAAGACGAAGCATGTGATTATTATTTAATGAACGAACCGAGTTTTTTGGTTCCTCCGTTTTCGAGAATGCATTTGTTGGTCGGGTTGAGTCCGATGCATCTCATCACATCGCCAAGCTTAGCTCCGTCCACCATTCCGTCACGACCGTCCCAGAAGTCAAACAGGTCAAACACGTCACGAACGTCTGCACGTCAAAACATATCGTACAGTACAATAGACCTTTCGTAATATTACCGCAAAATGCCAACCAATCCACAAACAGGCTGCACTGAGAATCCGGAAGTTTAAAGAAAATTTCAAGTTATTTTAGAGTACAGTAAAAATGCATAAAGACTTATTTCCACTATCGGCGTTTTATCCATACTGGAAATGCACTCTAACGGCGTACTTGCTGCAACATGTGTGCATTCTAATACTCCTGCATCTGTAACAGCCGTTTTTCAGAGCAGTAGATAAAGAAACATGCGTGTCGCTAAGAGTTACAGTAGGCTATATATCTTGACAAAACTGTTTCAGATATATTTTTCTTGTTTAAGAATATGCATCAAAACCATTTGCTGCACAATTTTTGTCAAGACGCCCCTCCCTAATATGTACATCGATGACTTCAACATTTTATTTTCAACGCCATCGTTTGCCGTGCCGTTTCGCTCCAATACACTTTTGGCTACGCCATTCTCCACTTATTTGTTAAATTACGCACATAATTTAACAGCTGCGATTAACACCACTGGTTAATACAAGGATAGCAGACAGACACAGACGGCCGAAAACACGCTGTCTGAATTTAAGGCTCACTTTATAGCTCGCGATGCCAATTGCCAGAGTGTATGCGCTAACTTTATTTCATAGCAGTTGCTTTCACTGGCGGATCGAGAATATAAGAATTTTTTAATGTGGCGTCACGCAAACTTTTAACGTGGCAGTTGTTTTTTTTTGAGTCGCATAAAATCAGTTAGAATTCTAAATTTCAAAACTCGCTTTTGTTTGTAGAAGTTGTAAAAAAATACACTGATATGCAACAATCAATTTAAATTTTTTGAAGAAAAACATCTGAAACTCCGCAGTGATGATCTATTTTGGCACCTCTGTTTTTGTTTCGTCGTTTATTTTCATGTCAGAAATATTTAGATCCGCCACTGAATTGCGTTCACAAACATAAATATCGTATAGAACACATTTACGCAACACGGTCAGTCAGACCGACGTCGTTTTTTCTGATTGACGTCGGACATCGCGAAGCAATGCACCAGACACTACTCTGGAGTTCATTGAGTGCAAGTTTTGCGCAGTCGACCTTGAAGCTAAATTCAATAGCAGTTTCTACATCATCCATAGATGACTGACGCATCACCTGCTACTACTACCTGGCTACTCGTCTGGGAGTCTGCGTGCCAGTGACGTCACTGCTACACGGTAGTTTGATCCACACGGTGCAGACACCGGACACACCAACGCCGCAGTTAGCCACACTATAGCAGTCACCACGTAGTTTGTGAGCTGAGCTACTATTCATTTCCCATGCCGCTGCGGGTAGGAGGCTAAGTTGGGCTGAGCACGCAGCAGGTTAGCAACTTGCTGCAGGTTGCTTGCCACTGATACGCATGAGTTCCGATGGAACTGCTACCAGAAAGTTATGAGTACTGTCCGATACTCCAACCATCACTAAGCCACTTGCACCGAAACTAAGGTTATGGTTACTGGCTCAGTCTGGCCGACCTTGTGTGGCGTATATTGGCGAAAGAGCAGAGAACACGGCGAACGACCAACTGTAATATCAACCAGGAACACATCTGTGCGTCCGTCGAACCGTCTACTGCCAGACCTCCTGATAAGTTTGCTTCGCTCCTGGCTTTAGAAACGTGAGATTCGATAGGACGATAGACTCTGCGGTGGATTACGCTCGATTCTCGGCATGGCATGGTTGCTACAAGGCAAAACTAATTCCGTGTGATTAGCAGATCAGCTCGTGCTAATCACTTCTGAGATTGCAAAAGTGCTTTACAACTGTTGTGTGACCTCAAGTAGCCTACCCTTCAACTTCACATTTTACCTTACTATGATTTGCCATTCGCTGAAGGGAGTGAGCGCCTGGAAGCCAGTCGATCGGCATGGGAAGCTGTGAGAATGTCGACGTCCAGATGTGCGAGTGCGACTGGACGCGATGGCATAGCGTCTGAGCCAGTGAGTCGACAACTGAACTATGATGAGGCGCAGATTGTTAGCTGCACGGACTAAGCCGTTGCCGTATCGCCGCCCTGCTGCGCTGCAGGGAATTCAGTGGCGTCGTAGCCGGGAGAGGTGTCCGGGGAAAGGGGGGAGGAGCAGTAGCCTCTTATTGCTCTACTCCCCTTTAAATTTTAGTCCGTCTGAGAATTTTCTTCTTGTCAGGTAATTTTCGTCCAAAAATGCAAAATTTAGGAATAAAAAATCTCACATTATAAAAGATATTTGAAAGCAAAATTAAAATTTTGACAGCTATTATGTCCTTTGTCGAAAATATACAGCTGTTTGTCCGAAAAGTGCAATTTTCTGCCCTTCACAACTTTTTTAACTCACGGCCCGCGGCGATGGACTAAGATCAGAGAAGGACTCGCCAGCGCTACAAGTGAACTCTTTGCAGTTCGCACATGACGTAACATTCTTTGTCATATCTCATCTGTTATCCGTTGCTTCGAGCAAGTTGCGATTCTGGGACGTGTAATTAGCAGCGCTGCTGAGACTGCTCAGACAGTTACTTTTACGAATACCGAAGCAGAATATTTTACACGCCGACAGCCCATCTCTAGATCGAACTAATCGCGCCGTTCGCGGCGCCTCTCGCACCGACCAACGGAACTTTTTTACGGCCTCTTCATTTACTAGGCCTAGTAGTGAGTGACGAACTACATTAATAGTAACAAAAACAGCGTCGCAATTTTTTCCTGGCTTCACATCATCAACTAGTTATCAACAGTCTCAGCTGTTACTTCCCGGTTTACAGCGACGGGTGGTTTCATACAACTTTGGTTTTGCGGAACCCATAAATTTTTTTTGTAATTTTTGTATAACACCGCACTTCTCAATCGATAATTATTGAGGCAATTTAAGCGGTCAAAGTTATTTTGCATAACGAACTACGATCGATAGCGATCAAAGCTATAACGCTGTAAAGTTTAAGTACTAATTATTCATTACGTCTTAATAATCGATATTTTGACAAAACTGTTTTGGATAGTTATCCCTATTAAACACCGCGTATTTTATAGTCTCAAACAACACGATACTCACACAGAGTTATCTGCATACGAAAAACGCTTCACGAAATCTAAATGTTGTTTAAAATGATATTTTCATGCGCAGCTACGCAGTAAAAGTATAAATCTATCTGCGGCTTGTTGATCGGTCATTAATCGATTCGAATAAGTGCGTACGCAAACGGCATGGAAGGTCGTATGTTACGATCGACCGATGATTGGCAATAACGTTTGGTATCTACGTTAGTCCGAAACGACGACGTGGAATATAGAGATGTGTTGGTCGTTTGATTCCATCTATAAACTGAAACGCTGCGGTGGTTGGAAAGAAAGAGTTGAATTTAGCGGACATTCTAAAACCAAGGTTTTATTCAAAAGAATCCTATAAAATTTATGTATCCTTAAATGTCTTTCGCTATAAGCGCTTGGTTTTTTTTCAACTCCACAACTCTCGACAACATTTTACCAAAGTTTGTTTATAACTTGTTTTGTAATTTTACAACCATACGAACAAAGAAATGAACAAAAAAATACACACAAAACAGAAGCAGATAAAAGTGTTACGCGAGACGTCAGCATCTAAGATCATCGGATCCAACAAAAATGCAGTACCACTGTAGCCTACCGCGAACACAGTGCCGCGGATCGGTGACTGGAGCTTTGCAGCAGCTGAACCCACATGTTGTTGAACAATCTGCCAGTCGTGCCTCGAAAACGGAACATCATATTTGAACATTCTAGCCGACTTCTAAAAACGTTAATGTTCATTTGAGGCTGCGGCTCATTGTGACCGTTTTGTTTAGGCCTAAATTGTGCAGGTTATAACTTACAATATCAACTCATTTTCATGCATCACCACAGCGCCTTCTCTTTGGAGTCTCGGCCGTAACTGCCGCATCGTCTGACGGCGGGATACCTGAATGAGGTTTCTACCTGGCGCTGGTAGTAGCATAGCAGCTGCTGTAACTGCACCATGCACCGGTGGCAAGAGACGACGTCATTCAGGACAGCACACGCCGTCTGCTGTAGGACAACCGGGTAACTCAATCAAGCTCCAACAATGCCATTTTTAAAAACTTTTATGAATCGAAGTTATGCAATGTCATTCCATGTTACAGACCTTTCAATCTCGGTATCGTTGCTATAAAGACCCACGTCAACTGTGTGCTTCAGCCGGTGTGTGCATGTGCCACAAAACTAAAACTAAACCAAAACCGAATACGGTTTTGGCCCGGCTAGTCATCATAACATCAAACGGTGCCAGATTTTGGACGGCGCGTACATCAGCGAATAAACTATAAAAAAAGTTTTAAGTTTTGAGCTGACGCTTTCGAAAACTATTCTGTTTTAGTTTAGTTTTAGTTTTATTGAACAAGTAGACGCCACTTTACGCGAGACTGAACCACAAACAAAAACATTTATCGTTACTTGCTTAGGATCCTTACTTACTGACTTATTTAAGATTATCTTCAAAGTATAGTCCGCGTGTTTTTTGAAGCTGGCTGAGTCGTCTTCAAACTGCATTCCTCATCCATGTAGAAACGCCAAGGAGACAAATCAACAAAACTACGGCCCATTGAAGCATCCCGTAGTTACAACTGTATCACCGTTTAGAGTTGATTGTCGAGAAATGCCACGGCCCAGCACACGTAAAGTACCACAGTGTCTTACTGTGAGCTGCGCTGCGACTTGACGTCACAAAACGGCGTCTCGACACGTGCTTCAAACAAGCTCGATCGTCTCTTCCATCCTTCCATCTTTTTCCAATCCGCATCCCGTCTCGATTTCCAGTCCATCAGCACTCGTCGGCACTCTCGCTCTCCCATGCAATCGCCGCCAAACTTTGCCCAATCGTCTAGCTAGTACGCTTCCCGGCATACCCCGACAAATAAGCCGAATAGATTTTCAGTAAGCCATAATACATGCCGCTGACTTTTTCTAGAAAAAAAGAGCGCGTCCTTCGTCATTTTTTAGACCTGCGGCGTATAAAAGACTCGCGGTTTGTAATTTTATTTTACAAGTTTCTGCAGTAGAGATGAAGTCTGCAAATTTACAACAATTCTCAATATATCGTGATAATTTTATTATAATAATAATATTATGTATAAATTACAGTTTTAAATTAATACGCAAAACACGCCAAAAAATCAAGCAAAATTTGTGTCTTACACCACAAAACTACATATATCGAAAATACTGCAATGATATAACAGTTCGTTTAAATGATATAATAATTCAACGATGTTCAGTTAGTCACTGTGTGCACGAAATTACTGACATTGCGAATATTAAAAAAAATCTAAACGTTTAGCGTAAAATATCTCGATATATCAAAAAGTCAATATTTGTTTTCGACGATACGATACGATATATTTTTTACTCCTCGCTCGCTACATTCCTAACGTAACGAAAAGGAGTATATGGAATCAGTGTAATATTGAGGACCGACCGACCGACCGACCGACCTCTGTTCCTGGAAGAGCCTTCCTGGAAGAACTTCAAACGGCCATATCTCCCTTACAGTGTTAAATAGACGCATGACTATGGACCACCCATAGGAAGTCGACCCCCGGGAGTCGAATTGTCACGTGACCGATGACGTCACGTGACCCCAAAAGGTCAAGATCGTGACCCCATTATCTTCGAGGCGCCATACATGTATCTCCATAACGGTGTCAGATAGACGCATGCGTTGAGGTATACAAGACAAATGGCAACTAGCGTCATAGACCAAGATTGGAAATTTTTTTCTTCTCACTTCCTAAAATCGGGCAATATTTTATGAACTTCGGGGAGACAATTTCCAATAACGACCTCGACGCCAGTCATTAGTATAATATTAAACGGGTCTCAATTAGACGCCGGATCTCTAATACAAGCCGAAAGGAACGAAAAAGGTCTTAAAAATATAAAAGATAATGATGGGCGCGAGAAGTACATTAGATTGGTCACAATCTAATAATATTTTTTGTATCGACATATCGAGTTATCACAAGTCTAGAGGCCCAAAATTGGTGTAAAGCGAGGCTGGTTTATTGCCTGCAGTAAGTCTCTCATAAGTAATTAAGCGATATAGGGGCCTAGCTACTGACCTTTTTGCGTGGTCTCAGAGCAGTGAAAGCAAATACGGTTGTTGGGTTATTTACGACTATGGAACATTTTCTTTATGTTTGTTTTATTGTCTGGAAAGGCGATGGCAGATACTGTATTCAGCATCATCGCGAAGTTTTTTTCTCTGTTAACGCGATAACTCATGAACCGCTGCACTTAGCTCAATGAAATTTTCCATAGACAATTTCATGACAACCCCCAGAACCATGATAAATATAAAGGTCATAGTCTTACGACTTAAGGTCACGTGGATTATTTGTGTTTCTGTATGCAAGACACTGCGGCTACCCGCGGGCAGTACTTAGTGTTGGGCAACGCTTCACAGACTTGTTTTCTGCTACAACTACTTAAGTTTATTCCTCTTAGCTCTTTTGTATACGAGGACGTTTAAAAAGTAATGAAAATCAATATATCAAGCTTTTCACAATTAAGAGTCTATAAAAGTTAATATTTGTTCACTTCATGTGCTAAAAGAAAAAAGTAAAATGTTCGTACTATGCTGCACTTTTTCTTACCTTCAATTTCGCTGGCACTCAAGTCCGTCTGAAAAAAACCGACACACAAATTATTAGTCAAATAATGACGCCTGCAGTATTGATTAAATTATTCAATGCACAAATACGCGCTGACTATTAATAAGGCAGCCGTAACAATAACCTGTAGGCTATTACTTCTGCAGAGTGGCGGGACTTAGCACTAATTGCCTGGGCTTGCCAGTGATTAACATGCCGCATGCCGCATGCGCGCATGTAAATGTTTCAATCGCAGGCGCCACCGAAAGAATGGTAATCACACTCACACTACCGTGTGAGTGTTGTAAGGACGACCTTCAAAGTATATGGGAAAATGCAAACTTTGACCCTCAGCCAACCAAAAACCCCTGAACCGATCG